>Ga0209550_10001652_pt1 | contig 21435 bp, 23 predicted proteins | sample LauGreSuBDMM15SN_2_FD_187567 | JGI IMG/M metagenome (GOLD analysis project Ga0209550, IMG submission 187567) | Freshwater lake microbial communities from Lake Michigan, USA - Su13.BD.MM15.SN (SPAdes) (version 5) | ecosystem: Environmental > Aquatic > Freshwater > Lake | place: Lake Michigan... | reverse complement strand
TCTGGATTTCTTTTTATTCGTTCTGGATTTCTTTTTATTCGTTCTGGATTTCTTTTTATTCGTTCTGGATTTCTTTTTATTCGTTCTAGACTTATTTTTACCGCCATGAAAGTGTGTGTCATAAACATCATAATCAGATTTTTCACCTTCACCAAGTAATCCAATACCAGGTCTATTTAATGTGGGATCTTGAGCTCTAGACGGTTCATATTGGGGTGGAACATTAATTGCAGGGCCGGGGTTTGAGCGCTCAAGTCTTTCAACGTGCGTATTCATATAACGTTGTTTTTCTTGTTGTTTTTTTTTCATTTCCTTTTCCTTCATTAAATATATTTTATGACGTTCCTCATCTTTCATTCTTTCCTGTTGATGTATTTCATCTAAACCTTGCACATCGCGCCACGTTTGAGTGTGTTCTTCATTGCCACTACGAGGTGATGTAAATGCTCTTGACTCTCCATAATTTGCAGGGAAAAATGCCATTTATTTTATATTATAAAAATATTATAATATGAAATCAAACCAAAATTAAAAAAAATAAAATACTTATCGTCTATGAGATTTATCGTCTATGAGATTTACCTTTCTTTCCCCCCTTTTTACCCTTTCTAGTCTTTTTCCCTTTTCTTCCCTTTCTGGTTTTTCTCTTTTTTCGCCCACCAGTTTCATTATTATCCCTTTCAGCACCCATTCCATTACCCATTTCAACATCAGCTTCAGGTGCAACATCAATTGCCTGTTGATCATTTTCTTCTGGCATTGGAGGTGCAGTTGGTGCGAGGCCTCGTTCAGCTAAATCATAATCCCAGCTATTCTGACGCCCTAACATGGGAGCTGTTGCCATGGGTGCTTCTTCGGGCTCGCGGGGTCCTTCTTCCATTGCAATCATTTCTGCAGTATTAGAACGTGCTAACATAGGCGATTGACGTCTTAGATTTCCTTCTTCCATCGCAATCATATCTGCATCTGTTTGTTTTTCCTGGCCTCCTCTCCCCCGTTTTCTGGACATTTTTCCTTGCTTTCTCCTAAAAGTTTTAAAACGCATTCTATATATTATGTCTAGAACAAAAATTTACCCCAAAAACAGGATTATTTCTACATTTTATATTGTTTTTATTTTCATATTCGCAAACATATTTATAGCATCCATTTCTAGTTGATTTTTTATTAGCTCTCCACGCAGCACTCGCTTCATCAAAATCTATATTGACTTCAAGTTCTGTTACTAATGTTACAGGGTTTGGAGATGATTGACTAGAATCCGTAGATGGTAGTCGCGCGGTTCTTCCTTCTTCTTCACTACGAGTTATACTTCTAGTTCTCATTGTATATATTTTGCGCGACTGTTTATAAATTGTTTTACGATCAATTTCTTTTGTGATATAAAAGAAAATTGAAATCATAAATGATGCATAAAGATGTGACACCAAAATACTCATAAAAACCAGTAAAGAATGGGAATTAAATATCTAAACAGCTTTTTAAAGGACAATTGTCCTGAATCAATCAAGTGTGTCTCCATGGCAGACTTGTCTGGAAAAAAAATAGCAATAGACATTAGCATTTATTTATATAAATATGCTGGAGATGGTTGTCTTATTGAAAACATATATTTAATGATATCTATTTTTAGGTATTATAACATTACTCCAATTTTCGTATTTGACGGGAAGCCGCCAGCCGAAAAAAAGGAACTACTGAAGCAGCGCAAGGAAGGAAAAAAGGATGCAGAGAATGAATATAATCGTTTGAAATCTTGTTTATCGTCATCCGTTGATGATAATGACAAGCAAGAGATCATTGCAAATATGGATACGCTTAAAAAACAATTTGTATATGTGAATAAATTTCAAATTGAAAAAGTGAAGGAATTGATTGTTAGTTTTGGAGTTACATATTTTGATGCTCAGGGCGAAGCAGACGAATTGTGTGCAATGTTGGTAATAAAGAAAAGGGTCTGGGCTTGTTTAAGCGAAGACATGGACATGTTTGTGTATGGGTGCCCTCGCGTGCTCAGATATTTCAGTTTATTGAATCATACTGCAGTCCTTTATAAAATGAAATACATTTTGAATGAATTGGATATAACGCAAAAGGAATTTCGCCAATTGTGCGTATTATCTGGAACAGATTATAATATATCAAATGATGCAGATAATGGGCCAAATTTGCATAAAACTATAAAGCTTTTTAGAAAATATAAAAAGGCCAAGCAGCCGATTGACTTTTATGAATGGATTAAAAAACATAATGCAGAGTATATTGAAAACTCGGAATTATTGGCTAGTGTGTATAGTATGTTTGAACTATCTGATAACAATGATAAATTGAATATGTGCGAAAAAATTCGCATTGTAAATAGTCAAGTTTCAAACGAGAAGATGCGCTCAATTTTGGAAGACGATGGTTTTATATTTCCATGCAATGTGCATATTCGCTCTCCTATAAGTATTTGAAAATATATAACAATATAAATTATATATTTTATTTCGGTTTTGTATTTATTTCATTTTTATTTGGTTTTTCTTTTATTTTATTTGGTATTTCTTTTATTTTTATTTGGTTTTTCTTTTATTTTTCTTTTATTTTTATTTTATTTGGTATTTCTTTTATTTTTATTTTTATTTGGATTTTCTTTTATTTGGTTTTTCTTTTATTTTTATTTGTGTATTTATGCGGTGGCGGCAGCAGCGGCAGCCTCAGCCTTGACAGACTTGGCAAAGTGAGGGCTCATGAAGCGCTGAAGATTGAAGTAGGTAAGGACATCGGTCTTCTGGAGCTTGAGAAGAGAGGCAAGCTTGGCATCAGGGTTAATCTTGCGACCATTCTCCTTGTCCTGAAGGTTGTTGGTGCGGATGTATGCATTGATGTCACGGGTCACCGAAGTGCGAGCCATCTCAGTTCCCTTGTCCTTTCCGAGGAAAGAAGCAAGCTCGTCACTGATGCGGGTGGGCTTCACGAAACCACTGGGGGCGCGGTTTCCGGACTTCCTCTTGCGCTTGGAACTAAGCTTCTGGGCAGTCTTAAGCTCGCGTTGCCACTTCTTCTCAAGGGACTTGTATTCGGTCTTAAGGGAAGAGATCATGGAGCTCAACTGCTGGAGCTTAGCATTAAATTCGGTGGATTGCTCAATGATGGAAGCCTCAAGAGACTCACCCTCGGGGGCAGCAGTAGCAGTCTCTGCAGCAACGGGAGTAGAAGCAGTGGCAGGGGCAGCCTCAACGGCAGGGGCCTTGGCAGCCTTCTTGGCCTTGGGGGCAGCCTTCACTGCGGGAGCAGCGGCGGCGGTAGTATTAACAACGGGAGCGGAAACGGACTCAACGGTAGCATCGGAAGATGTCTTGGAAGCTTTACTGGTTCTGACCATATTATACTATACCATTATACTTACTATTTAAGTGATTTAACGCAATATATATATTATTTGTGATTGTATGTCATCATACAATTATGCTATGCATCGCTAAAAATGGGAAACCGATTGAAAAAGCCAAGGAAGCGATGAAGCAGCATTTTCACTGACCAATGTCAATGCCCCGAGAACATAGTAAGCTCCTAAAGTTTTACTATCGTTATCAACCCCACTATTTACGAGTTTTTCTAAAATAGTTAAAACTACTTTTTTTATATTATCAATATTCTCTTCGCTATGAAAGTATGCAAAATTTATATTCCTAAATGGATCGCCAGATGGCGAGCAAATTTTCTTTTTCATTTCAGGAGTTAATTGTGATCTATATGACCAAATATCTATTAATTCTCTCACAAATTTAACCATTTGGTTGCGCGTTAGAAGTGAAAACCAGGCCGGATCACTATAATTTCCTAAAGCATCAATATTTTGAAATAAATCAAGCGTTCTCAATTCAACTGATTTTTCACCCGATACTTCATTTTCCTTAATATCAATATCAATGTGAATTTTAAGAATTCTGCTAACCCGAATCAAATTTCTCATATCTTGCAATATAATTTTGGAAATATCGCTGCGGTTATAAGGGTTTTTCACCTGTTTTCCCGATTTCAAAATCAAATTATAGAGAGAAATAACATCAAACCCATAAACAAACCCGTCTTCATCCTTGTAGCTGAAAAATTGTGAAGAATTAAGTTCCTCCATGGTGTCCCCAGTTAAAAAATCGGAATCATTGGTGCATAATTTTCTATTCATAAATGCAGGTCCATGCAGTCTGTTACATTTTCTCTGTAAAAATCCTCTAAATATCTTTTGAACTTTCAAAATAATTTTTGATAACTTTAAAAATACATAAATGCGACCAAGCAGCTGACTCTTATTTCCCGAAACTTTCAATTTATAGTGTTTTGCAAATTGTTTTAATTGTTGGACGTTGTAATTATTTTTAAATAGAATATCGCATTCTCTATCTATAGTTAGCACACCCATATTTTCATTTGTTATCTTTTTTAATTTTTTTAGAGTTGGCATAGTTTTTTCGCAATTCAAATAAAGATTGTTTATGTAATCCTCTATTGGTATAACTGTGATTAATTTGTTGTTCTTTTTTATGAAATTAACATCCACATGATTCTCGTTGTTGATCATTTTCTTATATATACAATATAGAAATCTTTTTGAACCTTTTTATATAAATAACATTTATATAAAGAAGATGAGCGCATAACTGCTGTTGCAAGACGATGTGTGATTTTCCTTTTCTTTTTGATTTCAAAAAAAAATTGATTTAAAGATAGCCCATATATTTAATGTATCACAGACAAAATGGCCGAGACAATCGTTGATGGAACCCTATTTAATGCGCGCAATATTCAATACTCTGCCGTAAAGGCTAACGCTTCTGGCGGAAAGAGTGTTACTATATTGAATACCGCGACTATGTCAGGACTTAGAATTTCAACTCCTCTTATGCTCACCTGGGGAGCATCTGAGTTTGAGGGTAATGGAAAGTTTGAAATGTCGTTGCAATTTCCCAAGGGGGAGTATGCAACTGAGGATTGTGATTCGTTTTTGAGAAATATGCAGGCGTTTGAGGCCAAGATTCGTTCTGATGCGCTAGTAAATTCCAAGGAGTGGTTTGGAAAGGTGCATTCTAGCCCCGAGGTTATTGACGCGCTCTTTACTCCCATGCTCAAGTATAGCAAGGATAAGTTTAGCGGAAACCCTGATCTAACCAAGGCGCCCACTTTGCGCGTGAAGCTTCCTCTTTGGGAGGGCGTTTGGAAGTGTCTTATTTGCGACGAGGATGGCAATAAGCTGTTCCCTGGTGAGCCTACTAAGACTCCGCTTGATTTCATCAAGAAGGGAATTCATCTAGCAATTGTCATGCAGTGCGGTGGTCTCTGGTTTGCAAATGGTAAGTTTGGTGTGACTTGGAAGCTTGCACAGGCTGTTGTTCAGAAGCCGCGTGGATCTCTAACTGAGGAGTGTTTCATTAAGTTGAAGCCCCAGGATAAGGCTCGTCTCAAGGCCGCTCCTGCTCCTGAGGCGGACGATGACGAGCAAGTGACCAGCACTGTTGTAGATGATTCCGACGAGGAGGAGGAAGAGGCTCCTGCTCCCGCGCCTACTCCGGCACCACCAGTTGTATTCCAAGCACCCGTTGCAGCAGTAGTTGCAGCCGCTTTGGCCGAGGAGCCTAAGAAGGTTGTCAAGAAGGTTGTCAAGAAGAAGACGGCTGAGGCAACTGCATAAACGCGCAATCAAAACAAAAATATAAAACATAATAAAACAAAAATATAAAACATAATAAAACAAAAACAAAAATATAAAACAGAATAATAAAAATCAGTAGTTTATTATATTTTGCAGCATGTAATCTAAACCTAAATAAAAACTCTTTTTTATTTAATTTTTACTTTTTTTCATTTTTACTTAGTTCTAAAAATGAAAAACTTATTCAACGCGTTTTCTTTGTCTATCTTCTATTTCTTCTTGTTTTTATCTTTTTCCTGGTTTTTTTTATTTTATTTCTGCTTGATTTTCTTTTTCCCGCAGTTAAACTATGTAGCCTTTTTAATGTTTCATATTGATACCCGAGCGCCCCAGTAACATCTGCCGATCTAAATTGCGTTTCTCTTGTAGTGTAAGATTCGCGTGTAGAATCTGATAATGGTCTGCACGTTGGATCATATAACTGAAGGTTTTCTATTTTTAGTAAATACCCGAGTAAAATAATATCACTCAACATAACAGTTGGATCATCTCTGTTGTTTATTTTTGCAACTATTGTTTTGAATGCCAAATAATGCGGGTCGCGTTTATTTATACCAGGATATAATGTGCGAAAATATCTCTCAAATCTAGTTGCGCATTCTGGAAATTCTAAATTATTTGTATCAAAATTTGTATCAGATGGTAAAACTAGTCCGGGAATAATATCACCAGTTGCATCACGCATATCCATTAAATGAATTCCTTCATGAACTCTAAAATCGGGATTTTCATCTACATTTGGTCTAAGAAAATATGATCTATCAGTGCTTGTATTTGCATCAAATATTTTTTGCACCCAAATTTCATTCATTCCCATTAATTTTTTAAAGAATTGCCCCCAGCTACCAGTGGGATAAGTTTTCCATATTTTCATAAAATTTGCTCTCAATTGTCGTCGTATTATAAAATTTAAAATCTCTAAACAAGATGGGTTTGCATTGCAATGCGTTTGATAATTATTAAATAAATTAAAAATATTTCTTATAATTGCAATATCTATTTCGCCTGTAGTTAAACCGCTCCATCTCCCATCTTCTTCTTCTTCACCCATTGGTGCAGATGGTCCGGGAAGCCCCATAGCAATACATAATTTAACATTTCTATTAATATAATTAACAATGGCTTCTTGCTCGGAAGCCAGTGTGGGATAATTCGTCATAATTGTATCTATTATCTTATTTCTAGAATGAATGTCCAAATCATCTCCATGGCCTTGTATCATCCAACATCCAGATGAAGATGGTGGAATTTCCTTTTTTTCCTCGGGAATTCTAGGGAAGAAAAAATCAAAAAATTGCAAAATATCTCTATCCGACGCATCTGGACTATTTAGTTTTCCTTCTATGCGGCTTGGTATTGTTGTCATTATTATATTCTTATTATATTATTCAAATATTATTCTTATAATTATATCAGCTTTTTCTTCTACACTATGTATGTCATTCTCAATAATTTTTGATATTCCTTGTTTTTTCAATACATATGTTTGGAATGGTCTCATAAATAACTGATCAATTGGTATCTCAAAGGACATTTCCCCTACCTTTATAGTTCTAAATCTCTCATTCAAGAGAGAAAAAGTAAATGAAATTCTTTCAGTGACTATTATATTGTTGTCTTCATCTATTGTGACATTGTCTGGCAATTCAGGGTAACATTTAACAATTATATCTGGGTTAAAGTGCAATTCACTGTGCCATAATGGCACGAAATAAAGTATCCCTTCTATATTCAATTTATAGACGTTGTTTTGAAATAAATCTTTCAAACTTGGATTTAAACAGTATATTTGCATGTCTTTGAATTTATCAAGCAGAATAGTCTTCACCTTTTCCAATGTTTCATCCTGCATGTGCAATATATATTTGTATTTTATTATGAAATTATAAACTGCGAGAGACTGCTCCTTGTCCATGTCTTCAAACAATTTTAACGAGATTTCTTTGCACCCACTCACAATATCTTTTATTATGCCCGAAATGTATTCATTGTATTTTCCTTTTAAAATCCCATCAATAAATAAATGCAAAATCGCAGAGTAACCAGTGTTGCCGGTATTTGCAGAGTTAATATTATCATCCGACCCGTTGTTTATAATACTAATTTCTCTCTTTAACACTTCATAGGATTCATTAATTCTTTGAAATCTTTCCTTGGATTCAACTGTATTGCCATTCTTATCGGGATGGTTTTGCAGCGCTAGTTTATGGTATTTCTTTTTTAAGTATTCTAATGATACATTGGAAATGTTGTCAATTTCTAATATATGTAAGGCTTCTTGTAGATCCATTAATTAATAAATTAATACTATTTATGTCTAAGTTATTCGCAGCAAAATAATAAAAATAAAATATTTTTAAAATTTATGAATTAAACTTGTAATATAAAAGAGTAAATTCTCAACATGATATATTGGTCTATAATTGTTGTTATAATATTGAAAAAATGTATATGTTTTGATTAATAATGCAGAAATATCATCGTCATTTATTTTTTTTTGAGAGATTAATGTTGATATGATATACCAAACGCATTCTGTAATATCCAGGTTATAAATGAATATATCATATAATAAATCTCTGAACTTTAAAAACTTCAAGTCTTCAACTTTAACAATGGAATCAATTATCTTGTCACAAATTATTTTATGTGGCATCATCAACGTCTCAACGGAATTATTCATATTTTTAATATTAGTTATATTTTCCAATTTAATAGTATTGGGCAACTTGGTTTTCAAACATTTATTGTAAAGCGATTTTGTTGGTCTCTGTATATTAATTACTTCACAACAATTTAATATATTATCGGGAATAAAACTTATTTTTTCTGTTACAATGATAAATTTTAAATCTATAGAACTTGCATTATTCTGTTGCATATAGCTATAAAAATTTTCCAATAGTTCGCTGTGTATTTCATGAAAATATTTGCATAAAATAATTCCAGACTTTTCCGTTTTTGCTGATATAATATCAATGATTTGCAAATAAATATCATGCCACAGTAGTTTTGAATTGCACCCCAAGAGAGACATGTCAATTTCATAATGAATGTCACTAATCTTAAAAAAATATTGTTGTTTATTAAAAGTGATGCTAATCTTTTTTTCATATTTCAATTCAGTTGGACTGTATTTTTTAATAGATTTCAACATTTGCGTATATTTACCAACGCCTGCCGGACCATAGAAGATTAAATTACGTAAATCGTGTATTTTCTTCGGAAATTTTTGAAACAATTTGTTCATTTTTGGATGCAGGTCTTCTTTTTGGTTTGAAACAATATATTCTTCAAAATGGGTCTCGTGAAATTTCATTATATAATCAAATACAAGAATCTTTATTTGATTATATTACTTATTTGATTATTTTATTATTTTATTATTTTATTATTTTATACATGTTGTTAATATAAAGTATATTAAACACATTTTTGATATATTTATTAGTTTATCATGAACATAGTAAAGACCATTGAACAATACGATGAAAACAATATATATTTTTGCGACCCCATAAAAAACAATGTTATGAATGATGGATTTTTTATTAGAATTTTATATTCAACTCCATTATTTGTTATAAACGGGATTAATTTATTCATATCTTTAAATGATGTCAATATTGACAAATATTACAATAAATACAAGTGCAGTTTCAGCCCAAATAATCATAAACAAATGATTGATAGCGTTAAACTGATTGAAGAAACGTTGTTAAAAAATGTAAATATCAAAAATAAGATTCCTCAGTTTAAAATTTATGAACAGCTCCGGAATGGAAATATAAAAATTTTTTCTGAAAATATAGAAAAAATTAGTAATAATCTGTTCATGTTAAAAATATCGGGTATATGGGAAACAGAATTTCATTATGGTGTTACATACAAGTTTGTTAAAATTAACCATCCGTAGTAAAGTATTTCAAAATAACCCCTAAAGTTATAACGACTATAATATTTATCAGTTCTAATAGATATAATATTAAACCGGTTACTTTACTAATGGTTCCAGTATCTTTGAACTGTTTATCTTGCGTTCCATTATAAAATATATACAGCTGCAACATTAACAAAACAATGAATATGTTCATAAAATTATAATAACTGCTAGAAACATCACCATTTGTGATTTGATTAAAATACACACTTAATAAATAAATCATATAAATAAGGATTCCAATAAGAACTATAAATGGGCCAACGGTTGCAAGTATTGAAACAATAGATATGCCCTGTCTATAACCGCTCATTAAATAACCCATTAATAATAATATTCCAGTTATTAAGAATGAATAACCAGTAATAGTTCCAGTTAAACTGGACGCAGAATTAGAACCAATAGTGCATAATATGATTATAATTCCAACAACTATTAATGAATTATATATATTTGAATACCAATTAATTGTCATGGCTTTTATAAATATAGTTTATATTATTTCTCCAAAATTTTGTTATTTAATAGGTCTATTTGATTTTGAAGATCTTTAATTTTTAACAATAAAATTGGAATCATTTCTAAATAATTTACAGACTTGAATGAAACATCTGTGTCGTCTATATTTGTAGAAACCGTATTTACTAAATTGGGGAACTGCTTTTCAACGTCTTGAGCAATAAATCCAAAATGCACCTTTTGGTTTTCATCATCTTTATAATTATATTTTACAGGGTTTAGGATCATTATTTTTTCGGATAAGCTTAACGATAAGTTTTCAATATTATCCTTTAAATGAATGTCAGATGGGTTGTTTATAGAACCACCCACAAATAAATCGCCTACAATATAAACTGTTGCCTTTGGATTTGACGGTGTTAATGTAAGCATCTTATTGTTTGACACGTAATTCCAATTACTGAATGATTGACCTGTGTTAAATGATTTAATATATGCAGATGCATTGGGCTGTCTTCCACCATAATTTGAAGTTTGAGACATTTATTTAATATAGAAAAATATTTTTATATTAAAATTACTTGCTTTATTATATATTTTATATTCATTGTTTATTCATCGTTTGTTCATTGTTTATTCATTTTGTTTATTCCTTGTTTGTTCATTATTATTTATTAATTCTATCACTTAAAAAAATATTGTATTAAATTATATGAGCAGATTCAACGTTTCTTCAAACCATCCATTAATACCAAATGCAAATGAATATATGTATGAAAGACAATTTGTATCAATACATTCAGAGGACAGAAACGTTTTAAGATTTCCAAACTCTGCAGAATTTGAAATTGAACTACCACAAGATTATTGCAATGTGCAAGCAGTGCGATTGGAAAGCTGGACATTTCCAGCAAACTACAACACATTCTCATTAGCACAAAATAATATTGCCATTGTTTTTGAAATAACGAATCCTTATAATCCTACAGATAATATGATAAATGACCCTCTTTTAGCAATTATATCCGATGCATTGAATGCAAATTTAAGACAACCATTTGTGGCTGTTATTGAAGAAGGATTTTATATTCCATTTCAAATAGCAACTGAACTAACAAATCGGATGAATAATTCGGTGTCGGTTGTTATTAGTAAATATATTTCTAAATATGGAACCCCGGAATTATTAGAACAGTTTAATTTGACTGGTTATGATCAATTTGTCGTGGTATATAATCAAGTTGGTCAAAAATTGTGGTTTGGTAATAAAAGTTCTAATTTTGAAATTTCAAATAGTTCAGCAATATATTTAACATCAATATTAAGAGATGCAATTTGCTTTAGACAAACATATCCCGATTTTGAAAATTGGGGGCTGCCCGCATATTTGGGTTTTTCCAGATGCTCTGTTCCAGGAGTTGAAGCTGTTAATGGTTCTTATCCAAGGTTTTTTTATGGCGATGTAAGTCCAGGCGATAACGGATTTTGGCTTACACCCGACGCGCAATATCTTGGCGATAAAAAAACTATACCAGTTTATTATTTAGAAGCACCTGCAAAAATTAATCTTATGGGCAATGCATATTTTTACATGGAGCTTGATGGTATGAATATTATTGATGAAACGCTCCCATATGCGTTAAACAACTTTACTACTCAAACGAATGATTCCGCGGCTATTGTTAAATCGGCTTTTGCTAAAATTGCAATTACAACAACTCCAATTGCGCAGTGGTTTGATAATAACTCTGCCCCGCTTAAAGTGTACAATCCTCCAGCAGAGCGTATTAAAAAAATAAGGTTAAGACTGCGTTACCATAATGGTGCATTGGTTGATTTTGGTAAATTTAATTATTCAATAATGTTAGAGTTTATTGTATTCAGACCACAGTCGGCAAAAACCTATAAAATGTTTGTTCCTGAAGCAATTAGCAATGCTTAAATGTTTGCAAAAAAATTGATAAGTTTTAAACAACCAAAATTAATGATACCTAACATAAAATCATGACAACTACAAGTCGTGTATATATTATTGCCATTTTGGCTCTAAGCCTTGTAGCGTTGTGTTGTGGAGAAAATTTTAAATTGACAAAACCAGAATTTCGCAAGTATTTTAATACAACTAGAAGTCTTGGCGAAAGATTCGCGACACGAGTAGAGGATTTAAAACAAAATGTTGTTAACCACACAAAAAATGCTGTGATCAACAACAACAACAATACCAATAAAAATAACAATAACAATACAAAAATTGAAATCGTGGTAGATTTGAAATCTTATCCTGTTTTCAAACCCCACCACATTTTGATTGCAAAGCCTGCGGAAAAGCCAGTGGAAAAGCCAGCTGAAAAAATAAATACAGTCGTAAAAGATAAAGATACTAAACTCACTGCATATTTGCGCACGGGGAATTTTAAACCATTTATTACGACTAATCTTCGCGGTTCTATTTTTGGCCCAACCAACAAATCACAAATGTATAACCCAGCAAACCGCTATTGCTATTCTATTTTAAATCTAATTCACTGCATTATTAATTTTTAAAAACACAAATGTTATATATTATATTCGGTTTTCACCCAATCTAAAAAAACGGCCGTGGTGCAGGTCTTATAATCCCCTTTAAATCCATTCATTTTTAAAAATAATGGTTTTGCCATCTTACTCGTTTTATAAAAAACATAATCGCCATATTTACCTTGCCTAATACTCATATCATTGGAAAGAAATCTTATTATTCCCGTTGAACCTTTCGTCTCTGATTCACTTGATGATGTTTTTTCTAATATTTCCAGAACATCTTCCAGTTTTATATTTTCAATTGGTCTGTTTCCGAAAGACGAGAGAGATTTGGAATTCTGACCCCATGTTACATACAGACCGAACTTGCCCTTTTTCAACAATAATGGTTCATCTTTATACATTCCAAGCTGCTTTTCCTTTGATTTTGCTGAAGCAACAATATCTTCCAATTTATATTCACCTCTCTCCAACTTCTTCAAATCTATACCCTCTTTTACTGGTAAAAACGATACATCATTTTTTTTCCCAGGTGTCTTAGCATCTATACACTTTATTACTGGACCGTGCTTTCCAATAATATAAAAATGAGTGTCATCAATCTTAATTTCACACTTCTTTTCATCTACCAATTTTTCACAGTTTTTGTCAATTTCCTGCAAACACGTTTCACACAATTTATACCAGACCTTTTCACCTCTGCAAATTTTATCCAAATCATCTTCCATTGCTTTTGTATAATCATAATTAAACATGTCTCCAAAGTTCTTCTCCAAAAATTCCATTACAATAATTCCAAGAGGCTGAACCACCAATTTATTCTTTTCATTTCCAAATTCTCTCGTTGTAACTGATTCCGTTAGAGTTTCGTTTTCAAGTTCAAAATCTTTGCACGTAATCTGCTTTCCCTGGATATCTTCTTTTTTGATATAACCGCGTTCTTGGATTTTTTCAACCAATGTGGAAAATGTGGATGGTCTTCCAATTCCATTATCTTCCAGGAGTTGGACCAATCTTGCTTCAGTGTAATGCTGCTTATTATTTTTTAATACAACCTTTGATAGCAACTTTTTATGCTCAACGGTGCCATTTTGTTTTAATTGCAGAAGATAATTGTAGTCCTTTTCCTGTTTGGGTTTATCTTTATCTTTTGAATCTTTATTTTTTACGATTTTCCATCCCAAGAAATCCATTAGCTCACTGGTTGCAGAATACTTTACTCCATCCATGAAGGTTGAAATATTGCTAGTAAATGCGTAATATTCGGCGGCAGACATGCAACTCTCCAAGGTTGTTTGCCATATTATTTTGTATAACTTTTTCTCCCTTACAGACATTTCATCGGGAATATTTTGAAGAGATAAACTTGTTGGCCTTATAGCTTCATGTGCTTCTTGGGGTGGAGGAACATTGGATGTTTTTTTGGTAGATGTTTTTTTCGCTGGTGTTAGGGTTGGTGTTGGCTGTGCCGTATTAGACATGGCATCAATATTTGGATTTACATATTTGTCCAGAATATATTCACGTAGAATATGTTTCTTTGCAATTTCAATAAAATCCGCGCTATATTTCTTGCTATCAGTTCTCATATATGTAATATATCCGGCTTCGTATAACACTTGACAACATTTCATCGTCTCTTTTGGAGAAATATGCAGTTCATTGCTTGCCATTTGTTGTATTCTTGATGTAGTCAATGGTTCTGGGGGTTGTTTGAAAACTCGCTCCACATTTGTTCTCGTGAATTTGTGGTCAAAACTTGCGGATTCTTCCAAGAAATCCGACATGGATTGATCGCTTTCAAACTGTTTATTCAAATCAAACGGTATGCACTTGGCTGTAAAATATCCGGTAGTATTATACACTTTTTGCAACGTGGCGTTTGTAATCTCTTGCTGATTTTCATATACTAATTTTAATGCGGGCGTTTGACATCTACCTGCACTCAAACTTTTTTCGGATGTTTGTGATATGAATTTCCACAACATGGGCGAAACTTTGTATCCGACTAGCAGATCCAAAATTTGTCTGGCTTGTTGCGAATGCACTTTTTTCATATCAATTGTCTTTGGATGAGCTATGGCAGATTGAATTGCATTTTCTGTTATTTCATGAAAAACAATGCGCTTTGTTGTTTCTACTGGCAATCCAAATAGATCGCAAATGTGCCACGCAATTGCTTCTCCTTCGCGGTCATCGTCTGATGCCAATATAACCTCGTCTGCTTTGGCAATTTCCTTTCTCAAAAAATCTACATGCTTTCTCTTTTTATCATCATCAACTACGTCAAATGTTGGTTTAAAATCATTTTCAATATCAACATTTTTGAGAGAAGACAGCTGTCTTAGATGGCCGAAGCTCGCTAGGCACTTGTAACCTGGCCCCAAGTATGACTCTATCTTCTTGCATTTTGCGGGAGATTCTACTATAACTAGACTTGTTGTAGTTGCAAATTTGGACATGTATGTTTCAATACATATAATATTGAGATATATCTAAGTGGTTTCCTTGTATAGGCTTACATTTTCATCTTATAAAAGTGTGATAACGAGAGAAAAAGTATTTATATTTCAATAAAAAAAATTGAAATGTTAAAACAGGTTAAATATTGTAAATTACTACCTATATAATGCCGGAAACGCTTGAAGATCCACCTAAAATTTACCGAAAGGCTCGCATGGAAGACTTCCTTGATGACGCTGATAGCGCAAATACCACAAATAATAAAAATAAGAATAAAAATTATTCCAACAGCGATACAAATAATATAGAAAAAAATCAGCAAGAGTTTGGTCATAAAAAAAGGATAAAACCCTGACGCACTGGAGCAAAAAGCCAGCAACAAATTGCACCCAAGGGCTTTAAAAAGGGATTCCGCGGTTAAATGAGATTATGCAAGTATTATGTGAATGACGCGATTTAATTAATTCAATTAATTAAAATGCCGAGAACATATTACAAGCTAATTGTAACAAAATAACAAAATAACAAAATAACCAAATAAATTTTAAAGTTGATTACTTTTCTACATTTTTATCAATTACTACTTCCTTTGCAACATTTCTCACGATTTTATTGTGCTTTTTATCATCATCCTCTAATGTGGAGCCACCCATTGATTCTATTAGTATATGTTGATATTCCAAATGTTTCTTGGTATCCGTGTCTTCCGCAGTTGGATTTTCTGCCCTCCATTGTGGAAGCTGCTTTATATTTTTATTCTCAATTCCTTTTATGGCTTGTTTTATTTTAAAATTTTCATCATTTTCCTTTTCCCACGAATCCTTGTCTTTCACATACAAGGTTTCTCTCTTCAAGTCACTGCAATGAATAGGTCTCTTGAAGATGTCTAGCTCTTTTAAGTTGCGAATGAAGATTTTGCTCATGCCTTCTGTATATCCCAATCTACCAATCATATCTAGATCAGATAATTGTAGCTTGATCGTATTGACAAAATCCATAATATTGAGCGCATCTTTGCATTGCTCATTTAAAAAGAAATTTAGATTGAAATTGTTGTTATTTGTAGTATTGTGCGAATTATTCATTACAACATTTTTCTCCTTGCACAATTCAATCATTTGTTTCTGCAATTCATTGTTGCTTTTCAATAATTCCATGATTAATTTTTTATCTGATAAATTTTCATCTTCTTCCTTTTTTTCATAAATAAATGTTTCTGGACTACATTTTTTTTTGTGACGCCATAATCCAGAATAATCCTTATACTTTTTTTCACAAATTTCACAAACATATTGCGTGCTTGTTTTTTGCTTAATTTGCTTAATTTCATTGCTATTCATTGATTTTGTGTGTTTTGCACTCAACATGTGATGATCCATATTACTTTTTCTACACGTTCCATAGTCACAAATTTTGCAGTAAAATTTAAAGCTTATATTTTGCTTAATTTCATTGCTATTATTGCCATTCATTGCTATAATTAGCAATATATAATTAAGTCTAAACCTTTTCCTTAATTAATGTTAAAAATTAGCATCACAGTTTTTTATAATTTAAAAACGCAATTTAGAGCATTATGGTCTAAAGTGGTTCTGCAAAAAGTGAAATTCAAGATTCTTTTCCGTTTTCAAAAAAAGGACATTTTTTTTGTCCTTTTTTGATTTTCACGAATACTTTTGACCCCCTGAAAATTGCATTCTTCTCTAAGCCCTTTTAAGAATATATATATTAATTTAAAGATACTTAGAGGATCTTTTATATAAAATGCCTACTTATAAAAATAATAAAAATATTATTCTATTTTATGAAACACAATACAACGAAAAAAAATAAAACCCTTAAGAATAAAAACACTAAAAATAAAACAAAAAAACAATTTTTATTTAATCCATCAAACCCTAAAAAATCGTTTGATGTATATATTGATAAAAATCCAAAAGATACAATACATATAAAGTATACAACCGTAGAAGATGTTGAAAATACTATTGATAAATTAGAAAAATTATACAAAAGCAAAAAATATACACATAAACGTATCTGGCAAGTAGGAATGATTATGAAGGTTCGGTTAAAAGTATTACAGCTTAAAAAACCAATGCAATATGCTTTAGCGAACAAATATTTTAAATTTTTAAGAAAAAGAACAAATTTAAGTGAAACGGATAGATATAATATTTCATTTTAAATCCGCGTTTAAATCTAAAAAGGTGTAAAATAAAGTATTATAATATTACAGTATTATAATGTGTTGGAATGAACATGTATCCTTGAATACTTTTTTATTTAGTATCTTTGTTTTATTTCTCATTATCTACAATAACGCTTACACACAATATAAGATTAAAGATTTAAACAATCCATGGATGTATCTTTTCTTTGCTTCGTTCATATTTATGCAATTAATAGAATTTTTTATTTGGCGAAATATTGATAATAAATTTTATAATCATATTTTTTCTACAATGGCTGCAGCACTAATTTTTTTTCAACCGCTTGCTAGTCTCATGTTGTTATCAAATGTTTCTCTAAGAAACACGTTATTAATCATATATATAACAACTGCAACGCCGTATTTTATTTATAAAATGCTAACCAAAACTATGCATTCCACAGTAAGCAAAAAAGGCCATCTAAATTGGGGTTTCAGCGATCTAAATGGGGTTTTCTTTGGAAAAACCTTATTTGCGTTTGTTTGTTGGTTGTTTTTCTTTTTGTTTAGTTTATTCTACGAGAGAAAATGGTCTGGGTTCTTCTTTGGACTTATTTTATTGATAACTTCATATTATAATTATACAAATGACCAAACAGTGGGTTCAATGTGGTGTTGGATTGTAAATTCTATTATGATTTATTATGCGGTTTATTTGCTATTGTATTTGCCGTTTTGTGAGAAGAAAGAATTGTGTTAGAAGTATATCGTCTATATGTGTTTGTATTTAAATATGCTGTAAAATAATAAAGAGGTTGTCAAATAACGAACACAAAATTATAATATAAAACACACTTAAATATTTTTTATATTATAAATAATGACACATATAAGAGCGTTTTCATATAAATACAATTTGAATTTAATAAAAACAGAAGATGTGCAGAATATTTCCCTTTTTATAATAGCGTGTTCTTCTTTTTTTTCATATTTATATTATAATTTAGCCCCATTATTGTGGGAAAATACTGAAGTTGGCGGGCTTACAAAACAATTTGATATAATATTCCCATTTGTAGGATTATACGCATTTGTTGATTTTTTTATAACAAAATCATACGACTTAAAATTTCATCATCTTTGTATATTGGGTAATATTTTTTATAATTATTATTGTAACGTGTCAAACGAACATAGATTTATATTTTTATATCCATTGTTAAAGACTGAAATTTCTTCTATTTTTTATGTTTTGAAATATTGGTTGCCAAAAAAAACAATTTTATATAACGCGAATACTCTTTTGTTTTATATTTCGTTTGCAAAATTAAGAATATACGATTTTTATTATGAAATTATTTATAATAACATTTCATTTGATGTAGTTTTTCAGAGGTATTCTAATACAAATAATTATGTATCATCTATATTATTAATATCGTGTTATGGGTTGTATATACTAAATTTATATTGGTTTTTAATTATGAATAAAATATTATATAAAACAATCACAAAAGTTATAAATATTAATACAGATATATTATGCCATAAATTATGTTATTATTTGCATTGGATAAATATTCCTTTATCATATTGTATTTATTCACGCGATCCACACGGAAAACATATATTTGATATGATTGGTATTACTGTGCTAAGTATAACATCCTATAAATATCATTATGATATTTATAACAGACTTTATAATAAACAAATTGAGGATTATTTTGTGCCAAATAAAGACAACATTGTATTATTTTTCATTGACAATGTGGCGATTAATATGAGAAGTTTTTTTGTTGTAGCGACAAATTACTACAATAATCAAAATTTATTTCTTATTTTAATTGCATCTGCCATATTGCATGTATTGTCTATTTATTATTGCATTCTTAATGGTTTAGAATTATTAATTGGGAGTAATAAAAATAAAGACACATTTGTAAATTGGCATAATATACTTTCAGGGTTGCCTATTGTTTGCGACGTTTTGTTGATATCTGCAAATTCTCCAACTGAAATATCAATACCATTTTTATTAGTAAATATAATGATTGGTCTTTTATTTATAGTTGATCCATTTTATAAATTAACACACGCAGGTTTTCACGTTTTATTAATTTTCCAAAACTATTATATGTGTTTGTCAAATATAAAATAAATTAAAAAACATAGGCACAATAAAATATTTATTTATATATAATGAACAATCTTCAAAAAAGAATTTTAACGTTTTTAATTGGGTGTATAGGTGTGCGATTATTATTTGTTATTATTGCCAAAAATATAAACGCGAGCTATTTAAAATATCTCGGTTACCTTGCTTTATTACCTGCAATTGGGTTTATATTTATATATTTAACAGGAACAAGAAAAACGGGAATGGAAACATTTGGTGAAAAAATATGGTGGAACGATTTGAGACCTTTGCATTCTTTTTTATATTTTTTATTCGCTTATAATGCAATTATTGGGAATAAGAACGCATGGATATATTTGTTAGTAGATGTTATAATTGGATTAATCAGTTTTTTAATATTTCATTATTTCAACGGAGATTTTGCAATGATTTTAAAGTGAGACCTCCACTTTCCCAGGTTTTATCATTTTATAATAAATATAATATGATAACGATTTTAAACATTTTGGAACTTTTTGAAATCTCTCCAGGATACCTTCATACCTGTTTGTTTTTGTTCAACAACGTCTTCTGCCTTGTATTGTTCATCTAGTTTTCCCGCCTTTTTTAAAGCACTATCCACGTATAGTTCCTTTAATAACTGTCCGACAAAAAAAGAACCATCATGCTGGTCAATTTCACCATCTTCTATTCTCTGCAACACGTTCAAAAATCTATTCAAAATACTTAAATCTATCTCATCCTTTCTGATTTTGTTGTAGATGTCTGTGTAGTAGGTAAATAAAAACGAGCACTCTTCCATTCCTAACTCATGTATTTTATCGGGACTATTTCTATTTTTAGCCTTTATCATAATTAGGTTATTAATATCATCCTGTAGCAAGTGGCTATGTTTAAGCTCGCGTATTAATTCGGTTTGGTCCTCAACATTGTTTGCCTTTACCATTTTTTGTAAATGAAGTCTAGAGTTGTCGTCCATATATACAAATTATAAGACAAATTTCTAAACTTTAATTAACGCAAAATATTATTATATTAATATAATTTATATATGTCGCAAATAAAACCTCTCGTGGTTCCACAACAATCTGGAATGATAGGATCAACCCCTAGATTAAATGCTATTCAAGTGCAACAAAACCGAAATGATTTATTGGCTGGATTGGGGTCAGTTGGTGGAAACAAAAGGCGCAGAAAATATGGAGGCCAAATAACAGTTCCTCAAGTTCCAAATGCAAATTTAATGAATGATCCTGCAAAAGGAACAAACCAAAGTGTTGGATCGCAAATAACCGGAATTACCAAAGGTGGAGTTGATATGCAAGCTCAAAGCGTATATGATAAGGATGTGATATTAGCACCAATTCCCAAGGGTTCAACTGGTGGCGGTAAAAGAACTAGAAGACGCGGTGGCTTTGTATGGCCTTGTCTAAGTGGTGGAAAATCTAAGAAATCAAAGAAATCAAAGAAATCAAAAAAATCTAAGAAATCTAGAAAAACAAGAAGGCATTAAACTTTGGGTAATTTAGAATACATAATTATAATAAGAATTATATATTAATAATATAAGTTATGCCAAAAGGAGTAGATTGGGTCAATTTTATATATGTAAATTTAGGTTTTGTTGCTCAAATATTTATTATGTATTATTTCAGCGCAGTTGCCGAAATAAAGAAAGATTGGCCAAAATATAGATGCAACCCAATGTTTATGCCATTGTCTGATAATATTGAACAAGATTTCGTTTATTGTGTCCAAAACATGCAAACCGGTTTTATGGGATATTTGTTACAACCAATCAATTATATTATTAACTCACTGTCATCAATGGGAGGAGAATTTACAGGTTCATTGAACTTTATAAGAACAATGGTAAGCAGCATTAGATCGCTAATTACTTCCATTATTCAAAATGTATTTGGAGTGTTTTTGAATTTAATTATTGAATTTCAAAAAATAACCATTGGTATTAAGGATTTAGTTGGAAAAATAATCGGTATAATGGTGACACTCATGTATTTCATAGATGGCAGTGTAAAAACGATGCAAAGCACCTGGAATGGGCCTCC
>Ga0209550_10001651_pt1 | contig 21441 bp, 16 predicted proteins | sample LauGreSuBDMM15SN_2_FD_187567 | JGI IMG/M metagenome (GOLD analysis project Ga0209550, IMG submission 187567) | Freshwater lake microbial communities from Lake Michigan, USA - Su13.BD.MM15.SN (SPAdes) (version 5) | ecosystem: Environmental > Aquatic > Freshwater > Lake | place: Lake Michigan... | reverse complement strand
ACGGAACACTTACCTGTGAACCGAATCTGCTGGCAATGGAGTCCATGTCGATGACACCATCGCGGCCTACATAGTCAACACAGACGTCAATAACGTGTGCACCTTCACGTATTTGCTCGGCGCCCATTTTGGTGCAGCCATCCCAGTCGGCTTCAAGCATGAGGTCGCGAAATGCTCGAGAGCCGTTGGTGTTAGTACGTTCTCCAATAATGAGAAATGAATTGTCTTGAACAATGGGCACCGATGAATACAAAGAGGTGAGTGCAGGTTCAAAGTTATAATTGCGTGGCGCAGGTGTGAGGTCGCGCACTGCTTCTACAACCTGGCGCAAATGCTCGGGGGTGGTGCCACAGCAACCGCCCACAATGCCAATGCCCAAATCTTCTACGTGGTGCTTGTGGTACGAAGCGAGCTCGGGTGGTGTGAGGTCGTAATGCGTACGACCATTTAAAACACTTGGCAGGCCAGCATTCGGCAGAACTGAAATAGGAATAGGCGAGTGCTGCGAGAGGTGACGCAGGTGCTCTTGCATTTCAGCGGGGCCAGTTGCACAGTTAATGCCAATGACGTCGGGGCGCATTGCTTCTAGTGCAACTAGCGCTGCTCCAATTTCAGTGCCCACCAACATGCGTCCGGTTGTCTCCATGGTGACTTGCACCTGAATAGGAATTTCGCGACCCACAATTTTCATTGCTTGTCGGCATGCCTGCATTGCGGCTTTAATTTGCAACAGGTCCATGCATGTTTCAATGAGAAAAAGGTCTGAGCCTCCATCGAGAAGTCCGCGCGCTTGTTCTATGTACGATTCGCGCAATTCAACAAAGCCAATGTGCCCGAGGCTCGGGAGTTTGGTTCCGGGGCCCATTGACCCTGCAACAAATCGAGTACGCCCGTCGGCTTCGTAACTACTTGCCATCTCGCGCGCAAGTGATGCCGCTACGACGTTGAGCTCATATGACTTTTCTGGAATGGCGTACTCGACGAGAACGGTAGAGAAAGATCCGAAACTTGCCGTTTCGATTGCGTCAACGCCGACCTTGAGAAATGCGTCGTGCATCGAACGAATGACATCGGGGCGAGTGAGGCAGAGCATCTCGTTGCAACCTTCAAGAGCGGCACCACCAAAATCGTCTGGTCCAAGATCAAGATCTTGCACAAAAGTGCCAAAGGCACCGTCAAACACAATGACGCGGTCGTTCACGGCCTGAAGGTAGGTCTGTCTTTTCATGCTCCTCACAAGTTATCGGCACAGGATCAGGTGCTAGTAACTCTCCCGCACTATGTTTGTAACTAATGGCACGAGAATCGATCTACACACGTGTTGGCGACGACGGTACCACGGGTCTTTTTTATGGAGGCAGGGTTCCTAAAGACTCTGCATTGCCGCGAGCCTACGGCACCGTCGATGAGGCGCAAGCCGTGTTGGGGCTTGCCCGTAGTGCTGCGGTCAGCAACAGTGGCGACGCTCGTTCTCAAGAAGTAGTGGTCATGCTCGAGCCTTTCATGCGCGACTTGTGGGTGCTCATGGCTGAACTGGCCACGTTGCCCGAGAATCGCCACAAGCTAGTGCCGGAAAAGTCGTGCGTGTCAGCCGAGATGGTGACCAACATGGAACGTCTCATCGACAAGCTCGACACACAATTCGAGCACCCCACAGAGTTCGTTGTTCCTGGTGAACATCCTGTGTCGGCTTGGCTCGACCTTGCACGCACCGTTGTGCGACGTGCAGAACGTCATTCGCTTGCTGCTGCTCCAGCACCTTCGCATGTTGTGCCATACCTGAATCGCATGTCTGACCTGCTGTGGACCATGGCACGTTGGCAAGAGGGTACGAGTCGCCCTGTACGCAGCGTTTAGACTGCCGATGTGACAATTCAATTCAGCGTTTCCACATCATCTCGTGTTCAAGCCAATGCCATTGGCGTGCCAGTTGGCTCCGATGGGCCCGTGTCGTCAAAAGTTGGTTTGAATCGCAAACAACTCATTGAGCGAGGCTTCGAAGGCCGGGTTGGTCAAACTCTGGTGTTGCACGGTTTGGGTGGTGCCTCTGTGGTTGTGGCCATTGGTGTTGGCGTCGGCAATTCTTTAACGCCAAACGATGCTCGTAAAGCTGCAGCGGCTTTTGCGCGTGCCGCTGGAAAAGTTGAGAGCCTGGCAACAACCCTTGCCGGTGTTGGTCGTGGCAACAAGGCAAATATGGCGCAAGCCGTTGTTGAAGGAATTCAACTAGCAACTCATCGCTACAGCGAGCTGAAGAGCGATAAGAACTTTGCATCACGTCTACGTGAAGTGGTGCTTGTGGCAACTGGCGAAAATGCAGCAGCAATTTCACGTGGTGTGAAAAATGGTGCGGTTGTCGCCAACGCAGTGTGTATGGCGCGCGACTTAGCGAACACTCCGCCTGCGTATCTCACCGCTCGTCACTTCGCCGATAAGGCAGTGGAAATTGCAGCACAAACTGGTCTTGAAGTAACGGTGTACAACAAAGAAGAACTTATTCAAATGGGTTGTGGCGGCATGATTGGTGTGAACCAAGGCAGTGTTGAGCCCCCACGTATGGTGAAGCTCTCTTACAACCCTAAAGGCGCTGGCAAAAAGCAACATGTTGTACTTGTTGGCAAAGGCGTAATGTACGACTCGGGTGGAATCAGTTTGAAGCCATCAGACCCATCACACGCGGTCATGAAAATGGACATGAGTGGAGCAGCAGCAGTGCTCGCCACTATGAGCACACTTGGCGCATTGAAGTGTGCAACTCGCGTGACGGCGTTTCTCATGTGCACCGACAACATGCCGTCGGGTAGTGCGCTCAAACTTGGCGACGTCCTTACCATGCGCAATGGCAAAACGGTAGAAATTCACAACACCGATGCCGAGGGCCGCCTCATTTTGGCCGATGGGCTCTCGCTTGCTGCTGAACTCAAGCCGTCGGCAATCATCAACATTGCAACGCTCACCGGAGCCTGCTTGGTTGCGCTCGGAGAAAAAGTTGCTGGGGTTCTAGGCACCAATGACAAACTCATTTCCCAATTAGAAGATGCAGCGGCTCGAGTAGACGAACCCATTTGGCAGCTCCCGTTAGTGAAAGAGTACCGACGCTTGCTCGACTCAACAGTTGCCGACATGCGCAATATTGGTGGGCCGGCAGGTGGAACTATTACCGCAGGCTTGTTCTTAAGTGAGTTTGTGGGCAACACGCCATGGGCGCATCTCGATATTGCGGGCCCAATGAAAGTTGATGGCGACGATGGTTGGATGCAAAGAGGTGCAACAGCTTTTGGTACGCGTCTACTTATTGAAACTGTCACCAGTTTTAAAGCTTTCTAACTTGTTGCGCTAGTAAGCCACAATGCGTGGGTTTCACGCAAGTGTTGTGGCAGTCGTTGAACGTGTCGTGCCGATAGCGCAGGGATGCGTGTTCGTACGGCTAGGCCATAAGAATATTTCTGTGCAACGCCAAACATGATGAGTCGGTCAATGCCGCGCGTAAAGGGGCATTCTTTGTCGGTGCGGTAGTTCAATCCGAGTGCAGCTGCGGTTTCTGGCAAATTGAGTTCGTAGCCGTCGGGGTAGTGGTCGAACCCGCTCGCTAAGCGGCGCAAGAGCCAGGTGGAAGTAGGGCCAAGTATGCCAAGCCAATAGTGCTCTACGTAGTCACTACGTACCTCGAAGCCAGTGGAGTCGACTACTGGGTCGAGCCATGGGTACACCACCAGTGTTTCGGAATCGTGAGTAACAGTTGCTGTTGAGTTCATGCCTACGTGTGTGCATTAGGCAGCAGTTGGTGACAGAAATTGTCTCCTGCGGTGAAGAGCGTCAGAATGGTGCCATGACGCAAGACCTGCTCACGCTCGCCCAAGAGATGTTGGCAGGCGCACAGCGCGTCACTGTGCTCACGGGCGCGGGCATTTCCACCGACTCAGGTATTCCCGATTTTCGTGGGCCAAACGGTGTGTGGACACGCAACCCTGCTGCGGAAAAAGTGGCAACGCTGAAGCACTACTTAGAGGACGAAGAGATTCGTAAAATTGCCTGGCAAAACCGGCTTGTTTCGCCGGCGTGGAATGCGCAGCCCAACCCTGGTCACCATGCGCTTGTGCAACTTGAGCAACAAGGAAAAATGCACGGCCTGATTACACAAAACATTGATGAACTTCATCAGCGTGCAGGAAACTCGCCCGATCTTGTCATTGAAGTACATGGCACGATGTTTCGTACCGCGTGTTGGAGTTGTCAAGAACGACTTCCTATGGAGCAGGCCATTGAACGTGTGCGTAACGGCGAGGAAGATCCGCAGTGTTTGTCGTGTGGAGGAATTCTCAAAAGTGACACCATTAGTTTTGGCCAAGCGCTTGTTCCCGAGGTCATCGCACGCGCCATGCAGGTGAGTGAAGAGTGCGATGTGTTTATTGCTGTTGGGTCAACCTTGTCGGTATTTCCGGCGGCCAATGCCGTGCCACGAGCAAAAGCAGCGGGAGCAAAAATCATCATTGTGAACGGCGTGCCCACCGAGATGGACCGCTACGCCGATGCGGTGTTGTTGGGCGATATCAGCGTTCTTTTGCCGCAATTGGTGGCTCAGCCAGCCTGAAGTGGCCCCGAGCCGAAACCCGACCAATCAGGTAGCATTTAGGCATGGCTACATTTCGTGACCTTCTGTCGAAGGCAAAAGCACAAATCACCGAGGTCGACACGGCTGAAGCGCACAAGCGCATTCAGGCTGGCGGAGTCGTTGTGCTCGACGTTCGCGAGCCAGACGAATTCGACCAAGGTGCACTGCCCGATGTGTTGCACATTCCGCGCGGGCACTTAGAAGCACAAATTGAAGGCAAGATCATCGACAAGAGCGCACCTGTTGTGGTGTATTGCGCCGGTGGAATACGTAGTGCATTTGCCGCACAAACTCTGATTGAAATGGGATACACCAATGTTGTTTCCATGGACGGCGGGTTTGGCAAATGGAAAGATGAAGGTCGTACGTGGAAGCTTCCTGTCACGCTCACCCCTGAACAGCGCAATCGATACCAACGTCATTTGTCGTTGCCAGAAGTTGGGGTAGAAGGTCAAGCAAAGTTGCTGGGCGCAAAAGTGCTCATGCTCGGTGCCGGTGGCCTCGGTTCACCTGCTGCCTTGTACCTTGCGGCCGCAGGCGTAGGAACAATTGGCATTATCGACATGGACGTGGTCGATGCATCAAACTTGCAGCGCCAAATTTTGCACAACCTCGACCGCATTGGCGATCGCAAAGTAGATAGTGCAAAAAAGACACTTACGCTCATGAACCCCGATGTCAACGTGGTTACTTACGATACGCGTCTCGATGCAAGCAACATCATGGACATCATTGCGGGCTACGACGTCATTGTTGACGGCGCCGACAACTTCCCCAGCCGCTACTTATTGAATGATGCGAGTGTGAAGTTGGGCATTCCCGTTGTGCACGGTTCCATTTTCCGCTTTGAAGGAATGGTCAGCGTTTTCCACCCGCTCGAAGGCCCGACCTACCGCGACATGGTTCCCGAGCCACCTCCAGCAGAATTTGCGCCAAGTTGTGCAGAAGCCGGCGTTCTCGGAGTGCTGCCAGGCATCATCGGTTCTATTCAAGCACTCGAAACAATCAAGGTCATTTTGAATCTTGGTGAGCCACTCATCGGTCGCATTCTTGCGATCGACACCACCGAGATGATTTTCCGCACGTTTAAGCTGCGTGCCGATCCATCGAACCCTGTGACCTATGCCAACCGCGACCGCATTCAGGTACAAGACCTCGAAGGACTCTGCGGCCCACAGATGGCTCACTAGGCTGGCAGGGTGCCTGTACGCCCCCGTCATATAGCCATCGTTGGTGCCGGATTCTCAGGTGCGGTCTTCGCCCGTGAACTAGCAGAAGCTGGTCATCGTGTCGACGTGTTCGACTCGCGTTCACATATTGCAGGCAATTGCCATACGGAACGTCAAGACGATGACGTGATGGTTCATGTTTATGGGCCACATATTTTTCACACTGCACACGAACACGTGTGGCAATACATGAATCGTTTCGGCACCATGATGCCTTACAACCATAAGGTGAAAGCCACCACGCAAGGAAAAGTATTTTCCTTGCCGGTCAACTTGCTCACTATCAATCAATTTTTTGGAAAAACGTTTACGCCAGCGCAAGCAGAAGCGTTCATTACCTCTATCGGCGACCAAAGCATTACCGACCCACAATCATTCCGCGACCAAGGTCTGCGGTTTGTTGGCCCAGAGTTGTATGCCGCATTTTTCGATGGTTACACCCGCAAGCAGTGGGGTGTTGACCCTGTGGAATTGCCGGCAAGTATTTTGGCGCGGTTGCCTGTGCGGTTCAACTACGACGATTCGTATTTCAACCATCCGTATCAAGCTATTCCGCGCGATGGTTATACGCCCATTGTGGCCAATATTCTCGATCATCCCGGCATTACGGTCACACTCGGTGTGGTGAAGTCGCGTGCCGATCTTGAAGCCGCCGACCATGTGGTGTGGAGTGGCCCTATCGATGCATATTTCGGTTTTGAGCATGGTCGCCTGGGATATCGCACACTCGATTTTGAGCGCCAAGTGCACGATGGTGATTTCCAAGGGTGTGCAGTCATGAACTACGGCGACCCCGATGTGCCATACACGCGTATTACCGAGCACAAGTATTTCGCGCCATGGGAAACACATCAAAAATCGGTGACGTATCACGAATACAGTCGACTCGCCGACCCCAGCGATGTGCCGTATTACCCCATTCGCTTGGTGAAAGAAAAGGGTCAACTGCAGCAATATGTGCATGAAGTGGGGAAGTTGAGCAACATCACCTTTGTCGGCCGTTTGGGAACATATCGTTATCTCGATATGGACGTCACAATTCACGAAGCACTTGGCGCGGTGCGAGCATTGCTCACTGCATGGGAAAATGACTCTGCAGTATCGCCCTTCTCGGTGGATCCACTCTGATGTTTAGTGCCGTATTCCCCGACGTCAACTTGTTGCAACGTATTTTGCCAGCGCGGGCCGACACGCTTGAGCCGCCGCTGTACGAGCGTGTTCAGGGCAATGTCCAAAGTTTCGATACATACTTTGGGGTATTTCCTGCAGCTCGCTGGCGGCGTAAGTCGGCTGTTGATGCATTGCATGCGGTGCTTGAAGTATCGGGGCCGTGCGAAATTGAAGTGGTGGCTGTCAAGCGCCTCAAAGAAAGCATTGTTCTCACACATGTTGCGCAACGTGCCGGTGTCGTCAACCTGCGCGTATGTGATTTGCAAGACACAGCAGTCGATTCCTACTACGTCAGCGTGCGTCGCAGCAATGAAAACGGTGGTCGTTTGCTCAGCGGCGGATGGTATGCAGGCCTTGCCCCATTGCGCGAAGTGCGCATGAATGCGGTTATCACAACCTTCAACCGTCAGCCTTATGTGCTTGCCAACATTGAGCGCATGCGACAACTGATGACCGAAGTGCCAAGCATTGAACAATCGTTCCGCGCCACCATCATCGACAACGGGCGCAACTTAGAAGTACCAGCAAGTTCAGGCATGAACCCAACACTTATTCCTAACCCCAACTTGGGTGGTGCAGGTGGTTTTGCTCGCGGTCTTATTCATGCACGCAACGACCAGTGGACCACCCACGTGTTGTTCATGGATGACGACATTTCACTCGAAGTGGAATCTTTGGTACGCACCATTGCGATGTTCCGCTACGCCACCGACGACAAGTTGTGTATTCATGGCGCCATGATCTCAGAAGAAATTCCTTGGATGCAGTTTGAAGCCGGCGCACACTACGCATGGCGATACACGTATCCATTGCGCGCAATTGGCCGTGAAGACGACCTGCGTGATCGCATTACGGTGTTGGCCGACGAGCTAGAACCGAAGTTTGAATACACGGCATGGTGGTACACCGCGTTCCCTATTGCGGTAGGAAAAGAAAACCCTGTACCGGTATTCGTGCGAGGCGACGACGTTGCCTATGGGCTGATGCACACCGGTGAACACAGCATCACCATGAAAGGCGTTGCTGTTTGGCACGCCGACTTCGCTTTGAAGAATGGCCCGATGACTTTGTATTACGAAACACGCAACATGCTCTTGGTGGAAACCTTGGTCTACGACCAGCACAAGTGGTACCACACTGCATATCGCACGTTGTCGTTCGGCTTCCGCAATATTTTCTCACTGCGCTATGCCAGCTTGGAATACATGCTGAAAGGCCTCGACCATTATTTGGAAGGGCCCGACTTCTGGCGCAATGTTGACCACGCTGCAATGCACGATGAAGTGCGTGTATGCCCCGAAGAAAAAGCCGGACCATTGAGTACTGACCTTGGTGCTATTCAAATTCCTGCTGGTATTCCAAAGCCCATTCGCCTGATTGGTTTCATTGCTGCAGTACCACTGGTGGGTGGCTACATATTGCCGCAGTGGATGCGTACGAAAAAGATGGGTGTTGCGCCCATTAACTCACGTGCAGTTGGCTTAGCTACTCGGCGCAACAGTATTTTGCATCGTCATCCACGCCTCGATGAGGGTTACGTGTTGGTGCGCGATACGCCACGTTTCTGGCACGACATGAAGGCCTTGCGTGTGTCGCTCATGCGTTTACGCCGCGACTACCCACGCTTGAAGCGTGAATACCGCGCGTATTACCCCGAAATGGTCAGCGATGAAGCCTGGGCGAAACGTTTTGGTGTTTCTATAGACGATCTGCGGTCGTCATCAACGCCATCCAAGTAGCCCTATTCACGTTGCCGGTAGCGGGCAACTTTGCACGCTGTTGGAATTGCTTCACGTAGTAAACAGTGGGGCCGTCGTAGTAACCAGAAGTTTTCAGGGTAATTTTCAGCACACGGTTGAGCGTTGCTTGCAGAACTTTCACCGACGGATGCTGCGTGCCGAGGCGCAGCACAGATGAACGTGGCTTTTTGTCAAGGCCGAGGCTTTTCCACACATCAATGTCAACAATGCCATCAACGGGAAGAGCCATAGCGGTTTCGTATCTCATGACGAGTGACTTCGTGCTCTTGCCGAAAACACCATCGGTCGGAATAGCTTTTTTCTTCAGTTTGAAAGCGGTGTTGAGCGACTGCTGCACCAATTTCACCATGTTGCCTTTTTGGTTGGTGCGCAGTGGTAATCCAACGACAACATCGGGCGCACCCGGCGTTTGGGGCAGCAGACCCTGAGTGCGTAATGCGTCAAGCTGAGAGCGAATGTACAAAGCGAATTCTGTTTTGCCCGTTGCGGTGAGATGAATGTTGTCATTTTTTACAAACCAACGCCACTTCGGAGTATCAGATGTGTACGTATTCCAATCGAGCAAGGTGACATTTGCATGTGTGGCGGCAACGTTGGCTAATGCCGCATTCGAAACTTCAAAACCTGCGGTGGTACGGCGCGTAGACATGTTGATGAAAATAATTCTTTGCACACCTTTGGCAGTGAGGGCAGCAACCACTTGCTCGGCTTCTGTGCCAAAGGTGCTAGGCGCATCGTTGTAACCCAGTTCAATAACAGCAATCGCTGGTGTTTTGTCTGCGGGTAACGTGTTGATGATGGTAATTCCATCGGGTGTTCCTCCACATGAAGCGCCAATGAGGCACCGTGAACTTAACGCTTGGTAATCGACATTGGGGTAGGCCGGGCGAACGATGCTATTGAATTCAGCAGTAATGCTTTCGCCAACGGAGTCACCAATAAACAACATGGGTCCGACCACTGTTGATGTTGGTGATGAGCCATAAATAGGTGCGGTTTCATACCATGGTGAGCGCAGGCTAAATGCCGACTTGAAATCCCATCCGCTCACACTCACTACGCCTGCAGTGCCGGAAATGGTCACTTTGGTTGCGTAGCCGTTCCAATCGCTTCCGAGCCCGTCGTGTGTTGTGACCACAGAAAGCAGCACGCCAATGGTGGGGTATTTCTTTTGAATGCTCTGTGCGGCAATCACCGCACTCCAATTGAGGTCCGACGAGTCTGCCGCTATGTCGCCCTCATCGACGCGCATGGGGAAGGTGCTTCCGGCAGTGCGACCGCCGTTCGACGAAGTGAACTCGGTGCTGACTACACCCCCTTTAGCGGTGCGCAGAATAAAACCACTGGTATCGCTAATGGCGGTATTCGTGCGAATGTCTTCCAGTACCAGTATTGGTCTGCCCGTTTTTTCACGTAGGGCGGCACCGCCGTATACCTGGCACGATTGCGTGTCGCAGGTTTTGGCGTAACTGTAGCGCTTTTGGCCAAGGGAATATGAACGTGCAGCAACGGCCTGCGCGCGCAACGCATTCATTCCTGCTCCGCCTGCGAGGTCTCCCCATGACGCAGGAGACTCGCGAGGAACTACTCCACGCAAATAGTCATCAAGCTTCACGAGGTTCACGGTGCGATTTTCTTTGTCGGTTCCGTTCACTGCACGAATAGTTCCACGGTAGTAACGAGTAGCACCACCTGGTTCGCATACGCCAATTGCATCGTTTGGCATGACTGCAGCAGATGCGTCGTTGCTGAGAGTTGTGGAAACATTTACTGCGCCAGTGATGTCGGCAACTTGTACGAACTTATTTGTAACGGGGTCAGACTGTTCAGCAACACATATAGAAGTAGTGCTTCCCCAAATGCGGTAGGTGCCCACAGTGCCGGCAATTTCGCGCACTACAAGTGCTGCCCATTTGCGATCTGGCACGGGGTCGTTTTCAAGAAGTAGGGAAGCGTTCTCTGACACCATTGCGGTTTGCTTGTTGTCGAGGGTGGTGAGTCGCACGCTCATCACGCCATTGGTAGTGAGACCTGCATCTGCATCGGTGAGCGGCGAGAGCGTTGTTCCGCCGTAATAGAAGTCGAGAATTTCTTGCCAGGTTTTGTTATAGGTAGTGGCCCAGCCAAGTGCGCCGTACTGGCTCATGCCGCGCCCGTGGCCGTTGCCTTTACCGTTCACCAAAATAGATGCAGGGGGTTGGCCAGCCATATCTTCTGCCTTGCTTGGGCCTGTTGCTGCTACGAGCACAACGGTGCTCAACGTCATTGCCACAACAATGATGCGACGAAGTTGAGTTGAGGACGCGTGGATCATGTTCCTCCAAAGGGTAGTTGTGCCGACATGATGATTATCGGCAGGTACCCCCTCCCCCTTGAGTGTTAAGGAGTGCGTTTCGTCACGAAAAGCGGTACATACGGCGCCGAGAACACTAAAAGGGGGTTATAGCCTGAAGGGATGAAGCAAGAGGTGCGTTTAGGCGTTATTGGTGTAGGAAATGTCGGAGCGGCATTTATCAACCTTGTCAATGAGCGTGCCGAAACAATTACCCAGCGCACAGGTATTTCCTTGGTGGTCACTCGGGCCTCAGTTCGCGATCTTTCGCGTGCGCGTGGTGTTGCTCTCGATGCAAAAGCATTTACCACCGACCCGTTTGAAGTGGTGAATGACCCCAATGTCGATGTTGTGGTGGAACTGATGGGCGGAATTGAGCCTGCACGTGACCTCATTGCGCAAGCACTCGGCAAAGGCAAGCCGGTCGTTACTGCCAACAAAGCACTTCTCGCCGAGCACGGTGCCGAACTTTATGCTGCGGCCGATGCTGCTGGCATTGACCTTCTCTTTGAAGCGGCTGTTGCTGGCGGCATCCCATTCATTCGTCCGTTGCGCGAGAGCTTGCGTGGCGAACCCATTCGCCGCGTCATGGGCATTGTGAATGGCACCACGAACTTCATTCTCACGAAAATGACAGAAGAGGGCGCCGACTACGCAGTAGTTCTTGCTGAAGCTCAAGCATTGGGTTACGCAGAAGCCGACCCCACTGCCGATGTTGAAGCATTCGATGCTGCAGCAAAGTGCGCAATCATTGCCAGCATCGCTTTTGGTGCCAACGTCACTTCACACGATGTGCATCGCGAAGGAATTACTACAGTGACAGCTGCCGATATTGCTGTTGCAAAACGTCTTGGGTATGTAGTGAAGTTGTTAGCAATTGCAGAAATTAACGCAGATTCACAGGAACTTGCAGTACGTGTTCACCCAGCAATGGTGCCGCTCAACCATCCACTGGCCAGCGTGCGCGAGGCGTATAACGCCGTGTTTGTTGAGGGCGATGCAGTGGGGTCTCTCATGTTCTACGGCCGCGGAGCCGGTGGCAGCCCAACGGCAAGTGCGGTATTGGGCGACACCATCGATGCTGCTGTGAACTTGAAAAAAGGCACGCACGCCATGCTGGGGTCATTCTCAAAGCCACGCTTCACTGCAATTGATAAAACACATAGCGAATATATGTTGGCACTTGAAGTGCTTGACCAACCTGGAGTTCTGCACAGCATTACTGGTGTGTTTGCCCAAAATGGCGTCAGCATTCGTACGGCCGAACAAGAAGGCATTGGGGAAAACGCTCGTCTTGTTTTCATAACGCACCTTGCTCAAGAAGCATCGGTGCAAAAATGTTTGCGCGGTTTCGCAGGGCTTTCAGTGGTGAAACGATCGGGTGGCTTCATTCGAGTTGTAGGGCAGTAACACGTGCAGTACGTATCAACTCGTGGCGCTGCTCCGGTGCTTTCCTTTGCCGATGCAGTACTCGCTGGCCTAGCTACCGACGGCGGTTTGTATGTGCCACAGCAGTGGCCAGCGGCGCCAGAAACATTGACCACCGACTACGCATCGCTTGCCGCTTCGGTGATGTCGCCATTTATTGGCGATGAAATTACTGCAGACACATTGCAGAAACTCTGCAGCACTGCATATTCAACATTTCGTGACCCACGTGTAACGCCGCTTGTTCCGTTAGAAGCCAATCATTGGATGCTCGAACTTTTCCATGGTCCGACCTTGGCTTTCAAAGATGTTGCATTACAGTTTTTGGGGCAATTGTTTGATTTGCTTCTTGACGAACGCGACGAACACATCACCATTGTTGGCGCAACGAGTGGCGATACAGGTAGCGCAGCAATTGACGGAGTAAAAAATAGCTCGCGGGTAAAAATTGTTATTCTGTATCCAGAAGGTCGCGTGAGCGAAGTGCAACGACGCCAAATGACCACTGTGAATTCACCCAATGTGAAAACACTTGCCGTCAATGGAACCTTTGACGATTGTCAAGATCTCGTGAAGGCAATGTTCAATAACCAGAAGTTCCGTGAACAGCAACGTTTGTCGGCCGTGAACTCCATCAACTGGGCACGCATTATGGCCCAAGTGGTGTATTACTTTTCTGCGGCACAGCAATTGGCCTCTAGCGGTGTCTCCATTAGCAACGGTGTTTCCTTCAGTGTTCCCACGGGCAACTTTGGCAATGTCTTGTCGGGTTGGATAGCGCGACAAATGGGTGCACCCATTCATCAGCTCATAGTCGGCTCAAATTCCAATGATATTTTGACGCGCTTTTTTGCAACACAAGAGATGCGTGCACAAAGCGTGCGACCAACGTTGAGTCCCAGCATGGACATTCAGGTGTCGTCAAACTTCGAGCGTTTGCTTTTTGACATGAACAATCGTGACGGTGCTCACACAGCTAGTCAACTTGGACGCTTTCGTTCTGAAGGCGGTTTTGCAGTGAGCCCCGAGCAATACAACACCTGGCTCGCACCGGTGTTTCGCGCTGCGCGATGCGACGATGCAACAACGCTTGAAGTGATTCGCGATGTGTTTGAAAAAACCGGGCAACTCATTGACCCACACACTGCAGTAGGTGTGTTTGGAGCACGTCAGCATCAAGGAGCAGATGTTCCGATGGTGACGTTGGCTACTGCGCATGCTGCGAAGTTCCCCGATGCAGTAGAAAAGGCAACAGGCAGTCGGCCGTCGTTGCCTGCACATCTCGCTGACCTTTTCGACCACGAGGAATATGTAACTGCGGTAGAAAATGACCTAGAAGCGGTACAAAACGCCGTTGCTCGGTTCACTGCCGGTGCTTAATTCTCGTTAAGCGTTGCAACATGTACGCAAGGTGGCTATGGTGGTCATATCTCGGGTTGCCGAGATTGATTTCCGAAGCGGCGTCCCGCTCCCGCTCATTACTGCTTTTGCGGTATATCTGCACGAAATCTCGTGAACTTTCACTTATTTCGCTGTGATTACCTGAACGCACATGAGTTGGCATATGAAAGGTGGCAGCAATGGCTGCAGAAGCACTAGAGCAATCAGTACTTGAATCAAAGGACCGTGAGCAACTCATGGCAATCGCCCAAGCTTTGGGCGTGAAGTCAGTTTCACGTGCCAAAAAGGCTGAGCTCATCGACAAAATCTTGGAGCAAACTGCTCCGCCTGTAGAAACAGCAAGGCCTGCGCGTGCCGAGAAGCAAGTGCCAAAAGAAGCAGCTGCACCGAAGGAAACTCCATCGGCCACAGGCGGGTCACGTGTGGTCATTGGCCTCGATGGCGAACCATTGTCAGAGTGGGAACTCGAGCTCGCTGAGCACGAAGGAACCCTTGAAAAGACTGCCTCTGAAGGGCATCGTCCGAATCGCCCGCAAAACGACCGTCAACAAAACGACCGTGGCCCACGCCCGCAAAACGATCGTCAGCAAAACGACCGCGGCCCACGTCAGCAAAACGATCGCGGCCCGCGTCCACAAGGTGGACAACCAGGTGCGCAACAAGGTTCCGCTCCGGGTTCACGTTTCGACAACGACCCAGCAAATCGCAATCGCAATCGCAACCGTCGTCGTCGTAAAGGACGTCGTGACGATGAGGGTCCACAGGGCACCGACCGCTACGAAATTGATGCTGAAGTTTCAGAAGATCCAATAAGCCAAGAGCCAGTTGCAGTGTCGGGTCACCTCGACTTGCGCGACGAGGGATACGGCTATTTGCGAGTGAACGGCTACTTGCCTACAAGCGACGATGCATATATATCGGTGAAGCAAACACGTCAGTACGGTTTGCGTAAAGGCGACCATGTCACTGGTATGGCACGACCCGCTGCGCGTGGTGAAAAGAACCCTGCAATGCTCGATATCGCTACGCTGAATGGCAAGTCGCCAGACGATGCAAAGAAGCGTCCGCGTTTTGAAGATCTCACGCCATTGTTCCCCGATTCCAAATTGCGTCTTGAAGACGACAGTGATCCGGGCAACATGACTGCGCGCATTATCGACCTCATTGCTCCTATTGGTAAAGGTCAGCGCGGCCTTATTGTGTCTCCGCCAAAAGCGGGTAAGACCACCATCATGAAGACCATCGTGAGTTCAATTGAAAAGAACAACCCCGAGGTCAGCCTCATTGTTCTGCTCATCGACGAGCGGCCAGAAGAAGTAACCGACATGAAGCGCACTGTTCGTGGTGAAGTCATTTCGTCTACTTTCGACCGTCCGTCTGAAGAGCACACCATCGTTGCGGAAATGGCAATTGAAAAAGCTAAGCGCATGGTGGAAGCTGGCAAAGACGTGGTAGTTGTTCTCGACGGCATTACGCGTCTCTCGCGTGCATACAACCTTGCTGCTCCGGCAACAGGTCGTGTGATGTCGGGTGGTATCGATGCGGGTGCCTTGTATCCGCCGAAGAAATTCTTTGGTGCAGCACGCAACGTAGAAGAGGGTGGAAGTCTCACCATTCTTGCTACGTGTCTTGTTGAGACCAACAGCCGCATGGACGATGCCATCTTTGAAGAATTCAAAGGAACCGGCAACATGGAATTGCGCCTCGATCGCCGCCTCGCCGAGCGTCGTGTATACCCAGCAATCGACGTCGATGCATCAAGCACGCGCCACGAAGAGCTCTTGTTCCCGCCCAAGCAATTGCAGTTGGTGTGGAAACTACGTCGGGTGCTGTCGGGCCTTGCTGCCGATGGAAATGGGGCTCCAGGGCTGGAACTTCTCACCGACCGCCTCAAATCATTCCGTAATAACGACGAATTCTTGGCAGAAATCGCCAAACAACCCTCGATGTAGGGCGCTTTTCGCCCGATACACTCAACCCACTGCTAAGAACTCCGGAGAGCCATGAAGACCGACATTCATCCCCAATACGTAGACACCAACGTCATTTGCTCGTGTGGCAATACATTCGCCACGCGTAGTACCAAGGCTGGCGATTTCCGCGTTGAATTGTGCAATGAGTGCCACCCGTACTTCACTGGTAAGCAAAAACTGGTCGACACCGGTGGTCGCGTGGAGCGCTTCAACAAGCGCTACGGCGAGCGCAAGTCTAAGACCTCCTAACTCGACGTTCTTCGGTTACGCCCGTGTCGCTTGACGACTCTCGAAAAGGCCAACTCCTTTCTTTAAAGTTGCGCGTCCTCGTTCGCGAACACCTCGGTCACGCCGTTCCTGAATCTGCACTCGAGCCACTCGGCTTTTCGCGCGGCGCTGCAGTGAAGCATGGAACCGATGTGTGGGTGCTGGTCAGCGACAATCCACAACGTGGTTTAGGGCCTGCACTCTTGTGGGCTCTGAAAGAAGGCGCAACTGCTTTAAACGTGCTTGCTGAAGAAAATACAGGAGTGCTTGCGCGTCAGGCAGAACACTTTTCTTTTCCCATCACCGTGTGGCAGGTCAACGACCGCGTGTTGACACCTGCAACTGCATTACCTCACGTTGAAGCAGTACAAGCGCTACCAGAACATTTGGAATTTATTGACCTCATTGCATCGGGTGGCGCAGTTCCGCGTGTTGAACATGGCATTGTCACTGGTGAAGTGCTTGGTTTGGAAGTGTGTCGCGCAGTGACCGATGCATACACGGGCGAAGTGCGCTTAGAGGTCGGAATGGGTGCACACGACAGGGAAGCGTTCGTGTTGTTGCATGGAAATAAACCACAACAAGAAGCATTGTCTGGCGTTGTTGCTTCGGTTGCAAAACAACGCCACCACGATGCGGAACCGCATCCGTTTAATCGCCTTGCACCAGAGCGTATGTTGCGCGCACGCGTCATGAATGAGCCAGAGCTTGTTGGTGCAGTGTCGCTTGAACCATGTGACCCACCGTTTGCACGTAGCAATGTGCTCGATGTGGTGCCCTGTGTTGGCAAAGCGCAAGGTGCCGATGGCAAACAATTCATTGTTGTGTTTACTACTGGGGCAGACCCGGACATTGTTCCTTTCGCACTCGATGCACGCAGTTACGTTGACCCCAATGCAGAACTCGTTATTGCAATGCCCGATACACACATCACACGTACAAACAGACTTGCATTGGAAAAAGCTACAAAGCCTGCACGGTTCCTAGGCATCCCCGCTGCAACGAAGAACTCACAGTTAGCCTCTCCATCATGATGGATCGCCTAGATGGCATAGAGCGCGACTATGCAGAGCTTGAAGCGAGTCTTGGCGACCCCGACATCGTTGGCGACCAAAACAAACTGCGCGATGCCTCGCGCCTGTACAAGCAAATGACGCCCATTGTTCAGTGCATTCGCACTATGCGTGAAACGCGTGGCAATGCGGAAGCTGCCCGTGAGCTCATGGAGCAAACCGTGGGCGAGGAGCGCGACCTTTTTCGTGAAGAATTAGACAGCGCAGAAGCTGAACTTTTGTCGTTAGAAGCAGAGCTTAAAACGCTGCTCTTACCTCGCGACGCAAACGATGGAAAAAATGTCATTATAGAAATTCGCGGGGCTGAAGGTGGCGAAGAGGCAAACCTCTTTGCAGCAGACCTGCTCGAGATGTACCGCGCCTATGCAGCGAACCAGGGGTGGAAGTGCGAAACACTTTCTCTCGATTTTTCCCCGCTGGGTGGCATCAACCAGGTAGTGATTCTTATGAGTGGCGACCTCACCTGGACCTACATGAAATTTGAAGGTGGCCCACACCGCGTGCAGCGTGTGCCCGTTACCGAAAGCCAAGGCCGTGTGCACACTTCGTCGGCAACGGTCACCGTGATGCCAGAAGCGGAAGAAGTCGATGTATTCATCGACGAAAAAGATCTCGATATCGATATTTATCGTTCATCAGGTGCAGGTGGTCAGCACGTCAACACCACCGACTCTGCCGTACGTATTACCCACAGGCCAACTGGTGTGGTGGTGGCGATGCAAGATGAACGTAGCCAGTTGCAAAATAAAGCACGGGCAATGCAGGTGTTGCGTACTCGCATTATGAAACTGCGCCAAGAAGAACACGATGCCGAAGCCTCTGCGCAACGCAAAGCGCAAACTGGTGGTGGCGGGCGTAGCGAAAAAATTCGTACGTATAACTACAAAGACAATCGTCTTACCGACCACCGCATTGGGCTTACTTTGTACAAGTTGCAAGATATTTTGAGTGGCAACTTGCTTGAGGTATCGCAGGCTCTCATTAGCGACGAACGCTCACGGCAGTTGGCCGGAGAAAAATAAACCCATTCTTGGGTGTGCTCAATGAGTAACGATCAGGCAAGTACATGGCGTGAGTTGTGGAGTGAAACCACGGCACTACTGGGCGACGAAAAAGAAGCACGTTGGCTGTGTGAAGAAGCAAGTGGGCTCGACGGCAGTGAATTTCTCGAGTCGCTGAACGAACCAGCAACAATGCGGATGGGTGTGTCATTGCAAGCAATGGTGGGGCGCAGATTGGCAGGTGAGCCAGTGCAATACGTACTTGGTCATTGGCCGTTTCGTCATATTGATTTACTCGTCGACCAGCGCGTACTTATTCCGCGTCCAGAAACTGAGCAGGTGGTGGAAGCAGCTTTGGGCTGTGCTCGCCAACTACTAAGTGTTGGCAAGGTATTGCGTATTGCCGACATTGGTACCGGGAGCGGGGCCATTGGTCTGTCAATGGCAAATGAACTGCCTCACGAGAACACCGAAGTATGGCTGTGTGATATTTCATTAGATGCTCTCGACGTTGCGCGTGCAAACATTGCTGGCATTGGGCGTAATGCACCAAACGTGCGCGTTGCTGAAGGCAGTTGGTGTGCCGCGCTTCCACGCGAATTGGCTGGCTCGTTTCAGGTTGTTGTTTCAAACCCGCCATATATAGATGCCGCTGACCCACTTGTTGAAGAGTCGGTGCGCACGTGGGAACCACACATTGCTCTTTTTTCTCCCGACCAAGGTTTAAGCGACATATTAGGAATTGCCCAAGAGGCGCGTGAGTTTCTCGTACCTGGCGGGTTTCTCATTTGTGAAATAGGTTTCCAGCAAGCGAGTGTGGTGTGCGCAGAATTCACACAACTGGGCTATGTGAATATTGAAGTTCGTCAAGACTTTGCGGGTCTCGACCGCATCGTTATAGGGCAGCGGGCAACGAGCGCTGAATAAACGAGAGCTGGTGGAGTAACAAATTCTCTGCAACAACTTCTTGAGGTGTCATATGCGTGACGCCCGACAGCGGCAAGACCTCATGATCTTTTCCTGCAGCAAGAAGTGCACTTGATAATTGCAACGTATGGGCCGCCACCACGTTGTCGTCGGCAAGACCATGAATGAGAAGTAGTGGGCGTTTCAGTAGGTGTGCATCGTTCATGAGCGAAGTGCCCTCGTATGGACCTGCATTAACCGCTGGGTTACCCAAATAACGTTCGGTGTAGTGCGTGTCGTATAAACGCCAATCGGTCACGGGTGCTCCGGCAACTGCACAATGAAAAATGTCGGGTCGTCGTAGTACAGCAAGTGCAGCAAGGTAGCCACCAAAGCTCCAGCCACGAATTGCTACACGTGTTACATCGCCACGAGGTTCTAGTTGTGCAAGAGCTCGTGCAACTTCTACTTGGTCGTCAAGAACTGGCCCGGCGAGATCGTGCAACACGCTGCGCTCAAACGCACTTCCTTTGCCGGGGGTTCCACGACCATCGGCAACAACCACAACAAAGCCTTGGTCGGCAAACCATTGTGAAGTGGCATAGGCCAACAGTGAACCCACCACACGTTGTGCATGTGGGCCGCCGTATGGGTCGAAGAGCACGGGAAGCTTGTGCGTGCCGTTATCGCGGGGCGTCACAATGGCAACGGGAATTTTGCTGTTGCCCACTGTATGAAAAGCAACATTGGGCGCAACAAGCATTTCTTCTGCATGTGAGTGAATGCTGTGCCCGGTGCTGGTCACAAATTCTGCGCGTGGAGCAGTCATATGCGACACCCTCAGCAAGAAGGCACTGTCGGTGGCAATGCCAGAAACCGAATGAGGTGTTGGGAATGTGCTGCTGAGGCACGTGAGGCTGTGGGTTGCAACATCACAACGCCACACATCAGTAGTCCATGGTGAGTCAATGTGGTTCGCCTGAAAGACAATGCTGTCTCCTACGTGAAGTACTGCACGTACTTGCAGATGCGCAGGAGTAACGAGAGAGCCATCAACGTAGAGGCGCCGTGAACCTTCTCTGTCAACCGTGGTCACCAACTGTCCAGTTGAGGTCAGTGCAGGAACGCCACCCACGAGTTCCACCCACGCATCATCGGTATCAGTAAAAATCTCTACTGCTTTGGCTGTTGTTGGCTCAACAGAGAAAATTGCTACAGATTTCTGGTCGCGCGTTTGCACTTGCACAATGAGGCCTGCTGCGCTCCATGCAACAGAGTTGAGATACTCATGAGAAGAAGGCAGATCTACCGCAGTGCTCGTAGCCGTTTCACGGTGAACAATATGCAGAGTTACCTCGGCATTTGCAGTTCCGGCAGCGGGGTAGCGGTGTTCAGTAGCCGGCTTTTCTGGGTGAGCTGGGTCGGCAATGAACCATGTGTTCACAGGCGATTCGTCAACGCGGCAAACAGCAAGGTGCTCTCCGTCGGGTGCCCACCAATAGCCACGTTGCCGGCCCATTTCTTCGGCAGCAATGAAGTCGGCCATGCCCCACGAAATATGAGCAAGTGGGTCGGAAACTAAAATCTTTTCTTGAGCACTATGGGTACTGTTGGGAATATTGGCAACACATAATGCACCGCTGCGAATATAAGCAACGTGAGTACCCAAAGCATTCAAGCGAGCATCAAAAATGCCAGGCTCAATGTTCAGTGCGCTGCTGTCGCCATTCAATAAATCGATGAGAAAGAGTTGCCCGTTAATAACGGTAACTGCACGTTCAACTGCTGCATCACAAGAATAAGAAACAACTCCACTGGCGCTCTCACGAGCCCGCTCGCGTCGGCGCAACTCTTCTGCAGTAATGTCGCCTTTATTCTCAACAACGGCGAGTGGGTTGAAAACACATTTTTCTTCACCCGATTGCGTGTTGAGCACCCAGAGCATATTGACCGAGTTGCTTCCCGATTCTGCGCGAGCAAAAACGAGTCGCTGAGAGCACGGAGACAAAGTGAAACTGCGAGGTTCGCCAAGCGACAGGCGTTGAGTGCGAGCGTATTGCCGCGGAAAGGTGTCGTTCTGGGTCACAGGTGTTTTTCGCTCCTATTTGATGTGTACAACACCAGCAGCGTCGAGTTCTACTGCGCGGCCGACGAACTCTTCAGTGCACATTGCGCCACCAAGGGTGCTGTCGGTACTTTCACCCCAAGCACGACGGCCATCGGCAAGTAGGCATGCAGCGTGCACCATGGCTGGCTTGCCGTCGCGGTCGTGCATGACCGAATACGCCT
>Ga0209550_10001650_pt1 | contig 21446 bp, 21 predicted proteins | sample LauGreSuBDMM15SN_2_FD_187567 | JGI IMG/M metagenome (GOLD analysis project Ga0209550, IMG submission 187567) | Freshwater lake microbial communities from Lake Michigan, USA - Su13.BD.MM15.SN (SPAdes) (version 5) | ecosystem: Environmental > Aquatic > Freshwater > Lake | place: Lake Michigan... | reverse complement strand
CCCCTGCCCCAAGGACAGACACTGGCAGCGTTGCTGTATCTTGCTCTCATCGCCTCGGCCCTCGCCTACCGCTTGTTCTACACCATTTTGCAACAGGCGGGCGCTGGCAATCTGGGGCTCGTCACCCTGCTGATCACGCCCTTTGCCATCCTTTTCGGTGCGGTCCTGTTCCACGAAACCCTGCCCCCGCAAGCCTTTGCCGGCGTGGCTTTGCTGACCCTTGGCATGGTCGTGCTGGATGGCCGCCCCCTGCGTTGGCTGCGCCATCAATTTTCCGCGTGAAACGCCCGCGCGTTTTCGTTAAACCCCTCTTACTCCCCCCGCCTTCTCTGAGGCGGACCTAATCCAAGGGGGGGCTGGTGGGTGTGAAACCTCCCGGCTTGACCACAGGACCCAACGCTGATGCTCTACCAATCCGCCCAAGATTACCGCAAAGCAGCCCACAAACAGGTGCTGCTCTTTGGCATGTCGGGCTTGGGCAAGACCTATCTGTCCAACATGATGCGCGGATCGGGCTGGTTTCACTACTCGGTCGATTATCGGATCGGCACGCGCTACATGGGCGAATACATCGCCGACAATTTCAAGCGCGAGGCGATGAAAGTGCCTTTGCTGCGCGAATTGCTGATGACGGATTCTGTCTATATCGCCTCCAACATCACGTTTGAAAATCTGGCCCCCTTGTCGACCTATTTGGGCAAACCGGGTGATCCCGCCAAAGGGGGGCTGGCTTTGGGCGAATATCAACGTCGCCAAGCGCAGCACGCGAATGCCGAGGTTGCAGCCATGCTGGACAGCACGCGCTTTATCGCCCGCGCGCAGGATATCTACGCCTATCCGCATTTCATCTGCGACACTTCGGGGTCGATCTGCGAGGTGGTGAATGGGGATGATCCCAAAGACCCCGTGTTGCAGGAGATTTCCGATCACCTGCTGCTGGTCTGGATCAAAGGCTCTGACGCGCATCGGGAAGAGCTTTGCCGCCGTTTTGACCGTGCCCCCAAGCCCATGTATTACCGCCCCGAGTTTCTGATGCAGGTCTGGGACGAATATTTGGCGCAAGAGGGCAAAGGCCCTGATGCCGTCGACCCCGACGCTTTCCTGCGTTTTGGCTATGCCCGTCTGCTGGACAGCCGCCAACCGCGCTATGAAGCCATGGCGCGGTGGGGCGTGACGGTGACGGCCGAGGAAGTGGCGGGCGTGGCCTCTCCGGCTGATTTCGACGCGCTTATCGCCCGCGCCCTTGATCGGCGTGCCGCTGACCCCACCCTTACCGCCTAAACGACCCAAAGGTTCCCCATGCCCATCACTTTGCCCGAAACCCTGCCCGCCTTTGACGTTTTGCGTGCCGAAGGGGTTATGGTCATGTCGCCCGACCGTGCTGCGGCCCAAGACATCCGACCGCTGCGGATTGGGCTTTTGAACCTGATGCCCAAAAAGATCCAAACCGAAACCCAATTTGCGCGCCTGATTGGGGCCACCCCCTTGCAGATCGACTTTCATCTGATCCGGATGAGCGAGCATCAAACCAAAAACACCGCGGCCGAACATATGGAAACCTTCTACCGCCCCTTTGCCGAGGTCGAGGCGAGTGGCGAGAAGTTTGACGGGCTGATCATCACAGGCGCGCCCATCGAACATCTGCCCTTTGAAGATGTGACCTATTGGGAAGAGCTGGTCCGCGTGATGGATTGGACGCAAAGCCATGTCCACTCCACCTTTGGCGTCTGCTGGGGGGCAATGGCGATGCTGTATCACTTCCACGGGATCCAGAAACATATGCTGCCCGCCAAGGCGTTTGGCTGCTTTGTGCAGCAAAACTTGGCCCCAACCTCACCCTATCTGCGCGGGTTTAGCGATGATCTGGTGATCCCCGTGTCGCGCTGGACGGCAGAGCGCCAAGACGAGATCGACGCCGCAGGCCTGCGCACTCTTTTGGGCAGCGCCGATACCGGCCCCTGCCTGATCGAAGACCCAAGCCACCGCGCGCTGTATATCTTTAACCACTTTGAATATGATAACGAGACACTCAAGCAAGAATACGACCGCGATGTGGCCAATGGCACGCCGATCAACGTGCCTGCGAATTACTACCCCGACGATGATCCAACCCAACGCCCACGCAACCGCTGGCGCAGCCATGCCCATCTTTTGTATGGCAATTGGGTGAACGAGCTGTATCAAACCACATGGTTTGATCTGTCCAAAATCGGAAGCTGACCGCGATGGACCTGCCCTTTGACGGCGGCATCACACGCTAACTCAAAACGGAAGAAGCCAAAGCGGCACACCGCGCCAGCCTTATTCAAGCTTAAAAGCAAGGGAGCGCGGCGGCTCCGGCTGGGGGGTTTCACACCCCCCAGACCCCCCGTGGGATATTTAAACACGTATGAAAGACATAAGGCTTAGCGGAAAAGCACCAACGCCCCGGGGCTCCACCCGACGCGGGCGCGGGTGCCGATGTCAAGCACGGGGCGACCGAAGACATTGCGCATCGAAAGGCGCACGGGGGCCGAGGTGCCATCAAGCAGCACATCGTAATAGGTCATGTCGCCGTAGTAGACGACCTCTTCCACGGTTGCCATGGTTTCGCGGTCTGTCGCCTGTTGACCATCAAACAGCAGCGTTGCCGTTTCAGGGCGAAAGCCGATGGTGGCGCCTGTGGTGGTGGGGGTGCCCGTCACTTGCTTATCGGCGTCAAGTTGCAAGCGACCAAAGCCTTGGGCTTCGACCTCCACCTTGCCGCCCGCTTCGGAAAGGATTTGGGCGGACAGGAAATTCATCGTGCCGATGAAATTGGCAACGGCGCGGGTTTTGGGCAAGCGGTACAGGCGTTCGGGGCTGTCCAGCTGGGCGATTTGGCCTTCGAACATCACAGCGATGCGGTCTGACATGACCAGCGCCTCTTCTTGATCATGGGTGACCAAAATAAAGGTAATGCCCACTTGGCGTTGCAGTTTGATCAGCTCAACCTGCATATTCTCGCGCAGTTTTTTGTCCAAGGCCGAGAGCGGTTCATCCAAGAGCAGCACTTTGGGCTTTAAGATCAGCGCGCGCGCCAAGGCCACGCGCTGGCGTTGGCCACCCGACAAAGCATGGGCTGCGCGCGCGCCGTAGCCAGACAGGCCCACCATGGCCAAAGCTTCATCGACGGCGCGAGCTTTGTCGGCCGCAGAGCGCGGGTCTTTGCGCAGGCCAAAGCCCACGTTTTGCGCCACGGTCAGGTGCGGGAAGATGGCGTAGCTTTGAAACACCATATTGGTCGGGCGCTGGTTGGGTGGCACGGCGGCGACATCTTTGCCATCAATCAGCACCACGCCCGAAGAAATCCCCTCAAACCCCGCAATGGTGCGCAAAAGCGTGGTCTTGCCGCAGCCGGATGGGCCCAAAAGCGAGAAGAACTCTCCCGCTTGGATCGTGGCGGTGATGCCGCGCAACGCGTGATAGTCGCCGTAGTATTTGTGCACATCTTTAAATTCGATCATCGTCGGTTTGGCAGATGTCACAGGAAGCCTCCGCTATCTTTGGCACCGGTGCGCGCAAGGCCGCGCCGGCGGAAAAACTCTGCCAAGGCCAAAAGGGTGATGGATACCCCCACAAGAATTGTGCCCAAGGCCATGATATTGGGCACGTTTTTCGGAAAACGCAGTTGCCCGTAGATGAAAGTGGAAAGAAGCGGTTCGCCCGATCCTAAAAAGTTCGAGATGATGAATTCATCCAGCGAAATCGTAAAACAGATGAGCATGGCCGAGATGATGCCGGGCATCACCAAGGGCAGGATGATCAGGCGGAAGGTGGAAAAAGGCCCCTCGCCCAGATCATAGGCCGCTTCTTCCAGCGACTTATCCAAGCTTTGAAAGGCCGAGGTTAGGATGGCTACGGCAAAAGGGGTGCAGACCAGCACATGGCCCAGAATGATGGTAAAAAGCGAAAGTGGAATGCCGATGGACAGCAGCACCACCAACAGCGCCATCGCCATGATAATCTCTGGTAGCACCATGGGCAGCATGATCAGCCCCATCAAAGGGCCTGCCGCTTTGAACTGGTAGCGCGTGTTGGCGCGGGCGGCAAGCGTGCCCAAAAAGGTCGAAATCACAGCGGTAGACGCCGCCACCAGCAGCGAATTTTTCAGCGCTTTGCCCAGAACGGCATCGTGAAACACATTTTGAAACCACTCGGTCGTGAAGCCCTGCAAAGGAAAAGCCACGGCAGTGGAATCATTAAAGGCAAAGATCGGCAGAATGAGGATGGGGCAATAGAGAAACAGTAAGTAGCCAATCGTATAGATCCGCAGGACGGGAATTTTCATTTCGGCCCCTTCAGATATCTGCGATTCAGCGCCAAAAAGACAACCGACACCAAACCCACCACCAGCATGGCCGAAACCGCAATGGCCGAACCCAAAGCGCGGTTATCGGCTTTCAACATTTGCTTTTCGATCATATTGGCAATCATCGGAATCTTGCCGCCACCAATCAGGTTGGGCGTGACATAATCGCCAATGGTCGGGATGAACACAATCAACACTGCTGCGATCACGCCCGTCATCGACAGGGGCAAGGTGACGCGCAAAAAGGTGGTGAACCGCGTCTCGCCCAGATCTTGGCCGGCTTCCAGCAGCGACCGGTCAATCTTTTCCAAAGCCACAAAGATGGGCAAAATGGCAAAAGGCGCATAGGCATGGGCCAGCGTGATCACCATGGCTTGGATCGTAAAGCTCATCTGCAACGGGTCAGACGTGATGTGCAGCCCTTGCAAGACTGAGTTGATCACGCCCGTCCGACTGATCATCACATTCCACATGAACACGCGGATCACATAAGACGTCCAGAACGGGATGGTGATCATGAACAGCCAAAGCGCTTTCTTTGACGGCGCAACATTGAAGCTGACGAAATAGGCCACCGGATAGGCCAAAAGCACCGTCGCGGCGGTCACCAAGATCGACACAAACAACGACCGCGCCATCAGGGTGCGCACGATAGGGTCGCTCCACGCGCCAAGATAGCCGTCGGGCGACATCGTGCCATCGGCCAGTTGCGAATGGCATTCCCCGACGTAGTTGCACAGTTGGAACTGGGGAATAACCGTCAGGTAGCCATCGGTCATCACCGAATAGACCAAGGTCGCAGCCAAGGGGGCGGCCAGCAGCAAGATGGCATAAAGCGCCGTTGGGCTGATCAGGGCCAAACCCGATGCGGCCTGCGATCCCCAAAACCTTGGGCGCTTAAGCGGTTCAGACATAAAGCACCCTATGGGCTTGGGTTAAGGGTTAGCCCCAAGATCAATCACCTTGAGGCGGTTATGACAAGCCCCTTGATGGCCAACGCATGCACGGCGGCGGCACGGATGCCCAAGATTTGGGCAATCCATCCAAAGAAAAAGCCCCACATCGCTGCGGGGCTTTTGTCGATTGAAGAGTGGGAGATGTTATCTCTTAGAAAACTGGAAGCTCTTACGGGCCTTGGCCTTACCGTATTTCTTGCGTTCCACAACACGGCTGTCGCGGGTCAGGAAGCCTGCGGCTTTCAAAGCACCGCGCAGGGCGGGCTCGTACAGTTGCAGCGCTTTGGACACGCCGTGCTTCACAGCACCAGCTTGGCCCGACAGACCGCCGCCAGCAACCGTTGCCATCACGTCGAACTGGTCTTCACGGCCAGCGATGGTGAAGGGCTGGCGCAGGATCATCTGCAGCACGGGGCGGGCAAAGTATTCGGCCATGGTCTTGCCGTTGACGACAACCTTACCAGTACCCGGCTTGATCCAAACGCGGGCGACCGCGTTCTTACGCTTGCCGGTCGCATAGGCGCGGCCAAGTTTGTCGCGCACCGGCACCCGCACAATCGCTTGGGCTTGAACGGGGGCAGCAGCACCCACGGCCGATTTCAGATCGTCTAAGGATTTGATTTCCGACATGATCAAGCGCTCCGGGTGTTCTTGGGGTTCATCGCTTTGATGTCGATGACCTCGGGTTGCTGGGCTTCATGCGGGTGGGCAGCGCCGGCATAGACGCGCAGGTTGGTCATTTGAACACGGCCCAGACGGTTGCGCGAAATCATCCGCTCGACCGCTTTTTCCACGATGCGCTCAGGATGTGCGCCGTCAAGGATCTGTTCTGCCGTGCGCATCTTGATGCCGCCCGGGTGGCCGGTGTGCCAGTAGTATTTCTTGTCTTTACGCTTTGTCCCGGTCATTTGGATTTTGTCAGCATTGATGATGATGACATTATCCCCCATGTCCATGTGGGGCGTGAAAGTCGGCTTGGTTTTGCCGCGCAAGATCGATGCGGCCAGCGTGGCGAGGCGGCCCAGAACAACGCCTTCAGCGTCGATCAGGACCCACTTCTTCACGATATCCGCAGGCGTTGCGGTGAAGGTTTTCATATCAGAACCCAGTGTGAAAAGGGCGGACGCGCCGCCGTGGTCGAAGATGAGGGCTTATCGCTGAAGGGGGCTGCGTGGTCAAGGTCCAGATAAAACTTTAAACTTTTATAAAACATATGCTTACAATGTGTGGTATTAATTTACCCCACTTATTTCAATCGCGGCGGGCGATCCGGATCGGTGCCCGGCCCTTTGGGGGCAGTGGCCGTCCCTGTCACGGGCGCGCGCGGCATCGGCTGCAACTGCTGGCCCGCCTGTGCGATGCGCGCAAACAAGGGTGCATCCGCTTCGGTGAAAACCAAATCCAAGGCTGCGGCATCAAGACCTGAAAAGGCCAATGCCTCGGTCACAGCACGGCCCATGCGCGGCGCATCCTCTGCCGTAAGCCCACTCAGCGCCAAAACATGGCCCCAGCCGCCATCGGTATAGGAAACTTGCGCCAAAGCGCCTTTGGCTTGCGGCGGCAGCAAAGCGCGCAGCGCTTGCCCTAAACCCTCTGGCAACAAAGGCGCTGCCAGCCGTTCAATCTGGGCCACCCGCTCTTCAGGTTCCTCTTGCGTGAGCATCTGTGCCAACCAATCGATCGACCCTGCCGCCAAAACCGTCTCGCAACCCGCCCCGGTGCCAAGGTTCAACCCCAAGGCCAACTCTTGCCCCGCCAGCTGTGCGGCCACCACACGGCCCGGCAATGCGGCATAGGGCACGGGCGTGTCGCTGATCGTGGCCAAGCGTTCCTCGGTATCAAAGGCCAAAAGCATCCGCCCCATCGATAGGTCAAACACCCGCGGCTCTAGCGTATCGCCTTGCGCTTCTTGCTCTAGCACCAAGAACAACTCCGCATCAGCAAAGGCGCGCCAAAAGGCCAAAGCCTCAGGTTCGCCGCCCGCTTCCATCGCCGCATGGGCTTGATCAAGTGGCGTCATGTTTTCCCCCATTTCGTAGCGCCAGCGCTAAAGCGCAAAACCCCGCGTTGCAAGCCGCCCTGCGCCAGCCTATGCCGCATTCACAGCCTTTAGCGCAGCGAATCGTGCCATGTACCGCGTCTCTCCTCATATCGTGCAATTCGCTTGGGCCTTGAGCGCGGGTTTGATTTTGGCCACGCTGTGGGTCAATCTTGACCCTGCAAGCTACTACGATGTGATCGAATACCGCCTATGGGCCCCGCATTTGCCCAGCGTCTTGGCCTTGGCCAAACCCATCTTTTCGCTGCAATTCATCACCTCGCAAGGGGTGATGGCCCTGTTCATCGGCTTGATCGCGAAAGAATTGTGGGAGGCGCTGGTTCTTTCTCATGGGGCGCTGTCAGGGCGGCATCGGCGGATCATGCCTTTGGGCGCTGTTTTGGGCGGGGCCTTGGGCGCTGTAGGCGTTTGGCTTGCCATACCCAACACCGCCGCCTCTCTTTACGATCTGGGCCCCTTGTCAGGCTGGTCGCTTCCCATCGGGTCAGATGTGGTTTTGTGCTATGTCTTTGGCACTTGGGTCTTTGGCAAAGGCCATCCGGCCTTGCAGCTTCTGCTGCTCATCGCCATCGCCTTTGACATCCTTGGCCTCTTGGGCATTGCCGTAACCAGCCTGTCGCAAGGGGTGCAACCGCTCTGGCTGGGGTTGTCGGTGCTGGCGCTGCTTGCCATCTGGCGCTTTTCCAGCCGCCATGCGCACCCCAGTGCCAGTGAAATTGCCCACCGCCGCGCGGCGCTGCTTTGGCCTTATGCGCTGGCGGGTTTTGTGTGTTGGATGGGCTTTGTCCTGTCTGGCCTGCCGGGCGCTTTGGGTTTGCTGCCGCTTATTCCCCTGATTCCCCATGCAGAACGCAGCTTCGGGCTGTTCGCCGAGGCTGAGGATGTCCTGCACGATCCCCTGAACCGCCTTGCCCATCTGTTGGCGCTGCCAGTGACGGTGACCCTATTCCTATTCGGCCTGACACGCGGTGCGGTGGATTTGCAGTCTTTCGGAGCGCTGACGCCGCAAATTCTGTCAGCACTTTGGTTGGGCAAGCCTCTGGGGATTTTAGCGGGGGCCTGGATCGGCTTGCGCCTGAGTGGGCGGCCCATGCCCAAAGGGGTCAGCGCTTTTGATTTGGGCCTAATTGCGATCTTGTTGGGCATAGGCATGACCGTGCCCTTGTTGGCGCTGGACACGGCCCTGCCCGCTGGCTTGCCTGCCGATCAAGTGCGGGCGGGCTTGGCAGCCAGTCTAGGGTTTGGGCTGCTCGCGCTGTTATTGGCACGAGTTTTTGGGCCAAAACGCGCCTAAGGTTGATCTTTGCGCCCCAAGGCTTTGATGCTACACCGCCGCAGGTAGGGCCGGATAGGGAAGCAGACGATGAAAGACGTGAAGATTGGCGGACTGACCGTCTCGAACGACCGGCCCCTTTTGGTTATCGCCGGCCCCTGCCAGTTGGAATCCCTGACCCATGCGCAAATGATTGCCGGCCATATGGCCGAAGTGTGCAAAGCCTCAGGCGCGCAATATGTCTTTAAAGCCAGCTACGACAAAGCCAACCGCACCAGCCTGAACGGGCGGCGCGGTTTGGGGATTGAGGCGGGTTTGGCCGTGCTGCAAGCCGTGCGCGCCATGGGCATTCCCGTGCTGACCGATGTGCATGACATTGGCCAAGCACAAGAAGCGGCCAAGGTGGTGGATGTGATCCAGATACCGGCCTTCCTGTGTCGTCAAACCGACCTGCTGCTGGCAGCTGGCGAGACGGGCGCTGTGGTGAATATCAAAAAGGGCCAGTTCTTGGCCCCGTGGGATATGGCCAATGTGGCAGCCAAGGTTGCATCGACCGGCAATGACAAAATTTTGCTGACCGAACGCGGCGCGAGTTTTGGCTATAACACATTGGTCGCCGATATGCGCAGCCTGCCCATCTTGGCGCGCACCGGTTATCCGGTGGTGATGGATGCCACCCATTCGGTGCAACAGCCCGGCGGGCAGGGCAATTCCTCGGGCGGGCAGCGCGAGTTTGCGCCGGTTATGGCGCGCTGTGCGGTGGCACTGGGCATTGCGGGCGTGTTCATAGAAACCCACGAAGACCCCGACAATTCGCCCTCTGACGGGCCGAACATGATCGCGCTAAAAGATATGGGCGCGCTGATTTCCAGCCTGATGGACTTTGACCGCTTGGCCAAAGCCAACCCGCTGCGGGCCTAAGCCACCTGCCCCGCGGCCCAGCCCGAAGCCCAGGCCCATTGGAAGTTATACCCGCCCAGCCAACCCGTTACATCGACAACTTCACCCACGAAATACAGACCCGGCACAGACTTTGCCTGCATCGTGCGGGCATCCAAAGCGTCAGTGTCCACGCCGCCCAAAGTCACCTCGGCTGTGCGGTAGCCTTCGGATCCCACAGGCATCAAGGCCCAGTCTTGCAAATGCCGCGCGATACGTTCGATCTCGGCCCCCGATAGGGTCGCCATCAGGCTTTCGTCATGGCCCAACTGCCCCGCCAGCACCCGCGCCAAACGCTCGGGCACAAGGGCCGCCAAAGCCGTGCGCAGGCTTTGCCGCCCGTTGGCGGCCTTGGCCGCGCGAAGCGCCGCTGCCACATCCTGATCGGGGCACAAAGCCAAGCGCACCCCCTGCCCCTCGCGCCAATAGCTGGAGATTTGCAGGATAGACGGCCCCGACAGACCCCGATGCGTGAACAAAGCCGCTTCGGCAAAACTAGGCCCCACGGGCTTGCCCGCCGCATTGGCCCGCGCCTGCACGGGCAAGGATACGCCCGTCAGGGGTGCCATCCAGGCCAGTTCCTGTTCGGCAAAGGTAAGCGGCACAAGGGCGGGGCGCGTTTCTACCAAGGGCAAGCCAAACGCTTCGGCCACCTTATAGCCATAGCTTGTGGCCCCCATCTTGGGGATCGATTTGCCACCTGTGGCGACAATGACAGACGCCGCCTGCACCGGCCCGCGTTCCGTTTCCACCACAAAGCCCTTGGCCTCTTGGCGCACCTCGCCCAGCGTGCAGTTCAACCACAAAGCCACCTTGGCGCGGCCCATATCGGCCAAAAGCATGGCGACAATCTCTTTGGCCGAGCCGTCACAAAACAATTGCCCCAGCGCCTTTTCATGCCACGCAATCCCCGCCGCATCGACACGCGCCACAAAATCCAACGCGGTAAAGCGTTTGAGGGCGGACAGCGCAAAGCGCGGGTTCTTTGACAAAAAGCGCTCCACGCCCAGCCCGAGATTGGTGAAATTGCACCGCCCTCCGCCCGAGATGCGTATCTTTTCCCCCGCCTGACGCGCATGATCTATGACCAAAACCCGCCGCCCACGCCGACCCGCTTCGATCGCAGCCATCATGCCCGCGGCGCCCGCGCCTAGAATTACCACATCAACCTGTTCCATAGCCCCCCTTAGACTGCACAGCCCGCGCAATCAACGCCTGTTGGTTTGTGACATTTTCTCCCAGAACCCTCTTGCAGCGCCCGTGGGGCTTCGCTAAACACCGCCGCAGTTGGGGCGTCGCCAAGCGGTAAGGCATCGGTTTTTGGTACCGACATACCTAGGTTCGAATCCTAGCGCCCCAGCCAACTATCTAAACTCGCAAGCGAAATACGTCGGGCGATGGCCATGCGCCACGCCCAAAGCCAAAGGGGCCAAACCTGTGAAACAGAATGTTTTGACGGCTCTTTGCTTGGTAGCCACCCTGTCAGCCTGTGGAGGCGGCGGTGTGAACCTGCGGCTTTATCCCATTGCAGGGCCGCTGAAAGACGCCAACCCCTCGCAGATCATCGACGTGAAAGTGCGCAATCAAACCACAGCTTCGGCCGATATCAGCTTTCGGCTGCCCGGGCCCGGCAAAAAGAACCGCTGCACTGGCACTTGGACCTCGGTGGCCCCCCGCGTGACCGAAAAAGAACGCGGCCTGTCACTGACACTGCAAAACACCGGTGGCAAGTTGAACAAATCCGTCACCGATTTGGGCGGCGTGAACAATGGCGAGATTTATGCCGTCTGCACCGATGGCACCCGCGTGCAAGGCAATTTCATCACAGGGTCTGGCACCGAAAGCGGCACGGGCACTGTGACGGATAGCGTGGGCAATACCTATAAGCTGCTGTTCTAAAGCTGATCGTTCGATCAATCACAGCCGCAATCCTGCGGGCTTAAGCATCAATGAGCCCGTATTGCCGCGCCTTATTGCGCAAGAAGGGCAGGCCTTGGCCAATCACCTCTTCGCGGCTTTCGGCCACGGGGCGCCAGACGGCCAAGCCATAGGCCAATTCCGGCGGCATATTGATAAAGCTTTCCATCGCCAGCCCGCCCCTAAAGCCTATAGCTTTGAGCGTGGCAAATATTTCGTCCCAATCACAGGTGCCCGCCCCCGGCGTGCCCCGATCACTTTCTGACAGGTGGATATAGCGCAAATGCTCGCGCGCGGCGATAATCCCGTTGCCGACCCCCTTTTCTTCGATGTTCATGTGATAGGTGTCTAGATGCAAGAAGAGGTTCTTTGCGCCCACCTTTTCAATCATCGCAACCCCTTGCCATCCGGTGTTGATCAGATGGCTTTCATAGCGGTTGACGGGCTCCACCCCCAATTGCAGCCCTAACTTCGCGGCATAGGCGGCGGCTTGCCCCAATCCGCGCGCCACATTGTCCAATTCTTGCCCAGTGGGCGGCACGCCAGACTTTTCGCCAATCCCGCCATAGGTCACGCCCGACAGCGCTTCTGCCCCCATAGCAGCACAGCAATCCAGCGCGGCTTTTAGGAAATCGACCCCCTTGTCCGTATCGCGCGACAGCCAGCATCCTTCGGGCAAGCCAAGGGATCCCACAGCCTGCAAGCCCGCCCTATCTAGCAACTTGCGCGAATGGGGCGCGTCGATGCGCTTGGGGTTCAGAACCGCAATCTCGATGAAATCAAACTTATACCGCACAGCCTCGGCCACGGCGTGTTCCGCCGTTTGAGGTGTCCAATCCATGGTCCAGATGCTGGAATGTATGCCAAAACCGTCCATGATCCCCTCCCAAGGTTTGGGTCAGCATAAGGGGGTGGGGGCATTGCGCAAGCCATTCGCTTAGCGTGGCAAAGCGTCTTTCAGCACCTGCACCACCACGTCCGGCGGCACATCTTCGGCCACAAAGGCCTGTCCAATACCGCGCGCCAGAATAAAGCGCAATCTGCCGTCGATCACCTTTTTATCCTGCCCCATCAGCGCCAAAAGCGCGTCGGCCCGTGGCAGATCGCCCGCAATATCGGACAGATCGGTTTTCATACCCATAGACTTAAGGTGCGCGCGCACCCGGCTGGGGGCTTCTTGGGCGCACAGACCAAGCCGCTGGCTTACCTCAAAGGCCAAGGCACAGCCAATCGCAACCCCTTCGCCATGCAGCAAGCGGTCAGAATAGCCCGTGGCCTTTTCCAGCGCATGGCAAAAGGTATGGCCAAGGTTCAGCAAAGCGCGCTCCCCCTCTTCTGTCTCATCGCGCTCCACAATGGCGGCCTTCATCTGAACCGAGCGGGTGACAGCCTTTAAGATCACTGGCCCATCATAGCGTGCCAAGGCGGGGCCATGCGCTTCGAGATAGTCAAAGAACGCCGCATCGCCCAAGAGCCCGTATTTCACCACTTCGCCATAGCCCGCCAACAGATCACGCTGCGGCAGGGTGTTCAGGACAGATGTATCGGCCAGCACCAAAGAGGGCTGGTGGAACGCCCCGATCAGGTTCTTGCCATGGGTCGAATTGATGCCTGTCTTGCCACCGACCGAGGAATCAACCTGCGCCAGCAACGTCGTGGGCAGCTGCACAAACCGCACCCCGCGCCGCAGAACGGCGCAGGCAAAGCCCACCAAATCGCCCACCACTCCGCCCCCCAAAGCGATGACAATATCGCGGCGTTCGATCTTTTCGGCCAAAAGCCATTCAACAGTGCGGGTAAACTCGGGCCAAGCCTTGGTGCTTTCACCGGCAGGCAGGGTCAAAGACGAGGCCGCAATACCCGCCTTGGCCAAATGCGACAGAAGCATGGGCAAATGTTTTTCCGCCACATTCGCATCGGTCACAATCGCCACGCGCTTGCGCCGCAACAGCGGGCTGATTTGGGCGCTGATATCGGCCAAAAGCCCCGGCCCTATGCGCACCTCATAAGACCGCGCGCCCAAGTTTACGGGTACGATATTGGTCATCTAAGCCGTCTCCATCACATCTGGGCGCGTGGCCAAGGCTTCCGCCACCCGCGAAGCCATGGCATCCACTGACAGGTCCGTAGCGCTGTCCACCGTCAGGTCAGCTTGGGCATAGGCTGGCAGCCGTGCGGCGTAAAGCGCCTTCAACGTCTCTTGTGGATTGGCTGTGCGCAGCAAGGGCCGTGTGGTTTTGTGACGCACCCGCTGCCAGAGCAAATCAATATCCACCCGCAGCCAAACCGAAACCCCCGCCTTGCGGATCAGATCGCGGTTCACCGCCGCCAAAAACGCCCCACCACCGGTGGACAGCACACAAGGGTCGCCGTGCAGCAAGCGGCCCAGCACTTCGGTTTCACGGGCGCGAAAAAATGCCTCGCCATCGCGTTCAAAGATTTCCGCGATAGACCGATTGGCGGCGCGCACAATTTCTTCATCCGAATCACGGAAAGGCACCGATAAATCCCGCGCCAAAGCCGTGCCCACGGCGGTTTTTCCCGCCCCCATCATGCCCACCAGCACCACGGTTTTCTTCAAGCGCTGCATCGTTGCGATCCGTTCCCTCTTTCGCAGAGCCTTGGGGCAGGATAATGCCATCCCAAGGGTGCACTTATTCTCCTGAATGGCGTGAAGTTGCGATAAATGCCATATATAATCGCAAGAGCGTATCGGCGCTGCCAACTTGGGCCCATAGGGCCGAATGAAAGCAGGCGCAGAGCGTTGTGTAAGGGGCGAACGACATGGGGCGGTTGATTAAGGCGGTGCTGGTTTTGGCGATCTTGGGCTTTGCGGCCTTGGTGGCCTATGCCTATTTGGCCGAGATGACCCCTGTGACAGGTCAAGTGACGGTCCCGGTGACCCTGAATGCCGACTGATCGGCAAAACCTTCTCGCTTTGACCACGGCCCTTGGGCTCGCTTGCGGCACAATGGCTTGGGCAGATCAGCCCTTGTCGGCGATTGATTGGCTTAGCCAATCTTTGGTCAGCACTTCAACCGCCTTGTCCTTAACAGAACCGCCCGTCACGCCCCTGGGCATTCAGACCAATATGGTCACGGTGCAACCTTTGCGGGCCGATAGTGCCGATGGTTTGGGCATCCTTCCACCCGCCGTCACCGGATTGCCCAGCATTCTGTGGGGCACAGATGAGGTGGCCGATATTGCAGCCCTTTTGGCACAAGACAACAGTCAAGACCTGCCCGCACTGCAAAGCCAGCTTTTGACCCTCCTTTTGGCCATCTCTGACCCGCCGCTTGGCGCCCCTGCTGGTGAGGCCTTGTTCCTAGCCCGCGTCGACAAGTTGTTGGCCATAGGGGCTTTGGATCAGGCCCGCGCTCTGCTGGATACGGCTGGGGCTGCGCGCTCGCCCAAGATTTTTCGGCGCTACTTTGATGTGGCCTTGCTGATCGGCGATGAAGACCGTGCCTGTCAATCGTTGAAAACCGCCCCCGGTCTGGCCCCTGCCCTGCCCACGCGCATCTTTTGCTTGGCCCGCGCCGGTGATTTCGACACAGCCATGTTAACGCTAGACACCTCGCGCGCCTTGGGCACGGTCAGCCCTGAAGAGGCTGCCCTTTTGACCCGCTTTATGGAACCAGAACTGGACGATACGGGCATCACCCCCATCATGCCCAACCCTGTCACACCGCTGATCTTTCGCATCTATGAAGCCATTGGCGAGCCCTTGCCTGACACCACCTTGCCCTTGGCCTTTACCTATGCCGACCTCTCTGAAAACGCCGGATGGAAGGCGCAGTTGGAAGCGGTCGAACGCCTTTCGCGGATGGGGTCGGTGACCCCAAACCTGCTGTTGGGCCTTTACACCCAGCAAAAACCTGCAGCATCCGGCGGCGTTTGGGACAGGGTTGCAGCCTTTCAGGCCCTTGATGCCGCTATAACCGCCAAGGATCAGGCACAGATCGAAGCTACCCTGCCGAAAGCTTGGGAAAAAATGACAGAGGCGAGGCTAGAAGTTCCTTTTGCTACAATCTTTGGCCCGGCCTTGGCTGGCTTTACCCTGTCGCCAGAGGCGCAAGCCATCTCGGTGCAAGTGATGCTGCTCTCGCCCCAATACGAAACTTTGATTCAGGGCATGTCACCGCAAGATGCCCAACAGGCCTTCCTTTTGGCTTTGGCACGGGGATCGTTGCAGGGCGTGACAGCCCCCGATGCGCTGGATGCGGCCATAGCGTCCGCTTTCGTGACGCCAACCCTGCCCGCAGACCTGCAAGCGCGGCTTGACCAAGGCCAGATCGGTCAAGCCATTCTGGCCGCCATGACCCAAATGCGCCAAGGCGAGGCGGGCGATCTGCGCGCTGTGACCGAGGGGCTGTCCACCCTGCGCCATCTTGGCCTTGAAGATGTCGCCCGCCGCAGCGCGTTGCAACTTGTTTTGCTCAAGCGGTTGCTGTGATGAGCGCCCTTTGATGACAGACGATCCGCACCGCTGGATTTCCACCTTTCTGCAAGCACAGGCCGCCGAACATAATGCCGCGCGCAACACGCAACTGGCCTATGGTCGCGATCTTTTGGCCTTTGCCGAATTTATAGCGCCGCTTTCCTTGGCACAGGTCAGCCGCACAGATGTGGAAGCCTATCTGTTGCGCTGCGCAGCCGAGGGCCTGTCGCAAAGCACCCGTGCGCGCCGTCTGTCGGCCATCCGACAGTTGTACCGCTTTGCCTTTGAAGAGGGTTGGCGCAGCGACAATCCCGCTTTGCAAATCACAGGGCCAGGGGCCACGCGGCATTTGCCCAAGAACTTGTCGCAAGATGACGTTCTGCGCCTTTTGGATGCCGCCCGCGCCACGGGGCGCACCGCGCGCGACCGCCAACGCAATAGCCTGCTTATGGAACTGCTTTACGCAACCGGTCTGCGCGTCAGCGAACTTGTCACCCTGCCCATGGCCGCCGTGCGCGGTGCCCCACGGATGATTTTGGTCAAGGGCAAGGGCAATAAAGACCGTATGGCCCCCCTGTCAGACCCCGCCCGCGAGGGGATTACCGCTTGGCTTACGCAGCGCGATGCACAGGAAGATCAGGCCCGCTTGGCTGGAAAACCCGCCAACCGCTACCTTTTCCCCGGTTCCGGCGCTGACGGTCATCTGACGCGTCAGCAATTCTTTGGGCTGGTCAAAGCCATGGCACTCACGGCAGGTCTTGATCCGGCCCAAGTCTCTCCGCACGTGCTGCGCCATGCCTTTGCCACCCATCTTTTGGCAAATGGCGCAGATTTGCGCGTTATTCAGACGCTTTTAGGCCATGCCGATCTTTCCTCGACCGAGATTTATACTCATGTGCTAGAAGACCATTTGAAGGATTTGGTTCTGAACCACCATCCTTTGGCCCAAACCCGAAAGACCCGAGGATAAAATGGACTGGATCATTGCCAACGCAACACTTGTGCTCACAGCCGTGGCTGTGACCGTGCTTTTGTTGATCTCGGCCTTCTTCTCTGGCTCGGAAACGGCCCTCACCGCCGCGTCACGCGGAATGTTGAAAGCGCAAGCCGACAAGGGCTCACGCGGGGCAAAGGCGGCTTTGTCAGTGACCGATGACAGCGAAAGCATGATTGGCGCCCTGCTTTTGGGCAACAATATAGCCAATATCCTGTCAGCCGCTTTGACCACAGCACTGCTCACCGACCTGTTCGGTTCAAAAGGCGTCGCCATTGCCACCGTGATGGTGACGGTGCTGGTCTTGGTCTTTGCCGAGGTATTGCCAAAAACCATCGCCATCATATCCCCCGTGCCTGTTGCAATCTTAGTAGGCCCCGTCGTTAAGCTGTTGATCATACTCTTTACCCCCATTGTCACCATGGTGCGCGCCTTTGTGCGGCTGATCTTGCGTGTCTTTGGCCTTCGGGCTGACCCCAACCGTCATATTCTGGCCTTACGAGAGGAAATCGCAGGGGCGATCTCGCTTGGCCATTCCGAAGGCGCTGTGGAAAAAGAAGACCGCGACCGCCTGCTTGGAGCGCTTGATCTGGCCGACCGCACGGTAGATGAAATCATGCGCCACAGGCGGGAAACCGAAATGATCGATGCCGATCTGGCCCCGGAAGAGATCGTCAGCCTGATGCTGGCCTCTTCCCATTCCCGCTTGCCCGTCTTTCGGGGCAGCGACGAGAACATTCTTGGCGTTGTGCATGCCAAAGACCTGCTGCGCGAGGTGGAACGCTTAAGCCATATCCACGAAACGCATGACCAAGCCATGGCGGCATTGGATGTGGTGAAAGTGGCGATGAAGCCCTATTTCATCCCCGACACCACAACGCTTGACGAACAAATGCGCGAGTTTCTTAAGCGGCGCACCCATTTCGCGCTGGTGGTGGATGAATACGGCACCTTGCAGGGGCTGATCACGTTGGAAGACATCTTGGAAGAGATTGTGGGCGAGATCACCGACGAATTTGATCTTGTCGATAAATCCAACGCCCTTAAACGCGCGGACGATGGCAGCTATCTGGTCGAAGGGGCTATGACGATCCGCGATTTGAACCGCGCGACGGATTGGAACCTGCCCGATGACGAGGCAAACACCGTGGCGGGCCTTGTGATCCACGAGGCGCAGATGATTCCCGCCCAAGGCCAAGCCTTCAGCTTTCACGGCTTTCGCTTTGAAGTGGTGACCCGCCGCGAAAATCGCCTGACGCGGCTGAAGGTGCGCAAGCTGTAAGCGCCAACCTTGGGGTGCGGTGCCTCTATTCTGAATATTTGGGTCAAGATGCAGCCGCAAGGCCCGCGCCTTGAAACCGATGCTCACCCCTTTGGCATGAAGCGTCACAAATCTGTGTTGACGGTGATGCCAAACAGTCATAACCTTCTCACCATAAAGTCGGCCAGTCCGACAGGGAGCAAAAAAATATAGGAAAAGGGTCGCTTTGCGGCCCTTTTTCTTTTGGCAAAACACCCCGCCTCGAAAAGACAAATCGGGCCGCGCCACCTGCCAAAGTGAGCAACGTTTTGTGACCTGACGCGCGGCGCATCCTATGCTATGGGAACAAAGCACAGACATATCGTCGCATGTTCAAGGACTTTCACATGACCCGCACCCTTTCCCGCCTTGCTTTGGGGCTCGGCCTTACCGCCGCCCTTTTGGGCACTTGCCTGCCAGCCTTGGCCCAAACCGCTGACGCCACAGCGCCTGCGGATGGCGTGGCTATGGGCGTGCCAGATGGCATTCCAGATCGCACCTCGGCTGCCATGAACTCGGTCTATCTGGCGGCGAGCTTTGATGCGTGGCAACAGCGCTGCATGAAAAAAGAAGACGGGGCGGATCCGTGCGAGCTGTATCAACTGCTGAAAGATGAAACGGGCAATCCGGTGGCAGAGATCAGTTTTTTCACCCTGCCCGAAGGCTCGCAAGCTGTGATTGGCGCCAATATCTTGGCCCCGTTGGAAACCCTGCTGACCGCCGATCTGCGTATTGGCATTGATGCGGGCACGCCCAAAATTTACCCATTCTCTTACTGCACTGTGAACGGTTGTGTGGCCAAGGTGGGCTTTACCGCCGAAGAATTGGCCGTGATGCAAGCCGGAACCGAAGGCATGATGACCGTGGTTCCCGCCGCAGCGCCCAAGAATACGATCGCCATCAAAATTGCGCTGGCAGGGTTCACGGCAGGCCATCAAGCGCTGGTCGATGCCGCCGCCAAGATCAAGAACTGATAAACCAAACCCAACGCCGCGTGGATCTGCCGCGCGGCGTTACTCTTCCTCGGCAGGCGGCGGCGCGCCAAGGCGATCCTCTAGGGCTGCCACGCGCTGCGACAAGCGCGGCAAACGGCGGACGGCCTTTTGCAACTCGATGTTCTTGTCCATCTTTACGGCGGGATAGCCCAAAAGCACCCGACCTGCGGGCGCTGAATTCATGATTTTGGTGGCAGCTCCTGCGATGACATCATCGCCCACGGTCAGATTGTCACTGACCCCACACTGCCCTGCCAGCACCACGCGGTTGCCGATACGGGCAGACCCCGCCAGCCCCACCATACCGCAGATCAAGCAATCCTCGCCCACTTCGACGTTGTGGGCGATATGGGCCAGATTGTCGATCTTGGTGCGGTTGCCAATCTTAGTCGACCGGATCGTACCCCGATCGATGCAGGTATTGGCCCCCACTTCAACATCATCCCCCAAGATCACCGCCCCAAGCGAATGAATGCGGTGCCATTCCTGAGGGCGAATTTCACCGCGAATTCCAAGGGTTGTGCGAATTTCCTCGACGCCCGAAATCTCAGCCGTCACAAAGGAAAACCCGTCAGACCCAATCACAGCACCCGGCTGCAAGATCACGCGGTCGCCAATTTGCACCCGTGCACCGATCTTAACGCCTTCTAGGATCAAAGCATCGCACCCAATCACGGCCCCTGCCCCGATCGACACATGGCTGGCAATGCGGGCGCGCGGACCAATCACTGCCCCCGCGCCAATGCTGACAAAAGGCCCAATCGCAGCCTCTGCCCCCACTTGCGCCGACACATCCACCACAGCCATCGCATGAACCCCTGCCGCTATGGCAGGCCCTGCATCCAAGGTACGCGTCAGGCCCGCCATCGCCAAGCGACCGCGTGGCGCAAAGATGGCCGCCTGCAACCCCAAGGCGCGCCAATCCGCGCCCGGCCAAAGCAGGGCGGCGCGCGCCTGCCCTTGGGCCAGCCCTTCGGCATATTTGGGGTTGGTGGCCAAAGCCAAGTGCACCGCACTGGCCAAAGCAGGCTCTGCCGCCCCCTCGACCAGCAAATTCCCATCGCCCTCAAAGGGCGCACCAATGGCGGCAGCGATGGTTGCGATGCTATGGGCCAAAACAGCCTCCGCTTGGAAAAAACAACTTAGGGTTTGATTAGCTATTAATCCCCGCCACTGCCACCCCAGCTTCCATCAAGGCGGCGAAAAGCTTCTTATCGCGCGCATAGATGTCCCGACGATAGCCCATATGCCCCTGCTCATCTGGCCAAGCGGTGAAGTATACCAGATGCACAGGCACGGGTTGATCCAAGGTCAACACAGATTCAACGCCGGTGTTGAGATAGGTGGCGAACAGGCCTTTTGGATTGTCACTTTGCCGCGCCAGCAAGAAATAGGCCAAATCGAAGGGCGAGCCGACCCGAATGCACCCATGGCTAAATGCGCGCACATCTTTGGCGAACAAGGACTTGGTCGGCGTATCGTGCAAATAGATGTTGTGGGAATTGGGAAACATGAACTTTACCTTGCCCAAAGCATTGCCCTCTTCGGGGGGTTGGCGCAGCGCGTAGGGAAAGGTTTCGGGCGTGAAGGCGGCAAAATCCACCGTCGTGCGGTCAACAATCTGGCCGTCGAGATCCAAGAGCTGCAACTGCGATTCCGCCAAAGGGTCTTCTTGGAACTGTGGCAAATATTCATTCACCACAATCGAGCGGGGCACCGACCAAGTCGGATTAACCACCAAAAACTCCATCACATCCGAAAACTCAGGGCTTTGGGTATCGCGGCCGATTTTGCCGATCACCACACGGCTTTCAAAGGTGACATCGCCCTCGTCAAACACTTTCACCATGAAATCGGGCTGATTGACCCAGATGTGACGCGCGCCCAAATCGACATTGCCCATCCAGCGCAGGCGTTCCAACGCCACAACCACCGATTTTAAATGGTCCTCGGCCGAGGCGTTGAGAGACGCAAGCGTGCCCTTGCCCACCACCCCATCGGGCGAAATGCCGTTGTTCAACTGAAACCGCTGCACGGCGGCTTGCAGGCTGGCATCGAAGGTTTGGCTGAAGGACCGATCCAAATACCCTAGCGCGATCAAACGATCACGCAGCGCAATAATGTCAGCCGTGCTGGCTTCAGGCTTGATCTCTTCTGCGGTAAGTGCGGGACCATAGCCACCCTTGGTCACCAGCTCCTCTAAAGCGATCTTTTCAGCCATCAGGCGGCTGTAAACCGGGGT
>Ga0209550_10001649_pt1 | contig 21447 bp, 14 predicted proteins | sample LauGreSuBDMM15SN_2_FD_187567 | JGI IMG/M metagenome (GOLD analysis project Ga0209550, IMG submission 187567) | Freshwater lake microbial communities from Lake Michigan, USA - Su13.BD.MM15.SN (SPAdes) (version 5) | ecosystem: Environmental > Aquatic > Freshwater > Lake | place: Lake Michigan... | reverse complement strand
CGCGTAGAGACAACCACGAAGGAGCGGAAACGAAGAGGCGCGATGCATGCAGGGAGAGACGGACACGAGGAGGAGGAAGTTGCATGTCCAAAGGTGGACACGGCCTCACCCAAAACCTCCCCGCCCCTCGTAGCTAGAGAAAACGTGCAGCCCCGTTCGCCCGTTCGCTCGTTCGCGCCCAACGCCCGCGGTCACGCCGCCCACTTCAGCAAGAGCACGAAAATCCCAATGATCGCACCCGAAACCGCGCAACAGATCAGAAAACCAATCGTATCGACACGGTCCCATTTACAAAACTCCCACGTCGAATCACGCACCAGTTTCGTATGGTCGAACCGCCCGGGATTGCGGCGCGTCTCCTCCATCGCCGCCGCTTCGAGCTCCGGCGTGTCACCGACCGGCGTCTTCATCTTCCCGTAAAACTGATCGACCCGCGCCTTGTCGGTCGGTCGCGTCAGGTAGCTCACAAGCAGGAGCACCAAAAACGGAAATAATCCGTCGAAGTAAAACGTCGCGGCTTCGCGGCCTTGCGGGGCGAGCTTGGCCACATCGAGCCCGACCTTGCCGAGCAGGTAGCACTCGAGGCTGAACCGACCGCGGCCCTCCAGCGCGCTGGCGGGGTCGCCCGGGTTGATGCGCACGAGCTGCTTCCAGTAAACCGGCACGGGCTTCGCCTCGGCGGCCGTGCTCATCACCGCGAGTTCGGACGCCTGCCGCACGGAGCGGATCTCCGTCGCAATGTTCGGCACCACCAAAATGGTGAGCACGGTCAACGATACCGACCACCACACCGCTGGGGCCGTCAGCCGGCGCCAAAAGAAAACCGTGAGAATCGCCGCACCGAAGGGGACGTTGACCGTCAAAACGAGCTTCACGATCGACTCCACGTCGCCCATCAGTTCGGCCGACAGCACCCCGAGCCCCAGCACCACGACGATCGTCCACCGCGCCGCCGTCAACCCTTGGTCCTGCGTGGCCTCGGGTCGCAGATAGCGGTAAATATTACGCACAAAGAGCGACGAAATCGCGAGGGCCTTGGCCGCCAACGTCGACATCGTGCCGGCCAGCACGCCCGCCAGCATGAGGCCGATGAGGCCGGGTCCGAGCAACCGGTTCGACATCGCACCCCACACAATGTCCGGGTCCGCCAGCCCGCCGACACCGAAGAGCGCGATCCCAATCAAGCCGGCAAACGCCCACAGGATAATCATGAAGCGTTTCAGATAATTACCCGTCACGCCCATGCGCGCGGCGAACTCGTTTTTCGCCGAACCCGCGATGCCCATGTTGTGACTCAAGCCGCCGTTTTGCACGATACTGATGAAGAGCACGGCCAAGATAAACGCCGGTGATCCGCCCGGGCCCGCGAAAAGATCGAGCATCTGCCCCGGCACTTTGTTCGCCAGCTCCCCCCATCCCCCGATCGCCGCCAGCCCCGTCGGAATCAGCAGCACGGAAAACACGATGATCAACACGCTCTGCAACGCCTCGTTCACCGCCGCTGCCGCCATGCCCCCCAGCACAATGTACGCCCCCACGACCAACGTGAAGCCGAGGTAAAACGGCAGCGAACGCAGCAATGTAATGTAACTGTGCAGTTCGCCGCGCGCCTGCCGGTCGCGCAACGTCGCGAGCCGCGCCCGGGCTTCCTCCGTCACCGCGACCGCCCCGGAGCTCACTTGTTTTTCAAGTCCCTTGAGCTCCCGGTAATCGTCCACCGCGGAGCGCTCCGCCGACGTCCACTCGATCTCGGGCTTCACCACCAGCGACGAAGCGATCTTGTAGGCGACGTAGTTGCCGAACCCGAGAAACACACACGCCACCATGACCTGAAATAAAGCGTAGAGGCGGCTGAGGCCGCGACTGCCAAAGCGGTCTTCAAACAGATCCGCCGCCGTCACCAACCGCACCCGGCGAAACCACACGTTCATAAACCAAAAATAAGGATTCATGAACACGGTCTGAAACGTGAACCAGACCCCAGTCACACCGCGCTGGAAAACCAGACTCGCCGTGCTCACCGCCCCTTGCGGCTCGGTGGCATTGCCGAAATTCAGAAAAAACTGGTAAAGCTTCCCGAGCGAGCGACCCGCGAGAAAAAAACCTTCTTCGCTGGCCGCGCCCTTGGCGGCGCGCTTGCCGATGTAAATGACCGCAACCAGATAGGCGACGACGACGAGGAGATCAACGAGGTGCAGGCTACCAAATATTCTCATAAAAAAGTCCGGAAGAAAAAAAAGGGGGCGAGGGAACCGTGGGCCGGGCGGTTCCACACGGCGAGCTCACACTCGCCGCAGCGTCAGGCACCCGTGCGCCCCGCCTCCCTTGCTTGACGGCTTCAGTGCCATGAAATCGGTTGCCAACCGAGGCGACCGACCGCGAGTTTGACAGTCCGGTCTATGTCCGCCCCCGCCCCCACGCTTCGCTCCCTCGCCAAGACGCTCGGTCTTTCCCGTACCACCGTGTCCGATGCCTTGCGCGGATCGCCACGCGTCGACCCAAACACAGCTGCCCGCGTGAAAATCGCCGCCGCCGCCGCCGGCTATCTCCGCAATCCGCTCGCCGGGGCGCTGATGTCCGAGCTGCGGCGGTCACGGGGCGGCTCGTTTCGCGGCGTGTTGGCAGCCGTGGATTTCGATGAGCCGGACCGCCCCGCGTCCGCCGCCCATTTTCACCACGAACTCGTGCTCGGTGCCGAAACCCGCGGAGCCGCCCTCGGCTTCAAGGTCGAAAAAATTATCGTGGGACGCGGCGCCGTCTCCGTACCCCGCCTCGATTCCATCCTCAAAGCCCGCGGCATCCAGGGCATCGTGCTTCTCCCCTCGTGGGGCGAGCCCGACCTGGCGGCTCTCGATTGGCCGCATTATGCGGGCATCTATGCCGACTACATCATCGAACGCCCGGCGCTGCACTCGATCTGCTCCGACCACTACCGCTCGCTGCTAGCCGCCCTGCAACGCACCGCCGCCCTCGGTTACCAACGCCCCGGACTGTATCTACAACGCCACCACGACGAACGCCTCCAATATCGTTGGAGCGCCGCCTTTCACACTTTCCAACAGCACCATCCCAGCACCAAATCGGTCCCCCCGCTCGTTGTGGATAAATTCTCTGCCGAGACCTTTTCCACGTGGTTTCGGCGCCACCAACCCGATGTCGTCTTCGCCCACCACACTCCGGCGATCGACTGGATGTCCGCCTGCGGTGCCCGGCTGCCCGAGACCCACGGATTCGTCTCCCTCAACACCCACATGAAAACCCGCCCGTGCGCCGGCCTCGACCTGCAACCCCGTGCCCTCGGTTCCCGTGGCGTCGAGTTGCTCATCGGCCAGCTCCAGCGCAATGAACGCGGCATCCCCGACTGGCCGTCAACGACGACGATCCCCGCCCAGTGGGTCGACGGCCCGACCCTGCGCACGGCGGCCGCGCCGCGTTAATAGCAGTCCCGCACTTTCCCGCAGGCGCCCCAGGCCGCCCACTTGCGGGCCCTGGTCCGACCTCCTCAGAGCGCGCGCTCGCTCGCTGCCGACCAGACCGACGAAGTGGCCCTGCGCGCAGCACCGCGCATCACGCGAATGTCTTTTTCAGATACGCGAGACTCTGCGTCGCGATGACCTCGGGCCCTTCCTCGAATGTAAACACCTCCACCGACACCACGCCTCCGTAACCGACTTCCTTCAGAGCCGCCGCGATCGGCTTGAAATCCACGTCGCCGAAGCCCGGCCCCTTGAGATTCACATCGTTGGCGTGGAAGTAACCGAAGTTACCGCGCGACTCGTGAATGATCTGCGGGATCGGCTTCGTATCGGAAGACATCGCTTTCACATCGAGGATCACACTCATCGCCGGACTGCGAAACTGTTGCGCGAACACGATCCCTTCCGCCGCCGTGTTGATAAAATTCGTCTCCACCGGCGCCAGCGGCTCAAAGCAAATGGTCACTCCGCGCTCGGCCGCCCGCTCCACCGCTGGACGAAACACCTGCGTCGCCCAGTCCCACGCCTGCGCGGGGCTCACCCCGGCCATCACATTGCGCTGCTTGGGCGAGCCGACGACGATCGTCTTGCCGCCGAGGTCCCCGCAAAAATCCGCCAGCGCGACAAAGTAGTCGGCCGTGCGCCCCCGCACCGCCGCGTCGGGATGCGTGAGATACATGCCATCCGCCTGGACGAGCACCCAGTGAATGCCGGAAATTTCAATCCCGACGCGCGCCGCCGTGTCGCGGATCGTCCGCCGTTCGGCCGCGGAAATCGCCGTGACGTATTTTCCCGCCGTGCCCGGCAGGAGCGTAAACGGCGCAATCTCGATGCAGTCGTAGCCCGTTTTTTTGGCGTAGCTCATCGCGTCTTCCAGCGCCCAATTCTGAAAAATTTCATTACAGATTCCGAATTTCATTGGACCGATCTTGCGACAAATCGCTCGCGACTCCAGCCCTCGTTTACGCCCGTCACCCACGTGACCCTCCGTCCCGTCCCTCCTTAAAAAACCCCGCGAAAAAATTGTCACGTATTACGTGACAATCCCTCGGTAAAACAGAGTTTTTTTGGCACGAATAATAACACCCCATACGGAGTCGCGAACGGGTCAGCGAGGCCCGGTGGTTTGGGATTAACGGCGGCCGGTTGCGGCGGGCCTCATGAACGAGCGGTGGCACGAACACCTCGCCGCAGGTCTCGCCGCGCCGCCGCTCCATGCGGTCTCCCGGAGCTCCTCCGGACTGCCTCCGGCGCGCACCCGGGTGAGGAGCGGGGCACGTGCCGGTTCCCTCAGCAGGTGCGCCTCGAAGGCGCGAGCCGCATTCATGGCGCGAGCAGGTACCGGCGAAAATCCTTCATCAATGGATACGCCCACCGCTCCTTGAGCGAGTTCACGATGAGCCAAATGACGGCCCTTTTCAGGAGTCTGCTTGCAGGCGATTCACGACGTAACAAGCGCCTGCCAGCAGGCACTTCCCTCCAACCCCTTCACGCTCATCTTCAAAAAAAGGGAATCTGAGATAAGAAAAGGTCCCGCCCACTCCAGCCTTGTACGCTCAGCCTTGCCCGCGGGCGACTCCCGCCGCGAGATCCGCCCCTTTCGCTCCGAGTGCTGCGGGAATTTTTGCCCGATCCGCTAGATTCTCCCGGATCACGTTCACCAGGGCGCTGCCGACGACCACTCCGTCCGCGAGGGCCGCCACCTGCGCCACTTGCTCGCGGGAACCAATCCCGAAGCCCACCGCCACCGGCAAGGGCGAGTGTCGCCGGATCCGCACCACAGCTTCAGCGATATTTCCCGCCACCTGATCCCGCACGCCCGTGACACCTTCACGCGACACGTAGTAGATAAATCCCGTGGTCACCCCCGCGATGATCGAAATCCGCGCGTCCGGCGTGGTCGGCGCCACGATAAACACCGTATCCATTCCGTGGGCGCGGCACGCAGCCGTTACTTCGCCCGCCTCCTCCGGCGGCAAGTCCAGCGTGAGGATGCCATCTACGCCCGCGTCCTTGGCGGCGCGTACATAGGCCTCGACGCCGTTCGTAAACAGAAGGTTGTAGTAGGTATAGTAAATGATCGGCGTTTCGCTCGTTTCGCGTAGGCGGCGCACCAACTCAAGCACGCGGGCCGCAGTGATCCCGCTCTCCAACGCGCGCTGCGCCGCGAGTTGGTTGGTCAGACCATCCGCGAGGGGATCAGAAAACGGAACCCCGAGCTCCAAGACGTCGACCCCATTTGCGAGCAACGCTTGGCACGCCGCTAACGACGTGTCGAAGTCAGGGTCCCCCGCGCAAACGTAGGCGACGAAAGCGGCACGATTTTGCGCACGGGTGCGGGCGAAAGTTTCAGCGAGACGAGACATACAGGTTCCCATCGCCGCAAAATCCACCGGTCGGCGCAAAGAGATTTTTAATCTACCGCGAACTCGACCCGCACCGGCCGGTGATCCCAAAGCACGCACGCACCACCTCAGACCGCACGTGGCCCCTCGCCGACAGCAATCACCCTGTTCTGAAGAAAACCGTTTTGCCCAGAGCGCCCCGAGGTCCGCACCGAGGTCACGGAGCCCAACACCTTGTCCGCTCTGCGCCTTCTGTGGGCTGGGCTCCGTGCCCTCTGTGAAATGCTTGGTGCCAAAAAAAGGCGGGGTGTAAACGATCCGGGCTAGCCAACGGGATGAGGAGTTGAACCACTGATTTTCGCTCATGTTGCGGTCTCGGAAGATTCACCTGGTCGCCGATCGACAGAGCGATGTAGTCAAAACAGCGACGCAGCAGGGTTTTCTCTGCGTTCCGTTGGCGTCTCTGCGGTGCCAACGGATCGGCGTGGAGCGCCTCAACGCGCCTAAACGGAGAGGGCGCCGCAGCCAGGGCAATCCACCGCAGAGGAAGCGAGGAATCCGCATGCTTCCCACGCCCCCCATCAAAAAACTCCGCCAAAAAAACCCCCATTGACGCACCACTGCTACCGATAAGAAGATAAAACGGGATCCCCCACCCGACCCGCCGACACGACCCAAGCAATGACCCGCCCCCTTGCCTTTCCTGCCGTCACCGCCTGGGGTTTCGCCGCTCTCGCACTTCTGCTGGGCGTAGTCCGGTCGCACGCGGCCTCAGTCGTACCCCACGTCCCACCCGGCACCGCATCGTTCATCGAAAAACACTGCGCCAGTTGTCATGACGACGTGGAGAAAAAGGGCGGCCTGAATCTGACAGACCTCACCTTCGCGCCCGGCGACCCGAAAAATTTCAACACGTGGGTGAGGGTCTTCGATCGCGTGGCCGATGGCGAAATGCCGCCGAAAAAAAAGCCGCGCCCCGAGGCCGCCGAGTTGACGGCGTTCACCGAGGGACTTTCGAAAACTATCGTGCTCGCCGAGCAGACCCGCGTCGCCACCGAGGGCCGTGCGACCCAACGTCGCCTCAACCGCTTCGAATACGAAAACGCCTTGCGCGACCTGCTCCACGCACCGTGGCTGCAAGTGAAGGACGCGCTCCCGGAAGACGGGGAAGCGTTTCGTTTCAATAAAGTCGGCGATGCCCTCGACATGTCGCACGTCCAGATGAACCGCTACCTCGCCGCCGCCGATTACGCGCTGCGTCAGGTCATCGCCCCGCAGGTCGAACGTCCGCAGCCCACGATCACCCGCTACTACGCACGCGAGCAGCGCAGTTTTATGGGGCCAATGAAATTCTCAGTCTTCAACTCTTCCCCCGAACGCGCGTCGTTTCCGATGCTAGGCGACCAACCGCAACCGGACGTGCGCGCCGGCAAAGCCCCCGCCACCGTCGGCGCGGCCGACCCCGCCAACCGCGACTTGGAAGCCGTCGGTGTAGTCGCGAGCAATTACGAGCCCATCGAGCCGAAATTCAATCAGTTCAAAGCCCCGCTGGCCGGCCGCTACAAAATCCGTTTCAACACGTTTTCCGTGTGGGTCGGCCCCGGCAAAGCCGTCCCCGGCAAAGACGGTAAAATCCCGGCGCCTTCTGCCGTAAAGTGGTGGATACCCGACCTCGACGATGTCACGACTGGCCGCCGCTCCGAGCCCGTCACTATTTACTCCGAAACCCCGCCCCGCCTCCTCCGCCACCTCGGAAATTTCGACGCCCAGCCGACGCCCGCCGTCAACGAACTCGACGTGTGGCTTCTCGCCGGCGAAACGATCCGACCGGACCCGTCCCGGCTCTTCCGCTCCCGGCCCGGCGCCACCCGCTGGCAAAATCCACTCGCGGAAAAAGACGGCCAGCCCGGCGTCGCCTTTCGTTGGCTCGAAGTCGAAGGCCCGCTCGTCGACGAGTGGCCGTCGGCCGGACACCGTTTGCTCTTCGGGGATTTGCCGATGCAGCCGATCGAGAAACCCGCTGCCGGCACCGCGCCCGTCGAGGTCACGTCGGCGGATCCGGCCAAGGACGCCGCGCGCTTACTGAAAGCCTTTATCGAACAAGCCTATCGCCGGCCCGTCGCGCCGGGCGAGGTGCCGCGATTTCTCCCGGTGGTCGCGGGCGTCTTGAAAGCGGGCGGCGCCTTCGCCGATGCCATGATCACCGGCTACACGGCGGTGTTGTGCTCGCCAGAATTTGTCTGCCTCGAGGAAAAACCCGGCAAACTCGACGACTACGCCGTCGCGTCGCGCCTCGCGTTTTTCCTGACCAACTCCGCCCCCGATGCCGAGCTGCGCTCCCTCGCCGCCCAAGGAAAACTCCGCCAACCCGCCGTGCTCCGTGCCCAAACCGAGCGCCTGCTCACCGGCCCGAAGTCACCTCAGTTCGTGAATGCATTTCTCGATTACTGGCTCGACCTGCGGAAGACGATGGGCACCGCGCCGGACTCCGCCCTCTACGACGACTACTACCTCGACGACCTGCTCACCGAATCGGCGCTGGCGGAGACGCAGAGCTTCTTCGCCGAGCTCGTCCGCACCGATTTGCCCGCGCGCAATATCGTCGCCTCCGATTTCGTCATGGTGAACGGACGTCTCGCGCAACACTACGGCCTGCCCCCCGTCGAGGGCGTGGCGCTCCGCCGCGTCACCATCCCCGTCGATAGCCCACGCGGCGGCCTCATGACCCAAGCGAGCGTCCTCAAAGTCACCGCCAACGGCACGACGACCTCGCCCGTGATTCGCGGCGCGTGGGTGCTGGAGCGCATTTTCGGTCAGCCGCCCGCCCCGCCTCCTCCGAGTGTGCCCGCCGTCGAACCGGACATCCGCGGCACGACCACCATTCGCCAGCAACTCGAGAAACACCGCGACGTGGAATCCTGCGCCGTGTGCCATGACAAGATCGATCCACCCGGCTTCGCCCTGGAGAGCTTCGATGTCATGGGCGGCTGGCGCGACCGCTACCGCGCGACGGGCGACGGGGCGCCACCGGAAAAAGGTTTCGGCCACGGTGGCCAAAAATTCGTCTTTCATCAGGCCCTCCCCGTCGATCCCAGCGGCGAAATGGCCGACGGCCGGAAGTTTGCCGACATCCGCGAATTCAAGCGTCTCCTGCTCACCGACGAAGCCCAACTCGCCCGCAACCTCGCCAAGCAACTCACCGTTTATGCGACCGGTGCGCCCGTACGATTCGGTGATCGCGCCCACATCGAAACAATCCTCCAGCGCGCGAGCGCGAGCCACTACGGCGTGCGCACGCTCATCCACGAACTCGTCCAAAGTGACCTCTTCCTGAATAAGTAAGCGCCCGCTTGCGGGCTCCTCCCTCCGGCTCAACGTGCTGTCCGATCCATCGCCCTTCGATCCATCCCTCTCCGATACCTCGCGCTCCGATCCATCGCCCGCAAGCGGGCTCCTACCTCTGACGCCTCCCATGCCCTCCACCCGTCCTTCCGCTCACATCGCCACCCAGCGCGCCGTCTCCCGCCGGCATTTTCTCCGCGGCGCCGGCATCGTCATGTCGTTGCCCTTCCTCGACTCGATGCTCCCGGCCTTCGCCCGCGCTGCGACCGGCGGCGCCCCGACCGGAGCGAACGCGAAGCCGCGCCGGATGCTCGGCATCTGTAACAATCTTGGCCTCCTCACCGATCAATTCTTCCCCACGGACGCCGGTCGCAACTACACCCTCTCGCCCTACCTCCAAAGCCTCGCGGCGCATCGCAACGATTTCAGCGTTTTTAGCGGCGTCTCCCATCCGAACGTCGATGGCGGCCACCCGGCGGACATCTGTTTCCTCACCGCCGCGCCGCATCCCGGCAGTGGTTCGTTTCGCAACACCATCTCCCTCGACCAACACATCGCCGAGCAGATCGGCGTCCATACGCGTTTCCCGTCGCTCACCCTCGGCGTCAACACCCGCTCACGCAGTCTCTCCTGGACCGGCACCGGCGTCGCCATCCCGCCCGAGGACAAAGCCGCCGACGTCTTCAAACAACTGTTTATCCAAGGCTCACCCGCGCAGGTCGCCGCCCAGATCCGAAAACTGGATACCGGCCGCAGCATCCTCGACACCGTCGCCGGCCAGACCAAGGAGCTCCAGCGCAGCGTGACCGCCCGTGACCGTGATCGGCTCGACCAATATTTCACCAGCGTCCGCGACCTCGAGCACCGCCTGCAGGCGTCGCGCGGCTGGGAAAGCAAACCGAAGCCCGTCGTCTCGGCCCCCGTACCGATCGATCCGGCGAATCCCGCGGCCTACATGGAAAAGGTGAAAGTCATGTATGATCTGGCGCGCCTCGCCTTCGAGACCGACTCCACCCGCTCGATCACGCTCATGCTCGACAGCGTCAGCACGCCCGTGATCGACCTCGCTGACGCCGCCATCACGGATGGCTACCACAACCTCTCTCACCACGGAAAATCGGAGGCGAAACGCTCGCAGCTCCAAACTATCGACCAGTGGCACATGAAGCTGCTCGCTAAATTATTCTCCGACTTGAAGGCCGTGCGCGAGGGCGAGGACACCCTGCTCGATCGCACTATGGTCCTTTATGGATCCAACTTCGGCGACGCCAACGCCCACACCTGTTTCAATATGCCGACGCTCCTCGCCGGCGGCGGCTTCCGCCACGGTCAGCACCTCGCGTTCGATAAACAGCGCAACTACCCGCTCCCCAATCTCTACGTTTCGATGCTCCAGCGCATGGGCGTGGAATCAGACAAGTTCGCCTCATCGACCGGCACGATGAAGGGACTGGAGCTCGCATGAGCGCAGCGCCTTTTTCATCCGCAGCGCAGCCGCTTGCCGGCACGCCGACCTACCACAAGCCGCGGCAGTTATCATCGTGGAGGCATGACGGCTCAGCGCGCCGCGCCAGCCCTGCGCGATCGCTCCTCACCAGCTTCGCCTTCGTCGCCCTCCTCACCCCGGGTTTTTCCGCCGCACCCGCTTTCGACGCGTCCGCCTTCACGACGAAATATTGCGCAAGCTGCCACGACGACGTGGAGAAAAAAGGCGGTCTCGATCTCACCGCGCTCACCTTCCAAGCCGGGGACCGCGTGAATTTTTCCCATTGGGTCAACGTCCACGACCGTCTCCAAGCCGGCGAGATGCCGCCGAAGGAAAAGAAAAATCGGCCCGCACCCGCCGAGCTCGCGGCCTTCCTCCAGAGTCTCGCCACGACCCTCACAACGGCCGAAAAGGAAACCGTCGCCCGCGAGGGTCGCGCCACCCAGCGCCGACTCAACGGCTACGAATACGAAAACGCCCTGCGCGATCTCCTCTCGGCACCGTGGCTCCAAGTGAAAGCCCAGTTTCCCGACGACGGCGAGGCCGCGCGCTTCAACAAAATCGGCGACGCCCTCGACGTTTCCCACGTCCATCTGACGCGCTACATCGGCGCCGCAGACTACGCGATGCGCGAGGCGATGGCGGTCGCGTTCGAACGCCCTGCCACGACCACCACCCGCTACTACGCGCGCGATCAACGCACGCTCACCAGCAAGTTCACCGGCAGTATTTTCAACTCCTCGCCGGATCGGATGACTTATCCCGTCGTCGGCCTCACCACCGCCCAGCCGGATGTGCGCTGGCTGCGGGCGCCGCTCTCCGACCCGCAGACCCGCGAGGAGGAGGCCGTGGCGTGGGTCTCGAGCAACTACGTGACCGGGTTCACGTATCGTTGGGACGGATTCCGCGCGCCGGTCGCCGGCCGGTATCGAATCACGTTTAGCGGCTACACGCTCTGGGTACCCCCGGGCGGCATCAAACAGGTATTCTCCGGAGAAAAAGACAAAGTCGGTAAGCCCGCCGCCCCGAACCTGCGCGTCGGCAACTACGATCATCCGCAACCCGGCCGCCGGGACGAACCCATCACCGTCTATACCCGCAACGGCCTCCTCAATCGTCGCGTCGGCTCATTCGATCTCACACCCGAGCCCGCCATTCACGATATCGGCGAGGTCTGGCTCAACGCCAACGAGACGCTCGTGCCCGACGCTTCGCGATTCTACCGCTCGCGGCCCAATCCGGGAGCAAGTTTCGTGAACCCGCTGATGACGCCCGACGGCGCACCCAGCGTAGCATTTCGCTGGATGGAAATCGCCGGGCCGCTCTCCGACGAACACTCGACCGCGGGCTACCGGCTCCTTTTCGGCGATCTCCCACTCGCGAAGGCGCAGAGCGGCGCGCCCGGCGTTACCCTGTCCGTGATTGATCACACTGATAAGCCCGAGGAGGGCCGCAACGCCGGCCGCCGGGTCGCTGCGCTCCACGATGTCACCGTCGATGTCGTCTCGAAAAATCCGCAACACGACGCGGCGCGCTTGATGCGCGCCTTCGTCCAACGCGCCTATCGCCGCCCGATCGCGGATGCCGACGTGCAGCGGTTCCTCACCCTCGTCCACGAGCGCCGCGCGGCTGGTCTGAGCTTCGCCGAGTCGATGCTCGCCGGCTACACCGCCGTCCTCGCGTCGCCGGGCTTCGTGTTTCTCGAAGAAAAACCGGGCCGCCTCGACGACTACGCCCTCGCCACTCGCTTGGCGCTTTTCCTGTGGAACTCGGCGCCCGACGATGCGCTGCGCGCCCAAGCCTCGCAGGGCACCCTCCGCCAACCCGCCGTGCTTCGCGCCGAAACCGAGCGCCTGCTCGCCGACCCGAAGGCGCAGCGTTTCCAGGAAGCATTTCTCGATTACTGGATCGACCTCCGAAAAATGGAGGATTCCACGCCCTCCACCACTCTCTACAACGACTACTACCTCGACGACGCGCTCGCCGAGGCCGCCCTGTTGGAGACGCAACTTTACTTCGCCGAGATGCTGCGCCGCGACTTGCCCGCACGCACCGTCGTCGATTCCGACTTCACCTACGTCAACGAACGCCTCGCCGTCCACTACGGCATCCCGGGAGTGAAGGGCGTCGCCATGCGCCGCGTGTTGCTCCCCGCCGACAGTCCGCGCGGCGGCCTCATGACCCAGGCCAGCGTGCTCAAAATCACGGCCAACGGCACGACCACCTCGCCCGTGCTCCGCGGAAAGTGGATCATGGAGCGTATCCTCGGAATCGATATCCCACCGCCGCCGCCCGTCGCCGCCGTCGAGCCCGACATCCGCGGGGCCGTGACGATTCGCGAGCAACTCTCCAAACACCGCGAAGATGCGAGCTGCGCCGCGTGCCACCACAAGATGGACCCGCCCGGCTTCGCCCTCGAAAGTTTCGACGTGATGGGCGCGTGGCGTGATCGCTATCGAAGCGCCGACGAAACCAAGCCCGCGCTCAAGGGCCTCGGCAAAAACGGGCACCCCTTCGCGTTTCAGTTCAGTCTACCGGTGGATGCCACCGGCGAGCTGCCCGACGGCCGGCCGTTTCAGGACATCCGCGATTTCAAGCGTCTCGTGCGCGCAGAAGACGCGCTGCTCGCACGCAACCTCACCCGCCAACTGCTGATTTTTGCCACGGGCTCACCGGTGCGGTTCGGTGACCGCGGCGAAATCGAAGCCATCCTCCAACGCACCCGCGCCCAAAACTACGGCCTGCGGAGCCTCGTCCGCGAGGTTGTGCAGAGCCCGCTTTTCCTAAACAAGTAACCGGTAGCAAGCGATCCTCGGACCTCCGCCCCCTCTCCCCAACCCATCGCCCGCCAGCAGGCTACCCCCTCCATCCACCCGCCGCCATGCACTCACCCTCGCCCCGTCGCTCCGCGTTTATCGCAACCCGCCCCACCCTCTCCCGCCGGCAGTTTCTGCGGAGCACCGGCATCGTCCTTTCGCTCCCGTTGCTCGACTCGGTGTTACCCACCTTTTCTCGCGCCGCCTCCGCCGCGGCTGCGAAAAAGCCGCGCCGCCTGCTCGCCATCTGCAATAACCTCGGCCTGCTCCCCGACCAGTTTTTCCCCACTCAGACCGGCCGCGGCTACGCACTCTCGCCCTATCTGCAACACCTCGCGCACCATCGCGACGATTTTACGGTGTTCAGCGGCGTGTCGCATCCCGACGTGGACGCCGGTCATCCCGCCGACGTGTGCTTCCTCACTGCGGCGCCGCATCCCGGCAGTGGCGGTTTCCGCAATACCATCTCCCTCGATCAATACATCGCAGAACGCATCGGCCACGAAACGCGTTTCCCGTCGCTCACGCTCGGGGTGAATGTCCAGCAGGGTCAGCGCAGTCTCTCGTGGACCGCTTCGGGCGCCCTCATCCCGTGCGAGGAAAAACCCTCGGACGTGTTTCGCCGGATGTTCGTGCAAGGTTCTCCGGCCGAAGTCGCCGCGCAGCTCCGCAAACTTGAACGCGGGCAGAGCATCCTCGACGCCGTCGGCAGCCAGGCAAAAGACCTCCAACGCGGCGTGACCGCGCGCGACCGCGATCGGCTCGACCAATATTTCACCAGCGTGCGCGACCTCGAACAGCGCATGCAGATGTCCCGCGCGTGGGAACACACCCCGCGCCCCGTCGTCCACGTCCCCGAGCCCCTCGATCCCGCCAGCCCGAAAGCCTACATGGAAAAAGTGAAGCTCATGTATGACATGGCGCGCCTCGCGTTTGAAACCGACTCGACCCGCTCGATCTCGCTCCTGCTCGACAGCGTCAGCTCGCCCGCGATCGAATTCGGCGACCACAAACTGAGCGACGGCTACCACAACCTCTCTCACCACGGAAAATCCGAGGCGAAACTCAGCCAGCTCAAGACCGTCGACGAGTGGCATATGAAACTCCTCGCGGAACTGTTCACCGAGCTGAAATCGATCCAGGAAGACGGCGAGCCGCTCCTCGATCGCACGATGATTCTGTACGGTTCCAATCTCGGCAACGCCAACACCCACGTGACGACAAACCTGCCGACGCTGTTCGCCGGCGGCGGTTTCCGCCACGGCCAGCACCTCGGCTTCGACAAAGAGCACAATTACCCGCTGCCGAATCTTTTCGTCTCCATGCTCCAGCGCATGGGGATTGAAACCGATAAGTTTGCCTCCGCGACCGGCACGATGCGCGGATTGCAGATGACCTGAGACCGTTTGCGGAAAACTTGGTCGCACGTCCGCTTGGGCCGGCCTTGCCGCCGGCGCGCTCGGTGCTACCTTCTTACGATCCCGCCAAAGGTCCTCGCTGACTTCGCGCCAATAATCGTCGTCCCGAAACCGTTCCGCATGGACTCGCGCGCAGACCCGGCCTGTTCTGTGCGACGAAGCACTCACACCCCCCACCGCCGTGCCCACTGTTTAGGCGCTGCCAAAAACCATCGATCCCACCCCCATGAACACCCGCCATACCCTCCTGCTCATCGCGACGCTCCTGTCAGTCTCCGCCGCCGAAATCCCCTCGGCCGAATGGCAGATCAAAACCGCCGTCCTCGCCGCCCCCAAGGCACAACAAGACGCGGCCACCGTGCTCGGCTACGACTCCAGCGGCGCACTGACGACGCTCCGCCCGGGCACAAACAATCTCATCTGCCTTGCCGATGATCCGAAACAGAACGGCTTCAACGTCTCCTGCTATCACAAGGATTTGGAGCCGTTCATGGCCCGCGGCCGCGAGCTGGCGGCCCAGGGAAAAAAGGCGGTCGAGATTACCAAGATCCGCGAGGAGGACGTGAAGTCAGGCAAGTTGAAGATGCCGGACCGGGGCGTCCTCAATGTCACCACGGGCAAGCACGACGCCGCGACCGGCGAAGTGACCGAACTCTACACGCGCTACGTCGTCTACATTCCGTATGCCACCCCCGACACCACCGGCATTCCCCTCGCCCCGGCCACTCCAGGCGGCCCTTGGATCATGGACGCGGGCACCCATCGCGCCCACATCATGATCAACCCGCCGAAGCCGAAATAAAGAACGGAGCACCTGTTTGTCGCCTCCTCAATTCGATGTCGCTCCGAGCGTGAGCGAGTGGTTTCAGAGCGAGTCGTTCCCCGTCTACTCGCTCACACTCGCGGCTCCGCTCACCGAGCCGATACGAGCTGCGGTGTAGCGGATCCATCACTTATGAACTGGGAAGAAAAATATCAAACCGGGGACGTGTTCTGGGATCGCGGCGCACCCTCGCCGCCTCTGGCACACTACTTGGAGCGTCATCCCGTGCAGGGCCGCGCCTTGGTACCGGGCTGCGGTCACGGGCACGAGGTAGCACTCGCGGTGCAACACGGCTTGGATGCGACGGGCCTCGACATCGCACCGACGGGAGTGGCCGCCGCCCGCGCGCTGTATCCACTCCTCGCGGACCGCATTATCGTCGGAGATGTGTTCAATCCGGCCGCAGAACTGCGCGGGGGCTTCGACGTCGTACTGGAACACACTTGCATGAGCGGCCTGCATCCGTCGCTGCGCGCCAGCTACCGGCGCGGCATCGACCTCACGCTGCGCCCCGGCGGTTTGCTGATCGGCGTGTGGTTCATCAACCCCGATCTCGATCCGGATGAGGAGGGTCCACCCTTCCCTTTCAGCGTCATCGCCCTGACCGCGCTCTTTGCAGATGGCTACGCCATCGTGGACGACTACGTGCCGGACGTGTCCTTCACCGGCCGCGAAGGCCGCGAGCGCGTGCGCGTCCTCCAGCGGTTGGCGTGATCCGGAAACGGATCGCAGTAGCCGTGGCGCTTACCGTCTTGCCGCGTTTTTCCGTTGCGCAGCGACACGTCGGGAAACGACGGCCCCAGCGTTCGCCTTGACAGGGAACCACGTCGTCGTTTGGCCACACGCACTTCGTTCGAACCCAACCCCATCACTCGTCCATGATTCTACGCCGTCTCGTGAGTTGTTTCGCCCTCGCCCTGCTCGTCACCGCCTCGGCCGCCGATCCCGCCCCGCGCCGCCCCAACATCCTCTGGCTCGCCGGAGAAAATCTCGCGCACGACCTCGGTTGCTACGGGGAGAAGCACGTGCGCACGCCCCACCTCGACCGCCTCGCGGCCGAAGGCGTGCGTTACACCAACGTCATCGCGACCAATCCCACCTGCGCACCCAGCCGCTCCGCGTTCTTCACGGGCATGTATCAGACGAGCACTGACACACACCCCATGCGCTCGCATCGCACCGACGCGTATCGACTGCCCGACGGCGTGCGTCCCATCACCCACCGCCTCCGCGACGCCGGGTATTTCACCGCCAACCTCAAGACGCTCGATGGAAAAGAAATCGGCACCGGCAAACTCGATCTAAATTTCGTCAACGAGGGCCCCATCTACCACGAGAACTCCAGCGACTGGTCCGCGCTGCCGAAGGACCGCCCGTTCTTCGCCGTCGTCAACGCCATGGAGTCTGAATACGACATCTACGACCGCCAGACGTGGAAACACGCGCGCGCCGAGTGGGTCGGCGAGCGGGAACACGAGAAGATCGCCACCCCCGCCAACGTCACGCCGCCACCCTATTACCCCGACCATCCCGTCGTGCGCGAGGAATGGGCGCGCTACCTCAATTCTGTTTCGGGCATGGACAAGCGCTTCGGCGTCGTCCTCGAAAAACTCCGCGCCGAGGGTCGCGAGGACGACACCGTGATCATCTTCTTCGGCGACAACGGCCGCCTCGAGCCCCGCGGCATCCACTGGTGTTACGACAGCGGCCTGCGCGTGCCGCTCATCATCCGCTGGCCGAAAAATTTCCCCGCTCCCGCCCGCTACGCGCCCAGCACCGTCAACGCCGAGCTGGTCAGTCTCCTCGACCTCACCGCCACCACCCTCGCCGCCGCGAACGTCCCGCGCCCGCTCTTGATGCAGAGCCACAGCCTCATCGGCGAGCGGACCACTCCGCCGCGCAGCTACGCGTTTGCCGCGCGCGACCGCATCGACGAAACCGAGCAGCGCATCCGCTCTGTGCACGATCCGCGCTTCCACTACATCCGCACGCTCAGCACCGGCCCGACCTTCGCCTCACTCAACCGCTACAAGGAAAAATGTTTCCCGATCTATCCGCTCATGCGCCAGCTCTTGGCCGAGGGAAAACTCACCGGCGCGCCCTTGGAGCTCATGCAACGCACCGGCCCGGGCGAAGAGCTCTACGACCTCCGCTCCGACCCCCACGAAATCAAGAACCTCGCCGCGTCCACTCAGCCCGAGCATCGCGAAGCGCTCATCCGCCTGCGCGCCGCCCTCGACACGTGGATGGCCGAAACCGGCGATCGCGGGCACATCCCCGAGCCCCGCGCAATCGTCGCGCCCTTCGCCAAAGAAATGCACGACTGGTTCGGCACCCCCGCCTGGGCGCAGGCGCAGTCGGGCGCGGCCCCCGCCCCGGCTGCCGCTCCCGCACCCACGCGGCGCTGAGCGTATCCGCTTTCCCCGTCCGACGCCTTGCTCCCGTCGTGATCGTTGGCGGCCCTGCCCGCACCGGCTTCACGGCTTGACGCGTTTTTTTTGTCTAACACGATGTTAGACATGAAGAGTGCCAGCATCCGCACCGTGCAGCATCAACTCGCCGCGATGATCGCCGAGGTCGAAACGCGCGGCGAAATTGTGATCACGCGGCATGGTCGTCCGGTGGCCCGGCTGTCTCCGGTTGCCCCGGACAACGGCTCGTCCGCAGCGGCCGGTTCTCCCGCCGCCATCCGCAGCTATTGGCGCCGCCGTCCGCTCCCGCCCGCCGTGCAATCGACCGTCACGCACGAAGAACTCGTCGCTGACAGTCGCGGTCCGGTATGAATGCGACGGCCTACGCCGACACCAGCCTGCTGGCCTCGCTCTACCTCGCCGATGCCAATACCCCGGCGGCGCTGGCGGCCGTCTCCGCCGCCGGCGCGCCGCTCCTGTTGACCTCGTGGCAGCAGTTCGAATTGGAAAACGCATTCCAACTTCGCCTGTTTCGCCGCGAAGCCACCCGCGCCGACCTTGCCAGTGCCGAGGCCCATCTTATCCAGGATATTTCTGCCGGCATGGTCGCCGTCGTTGCTCTGCCCGTGGCGTCCGTCCTGCCGATCGCCCGTCAGCTGACCGCGCGTCATACGGCCCTCGTCGGCACCCGGGCCTTCGACATTTTCCACGTCGCCGCCGCGCTTCAGCTCAAAGCGACTCGCTTTCTCACGTTGAACACGCGCCAGCGCGCGCTCGCCCGCGCCGCCGGCTTGCGAACCACGTAGTTCGACCCGCGCCACCACTCAACCACACGCCCCTTTACCCATCCTCCAAGCGCTGCTCCTCCCCATGTCCGCCTTCTCCGATCCTCTCCGCGATGCCCGTGAAAAATCCGGTGTCCTCAAATGCCCGTTCCACGGCGAAGACATCACCATGATTCTCCGCCACGGAGACGTGCGCCAGGCCGCGAAGGATTGGCAGACCTTCAGCTCCGATGCGCCTTTCCGCGTGCCGATTCCTTCCGAGGAAAAAGTGCGCTCCATGCGCCAGCTGCCCATCGAGACCAATCCGCCCGAGCACGGCGACTACCGCGCCATCGTCGAACCGTTCTTCGCTCGCGCCAAAGACCCCGCCGTCATCGCCCAGGTCGAGGCCCTGATCGACGGCCTCCTCACCTCCGTCCTCGCCCGCGACTCCGTCGAAATCGTCAACGAGTTTGCCCTGCCCGTGCAGTCCCGCGCTCTGACCTATCTCCTCAACGTGCCGGCCTCCGAGGGCGACATCTGGATCAGCTGGGGCATTCACGTGTTCAAGGTCACCGGCGGTGAATTCAAAACCGGCAACGTCCTCGAAGATTATCTCCACCGGAAATTCGACGAGGCCCAGGCCAACCCCGGCGCAGATTTTTTTAGCGCACTCACTCAAGCCACTTATCGCGACCGTAAACTCACCCGCGAGGAAATGATGGGCTTCGCCAACCTCGCCTTCGCCGGCGGCCGCGACACCATCATCCACACCATCTCCTGCGCCCTCGGCCATCTCGCCGAACATCCCGAGGCCCTCGAGTATCTCCGCGCCGACCCCAAACGCATCACGCTCGCGAGCGAAGAATTTTTCCGCGTGTTCATGCCGCTCAATCATATCGGCCGCGTGTGTCCGGTCGACACCGACGTCCACGGCGTCCCCGTCAAAGCCGGCGAACGCATCTCGCTCGCGTGGGCCTCTGCCAATTTCGATGCCACCATTTTCCCTGCGCCCCACGAAGTGCGCCTCGATCGGAAACCCAATCCCCATCTCTCCTTCGGTTTCGGCACCCACCTCTGCCTCGGCGCCCCGCACGCACGCCTCATCCTCCGCACCCTCCTTCGCCTCTGCTGCGAACGCGTAAAAACCATCACGATCCTCCAGGCGACCCAGCACGTCGAACGCGAAGCCACCTTCGACCGCACGCTCGGCTATGACGCGCTGACCGTAAAGCTCACCGCCCTCTCATCTCCGCCAACGCAGGATCACGCGCCCACATCTCTCGAAAAGCTCTAAGAAAAGTGTCACGTATTACGTGACACTCCCTCTCAAAATGAGCGTTTTTCTGGCAGGATAGCTATCGGCGCGATCTTTCCCCGATCGGGACTTCCCCGCTTGCCGCTTGAAACCGCTGCGCCTCGCCTTTGTCTTTCTCCCGTCCCGTCAACCACCACCCCTCACGCTATGAAACCCTGCCTTTTCCTCCGCCTCGCCTTCGTCTTCGCGTTGCTCACCCCGTTCCTGTCGTCGAACGCGGCGCAACCGAACATCGTCATTTTCTACGCCGACGATCTCGGCTGGGGCGAACTCGGCTGCCAAGGCTACACCAAAGACATCCCCACGCCCCACATCGATGCTCTCGCAAAAAACGGCCTCCGCTTCACCAACGGTTACGTCGCCGCGACGTATTGCAGTCCTTCACGCGCCGGCCTCATGACCGGCCGCTATCCGACGCGCTTCGGCCACGAATTCAACACCGTCGCCAACACGGTCGGCCTCCGCAGCGATCAGACCACGATCGCGACGCGACTGAAAACCCTCGGCTACGCCACGATCGCCGTCGGCAAATGGCACCTCGGCAATCAACCGGAAAACCTCCCCACTAAGCGCGGCTTCGATGAATTCTACGGCACGCTCAACAACACGCCGTTCTTCCACCCGACCAACTTCATCGATTCGCGCATCTCCAACGAAGTGCGCACCGTGACCGATCCCAATTTCTACACCACCGACGCCTATGCCGACCGTTCGATCGACTGGATCGAGAAAAATAAAAGCAAGCCGTGGTTCCTCTACCTGCCATTCAACGCCCAGCACGCACCGCTGCAGGCTCCCAAAAAATACCTGGAGCGCTTTCCAAAAATCACTGACGAAAAACGCCAGCTGTTCGCCGCCATGATGGCCAGCATGGACGACGCCATCGGCCGCGTGGTCGGAAAAATCCGTGCCCTTGGCCAGGAGGAGAACACCCTCATCTTCTTCATCGCCGACAACGGCGGCCCCACCGCGAGCACGACTTCGCACAACGGCCCCCTCCGTGGTTTCAAGATGACCACCTTCGAAGGCGGCCCGCGCGTCCCCTACATCGCCCAGTGGAAAGGCAAAATCCCCGCCGGAAAAACCTACGACCTCCCGGTCATGAATCTCGATGTACTGCCCACCGCCATCATCGCCGCGGGCGGCAAGACCGATCCGTCTTGGCAACTCGATGGAGTCGATCTGATGCCCTACCTCACGGGCAAACCAACCTCGCGCCCCCATCAAACGCTCTACTGGCGCTACGGC
>Ga0209550_10001646_pt1 | contig 21465 bp, 28 predicted proteins | sample LauGreSuBDMM15SN_2_FD_187567 | JGI IMG/M metagenome (GOLD analysis project Ga0209550, IMG submission 187567) | Freshwater lake microbial communities from Lake Michigan, USA - Su13.BD.MM15.SN (SPAdes) (version 5) | ecosystem: Environmental > Aquatic > Freshwater > Lake | place: Lake Michigan... | reverse complement strand
ACATTGCAGACAGCGAATTAAGATCGTCGGTAAGCTTTTCGGGTAGCGCCATGTTATTTGCCTCCCTGTATTTTGGAAATAATTGCGCCGAGGTCCGGCGATTCCCATGATTCAAGTCTTAACATTCTCATTCGATATCCTCGTCTCTGCCGCCACTGTCTTCGACCTCTTTTGCCCACTTGTCGAAAATTTTTTGCGCTTTAATCAGTGCAGGGTCATTGGGGTCAATAGCAACTTTCTGAATTATTTTCCCCAAATCTGGCGCTTCCCATGTTTCCAGCTTCCCGCTGCGATCTTTAGCCAGCCATAGACCATCGCTGTCACACATTAGGGCACGTTGCGCAACACCATCGGCATCACGCTCAACGCGCAGTGCTAGCACCTCATCAAAAAAATAAGGCAGCGCTTGGCCGGTTTTATTGCCTGGCATTGATGGCGCGTAGAGCACACGCCCCATCTCGTCTTGTGTTTTTTCCAATTTGGCGGACATATATACGTGGCGTCCGGGCAGGTCACGGAATGCGCGAATAATGTCTGCCATTTGTTCCTGCATCGCGCCGTAGGCTTGGCGTGGGTCTTTGGTTGCTTTTTTCTCAGCGTTCAGCACCACCTCGCCAAGCTCGCTGATGGAGTCCAGTGCGACGGATTTAAACCCTTTTGCCTCGTTAGATTCAGTCAGCCACTTGTAGGCCTCATGCAAATCTGTCATTGATGCGATCTCGATGAATGGCAAGTCTGCATCCTGAATCGATAACAATCCGCCTTCCGCAGATAGAACGATTGGATCGGGTAGCGTCTTAATTAGGCTGGTCTTACCTGCGCCAGCTTGACCATAAACGAGCAATTTCACGCCATTAGAGGCGAGGCTTCCTGTAGTTTTTATGTTGATTGCCATTTTCGGCACTCCTTGATTTTTGTGCGCCTTCGGCCAGTTCCGTTCGCGCAGTGATTGAACTTTAATTGATTTAGGTTTAGAGTGTCAACACTTTAGCGTGAAAATTTAATGACAGGACCAAAAATGATGACATTAGAGCAGATTAAGAAGGCGCTTAAAGATCGCAGGCCGGGATTAGTGGCAGAGGCGACAGGGCTGCACTTAAACACCGTGCGAGATGTGCGGGACAATCCAGATGCAAACCCGACGTATAAGGTTTTGAAGGCGCTATCCGATTATTTGACGCACAGAGAGGCGAATATAAATGGCTGATCTCTGCAATATCTTCGGCGGGCCATGGTCACCGTCAGCAGAAAAGCGCATTGCGCCACCAGATGAGCAACTCATTAATGCCATTGCAGGCGCAGGATTAGAACCGCCTGATCATGTGATTTTGGACGGGAAGCTGCACCGATTCAGATCCGGCACCAAAGGCAGCGCCAAAACCGGCGACAAATCGGGATGGTATGTAGCTTTTAGCGATGGGATCCCGGCTGGCAGGTTTGGATGCTGGCGCATGGGGTTCGAGTCGCCGTGGCGTGCCGACGTAGGGCGGCAGTTCTCGCCAGCAGAGGAAATGGCGCATGTGCGGCGCATGGCCGAGGCAAAAGCATTGCGAGATGCGGCATTAGAAAAGCAGCATGAGGTTGCAGAGAGCACGGTTGCAACCATATGGAGCCAGGCTTCCGCTGCTAGTGCAGAGCATCCCTATCTCAAACGAAAAGGCGTGCAGCCACATGGAGCGCGTATTACTGGCGACGGGCGGTTAATGCTGCCGCTATTCGGGCAGGACGGCACGTTGTGTTCGTTGCAATATATCGACGTTGATGGCGGGAAACTATATCACCTTGGCGGGCAGACAGGCGAAAAATTCTGGATGGTCGGCACAATGGACGATCCCGGTACGCTGTACATTGCCGAGGGATTCGCCACAGCCGCCACGATTCACGAAGCCACCAGCAGGCCGTGCGTGGTGTCATACAGCGCGAGCAATTTGGTCCCGGTCACCGGCAACCTGCGCGAGATGTACGGCAGCACTCAGGATCTCGTTATAGTTGCCGATAACGACAAATCAAGCGTAGGGCAGCGCTACGCCGAGCAGGCATGCGCAAAATTCGGCGCGCGTATGGTCATGCCGCCAATTGAGGGCGATGCAAACGACTATGCGCAGGCAGGTAACGATTTAGCCAGCCTATTAACGCCGCGGGCCGATGACTGGCTCATCCCGGCAGATCAGTTCTCACAACAGCCGGCCCCTATTTCATGGCTAGTTAAAAATTGGCTACAGTCCGACGCGCTCATCATGGTGCATGGACCATCGGGCGGCGGGAAAACGTTTGTCGTACTAGATTGGTGCCTGCGCATGGCCAGCGGTATGCAGGAATGGTGCGGGCATAAGGTTAGACCCGGCAATGTAGTTTATTTGGCTGGAGAGGGACACCACGGCCTTCGTGGGCGCATCGCAGCATGGAAGCACCATAATCAAGCAGGCAGTCTCTCAATGTGGCTATCGCGCGATGGGTGCGATTTAAACACGCCAGCCGGGTATCTGAGAGTGGTTGATAGTTTGCGCACGCTACCTGAAAAGCCCGCCGTGATTGTCGTTGATACGCTGCACCGCTTTCTATTGGGCGATGAGAACAGCGCGCAGGACGCCAAAACGATGCTAGACGCCTGCAACCGGCTCATGAACGAGTTCCAGTGCAGCGTGACATTAGTACACCATACAGGCGTATCTGACGAGGCACAGCACAGGGCGCGAGGTTCTAGCGCATGGCGCGGCGCGCTGGATATTGAAATTAGCATTGTACCAGGCAAGGACAATCAGCCTATGCAGATTGTTCAGCGCAAAAGCAAGGATGCTGAAATGGCCGAGACGGTTTTTGTTGAGCTTCAGACAGTGGCAATACCTGGCTGGATGGACGAGGACGGGCAGCAGGTGACTAGCGCGGTTGTCGTGCAAACATCGACACCAGCCAAAGCTGCCAAGAAAGATGGCAAGATCGACAGTCACCGAAAAACCTATGAAAATGCATGGTGGGCATCTGGAGCAGAAGAACGCAACGGTTTGCCATACATTAGCAGATCCGCCATGATGGATTATTTCGTTCAAAAAATGGGCGTAAGCGAGTCATCGGCTAAGCAGTACATCAAGCCAAGCGTGCCGGGTAAACTTATTGCAGATTTGCTAATTGCAGAGATTATCGAGGCATTCGAGCATGGCTGGATTGTCATTGATGAGGCCCAGGCGAGCGCCATGATGATCAGGAAATCCGAGAGATGATTATTAGTTATCCACAGGTTATCCACAGCAGGATAGTCGGTAACTGGTAACTGCAACGTAAAAAAACGTTATTAGTTACCGGGGCAAAAGCAGCGATATTCGGTAACTTTGGTAATCCGTCTCTTTAGAGACGGTTACCAGTTACCAGTCGATGCAGCAAAATACTGTATCCAAAAGCAATGTTTCACGCAGTAAAGTTATCCACAGGAGGAATTATGAATCAGACAATTAACGTTAATGAGATGCTGGCAGGGCGCGAAGCTAGATATGGCACTTTTGAGAACCATGCACGCATTAGCCAAGCGCTAAAGGATGTGATGTACGCGAGGTCAGGGTGGGAGCGGCTTACAGAGGATCAGCGAGAGGCGCTGGAAATGATCCAGCATAAGGTCGCCAGGATTTTAAACGGAGATCCGAATTACCTTGATAACTGGATTGATATCTGCGGCTACTCGCAGTTGGTGGTAAATAGACTGGAAAAAGAGGGAAATTAAAAATGACAACAAAACCCTACAAAACCATTGCGGCAATGCTGATTGCGTTTTGCTTTATTTCTGGCGCTGCGCAGGCGCAAACGATTGTATGTAAGCGCCTGCCTAGTGGTGCGGTTGTGTGTGTTGCAGGATCAAGAGGGTTTTGATCCTGCACTAAAAATTATTTTATTCGTCGCCGGTGTTAATATCGAACCATTCAGGATTTAGTGAGAGAACGTGTTGTTTGCTGTCTCTGCTGATGTATTTGTCAACTAAAACCAGTCCTGGATATCCTTGCGTCATGATGGTGTTGCGCTCCATCTCTGCTATCTGGTAAAGCTCGGTGGGGATCTTGCAGGCTGAATACTTTGTGACGAACTCGTTGATTGCTTGCAGGCCAGCGGCGTTTAGGATGTATTGTTGAGGCATGATTTTTTGTGATGGTTAATTAATTCGTACCGAATGCATTAACCAACATTGCAATTTTGGCTTCGATAGTGAGGGCGTCAAATTCTGATTCTGACATCTCGGCACTGGTGTCGAAATATTCGCCCCACAGCGCGAAATCAGCGGAAATTTGTTCGTATGTGTATTTGCTCATTTTTTGCTCCCTGTGTGTTTGCTGCGTCGATGTGTGAACTATAGGGCATGCGGTAATTACCGTCAATAGAAAATGTGGGATATTGTGTGATTTTAGATTGTGAGGAGTTTGATTTATGAAATTTAATCCGGCTGACAAGGTTGAGCAGTGGCCCATTGAAAAGCTAGTGCCTTATGCAAAAAACTCGCGCACGCATAGTGAGGAGCAGGTGGCTCAGATCGCGGCAAGCATCCGTGAATGGGGATTTACAACCGCCGTCCTAGTGGATGAGTCCGGCAGCATCATTGCAGGTCATGGTCGCGTGATGGCTGCTCGAAAACTCGGCATGGCATCATTGCCGGTCATGGTCGCTGCAGGCTGGACCGATGCCCAGAAACGTGCCTACGTGATCGCGGACAACAAGCTTGCGCTGAATGCTGGATGGGACAATGAACTGCTGGCGCTTGAGCTGGGAGAGCTGGGGGATCTTGGGTTTGATCTTGACTTGGTGGGGTTTACCGACGATGAGATCGCTGCGCTGATGCCGGTGGAGATTGAGCCTGGCTTGACAGACCCAGACGATGCTCCAGCAGTTCAGGAAAACTCAATCACAGTTCCAGGCGACGTTTGGATCATGGGCAAGCATCGTTTGATGTGCGGAGACAGCACAAGCATCGATGCGGTGGACAAGCTGACCGAGGCCCAGGCCCCTGATATGGTGTTCACAGATCCACCCTACGGCATCGCTCACAGTGGCAAGGGTATCGACGGCGCAGACAGCGGAAACGACTTTGGCGAGATCATGGGCGACCAGGATGTCACTGTGGCCATCGACGCGTTCAGGCTGTGCGCAGGCCAGTGGCCTGAAGCCAGGATGATCTTCTGGGGTGCAAACTACTATCCCAGCGCCCTGCCAGACGGCCACGGCTGGCTAGTCTGGGATAAGCAGCGCGAAGGTGACACATTTTCTGGCGCAGAACTGGCCTTCATCAATAGCGGCGTGCGCGTCGACGTGTTCCGACACATGTGGCACGGCATGGTCAAAGCAAGTGAGCATGGACAGAAGCGGGTCCACCCGACCCAAAAACCCACAGCACTGGCTGAGTGGTGTTTCGAGAGATACGGCGACCCCAAGCTGGTGCTGGACCTGTTCGGCGGCAGCGGGTCCACCCTGATCGCATGCGAGAAAACCGGCCGCCAAGCGCGCCTGATGGAACTGGACCCCAAGTATGTCGACGTCATCGTCAAGCGCTGGCAAGACTTCACAGGCAAAATAGCAATTCACGCAGAAACTGGAAAACCTTTCGCGGAGGTTACGAATGGCGACTAATAAGAAAAAACTTGAAACTTCGGATTTAAAAAAGTCTAACGGGCATGGTGGAGCTCGTCCTGGCGCTGGTCAGCCTCCATTCCAGCCGACCGACGCAGAGCGCAAACAGGTCGAGGCCATGTCAGGCTACGGCCTGCCAATCGAGCAGATTGCCATATTGGTGCGTGGAGGCATAGACGCTGACACGCTGCGCAAGCACTTTGCAACCGAGCTGCAATCCGGCAAGGCCAAGGCAAATGCTCAAGTCGGAAAGACTCTATTTCAGAAGGCAATGGGCGGCGACACTACGGCCATGATTTGGTGGTCAAAAACTCAGATGAGATGGGCTGAGACGCAGAAGCATGAGGTAAGCGGAGCAGATGGCGGGCCGTTGGAGATTAAGACCATAGAGCGCGTGGTGGTGAAGAAGTGACCACCCTACGCATCGAAACCCCCGAATGGGCCCTGCCACTGCTAGAGCCTGCACGCTACAAAGGCGCGCATGGTGGGCGTGGGTCGGGGAAATCGCACGCCTTCGCCGAGATGCTAATTGAGGCGCATATCATGGACCAGAAGCGGCGCAGCGTATGCGTGCGCGAGGTCCAGAAGTCGCTCGCTCAGTCGGTCAAGCGCCTTCTAGAGCTGAAGATAGAGCAGATGAACGCGGGCGCTTATTTCGAGGTGCAGGAAGCGGTTATTAAGTCCCGGCGCGGCGACGGCATGATCATTTTCCAGGGCATGCAGAACCATACCGCCGATAGCATAAAGAGCCTAGAGGGCTACGATTGCGCGTGGGTCGAGGAAGCTCAAAGCCTCAGCCAACGAAGCCTAGACCTGCTGCGCCCGACAATACGCAAGCCTGGCTCCGAGCTTTGGTTCACATGGAACCCGAGTCAGGCCACTGACCCAGTTGATGTGCTGCTGCGTGGAGAGAAGCCGCCGCCTAGCTCGGTTGTGTTGGAGGTAAACTTTGACGACAACCCTTGGTTCCCGGATGTGCTACGCGCAGAGATGGAGTACGACCTAGGGCGCGATCCAGACAAATATGCCCATGTCTGGCGTGGCGGCTACCTGCAAAACAGCAGCGCTCGCGTGTTTCAGAATTGGCGCGTTGAGGAGTTTGAAGCGCCGCATGATGCAGTTCATAGACTAGGCGCTGACTGGGGGTTCGCCACCGATCCGACGACGCTAGTGCGCTGTCACATTGTAGGACGAACTCTGTATATCGATTACGAGGCGTTCATGGTGGGCTGCGAGATCGTCAACACGCCTGAGCTGTTTATGACTGTGCCCGAGGCAGAAAAGTGGCCTATCGTGGCCGATAGCTCGCGTCCTGAAACAATTAGTCACATGCGCAAGAACGGGTTCCCTAAGATCATGGGCGCGGTAAAAGGTGCAAAATCGGTCGAGGAGGGCATTGAGTGGCTGAAATCATACGATATCGTTGTGCATCCTCGATGCACGCACACTATCGACGAGCTGACGTTCTATAGTTTCAAAACTGATCCGCTCACAGGAAAAGTGCTGCCAGTTTTGCAGGACAAAAAGAACCACGTTATTGATGCGCTGCGGTACGCGTGCGAAGGCGTGAGAAGATCTGCCAAGCAAAACATTGTTATAGATTTTTTCTGATTTGGCATAAAATGTTGAAATTATTGGAGGAACCATGCCAGCAATTGACAAGCAAGCCCATTTAGGCGACACGACGGACTTCCCAGCAAAAAGCCTGCGCGAGGTTTATCCAGACGACATTATTGAGCTGGACTGTGTTTCAAAAGCTTTGTATGTTGGCACTGGCGGCGATTTGCTAATTCTCGCCCAAGAAGATTCGACCCCGGTTTTTTTCTACAATGTTCCGTCGGGTGCAATTATCCCTGTTCGTGCAAAAAAAGTTATGCTCGGGACCAGTGCCGCAAACATTGTGGCGCTAATCTGAGATGACTGCGCCAATTATTAAACTGTCTGAGCTGGCGGCAGCCAGCGCATTAACTGGCACTGAGGCAGTGCCGGTGGTGCAGGGCGGCGTTACTAAAAAAACGACGACGGCAGAATTAATCCCGATTCCGGTGCAGAAATTTGTTTTCGACACGACGAACAATACAGCGCCAGGCGATGGCGAAATGGCGTGGAACGCAACTGACAAAACGGTAGACATCGGCTTGCCTGGCGGCGTGACGCTTCAAGTCGGGCAAGAGCTGCACATGCTCGTAAAAGCCTCAAGCGCAATTTCCATTGGCCAGTGTATTATGGCCACGGGTAGCGATGGCAACAGCGGACGCATTACAGCAGCGCCCGCAACCGGCGCAATTGATGGCATGTTTATCCTCGGCATTGCAGATCAAAACATTGCAAACAATCAGACCGGCTACATTAGCACTTTTGGAGTTGTTCGCGGCATTGACACCGATGGCTCAAGTGTTGGCGAGACATGGGTGAATGGCGATGTGCTATACCCGCACCCGACTATTGCAGGAGCACTTACCAAGGGCGCGCACACTATCAACATCCCACTTGCTTTTGTTTTGTTTGCAGGTAACAACGGCTCGTTGTTTGTGAGGCGGTGACATGATAGGGATTGGCTTATCAATTACTCAACTTGCCGTGCGGCGGCTTGGAGAACAAGTACCTCAATTTTCACCTGCCAACCTATTCCAATTTGGCGAAAATGGCGCATGGTATGACCCAAGCGACCTGAGCACGCTCTATCAGGACGCAGCAGGCACGATACCCGTCACGGCAACTGGGCAGCCTGTTGGGCTGATGCTGGATAAATCTGGGCGCAACACGCACGCTATGCAAACTACATCCACGGCGCGCCCTACTTATCAGACAGACGGCACGCTGCACTGGCTAAATTTTGATGGCGTCGACGATTTTCTTGCTACGCTGGCGAACACACCGGGCAGCAATGTCTCGCAGATCATTTCTGGCATGCGAGTTACGGGCGCGGGGCTTGGAATTGTTGCCGAGCTTGGCGACGATACGACAAGCGGCGATCTCAGAACTTATGTTACCGGCGCTTCAAACACGTTTGTTGCCGGGTTAAGAGGCCCATCGGGGACCGGCGGGCAAGCTACGAGCGCGAGAACGCCTCCATATTCAGCGGTGTTTTTTGCCAATATCAATGGTGCCGGATTTAATTTAAACAACCAAATTCTTCTCCGAACAAACGGGGCAGACGATGAAATCGGCTCCTTTGGCAGTTATCCGGGCGTAGTTTCAGCGTTCTCAACTAACCCGATATATATCGGACGCAGACCTGGAACTGCTTTCCCGTTAAACGGCAGAATCTACGGTCTAATCGTGCGCTTTGGTGATGAACTAAGCGCCGATGAACGCGACAACTCAGAAGCGTACTTAGCCGGTAAATCCGGGGTGGTTATCGTATGAAATATCGCTGTTTAATTATTCCAGATTCACAGGCGGCATATGCCCGCGAACTATCCGCCGTTGTTGCCGGACCTGCCGGGGATGGCATGTACACCACGCCACTATCGCCTACTGGAGCAGAGCCTGTCACGCACTGGATTAGCGCGGGGATTATTAGCGACGAGTTTGCCGCCATGCTGCCGCTCACGACCTACCCGCTAGATGCAGATCCGATCACCACAGCAGGGAACCCAGAGGCAGTTGCAATGCTTGCCAATAGTGCGGGCTACATTACAACGACCGAGCAAGTGCAAACGCTTTTCGACGCATCCAACGTGACCGAGCAGGAAGCACACGAAGCAATTGGCCGCATGGGGCTGCAACTCGCACAGGAAACCGACAATGGCATTAATTGATTTTTTTAAAAAGCGCGAGCCAATGGCGGAAACGAAGTCGGTCACGTTGCCTGAGCTTTTGCTGACATACAGCCGCACGGCTCCGGTGTTTCAAAAGTGGGACACAGAAACCGCTATTGAGCAGGGACTAAAGGCCAGCGCGATCTTTTATGCATGCGTGGATAGGCGCGCTAAAAGCGTCGCTCAAGTGCCGTGGAAGGCGTACCGAAAACAGCGAGACGGCACTAAAGTCGAGGCACCAGACAGCCCGCTTCAAAAGCTGATTGATCGGCCAAACCCTGATTTTGCATGGTCAGAAATGATGGAATTTATGAGCCAGCATATCGACCTGGCTGGCAACTCTTATTGGTCAATTATTCGAGCAGGCAATTCAGCGCAGCCGGTAGAGCTTTGGCCGTTGCTGCCACAGGGCATCAAGATTAAGGCCGGCAGCCAGCGTTTGATTGACTATTACCGCTACCAGTATGGCGGCATTACGCGCGACATTCAATCGCCCGACATGGTGCATATTAAGACGGCGAATCCTAATGATTTTTTATTCGGGCTGCCAACTATTCAGGCCGCGGGACGAGCCGTTGACGTTGATCGAGAGGCCAGCATGTGGCAGCTCAACTCAATGCACAATCGAGGCATTAGCGATTACGCCATAATCATTGATCCAGACACTAGCCCCGAACAGATTGATAGACTAAAGGAGATGCACAAAGCCAAGCAGGCAGGCGCGCAAAATGCACGACAACCGTTCCTAACGACGCGCGACATTAAAACGCTTAATCAATCCGCTTTGGAAATGGATTTTGTTGCAAGCCGGTCTAAAGTTTGGGCTGAAATTTGCAGCGCAATGGGCGTGCCGCAGCCTATGGTTGGGCTGCTTGAAGATGCGACACTGGCTAACATTGAAACGGCGCGGCGTATCTTTTGGGTCGATACCATTATCCCGCTGCTGCGCCTAATTCGCGGGCAGCTTAATCGCCAATTGGCCGAGATGTTTGGCGATGGTTGGTATATCGACTACGATGTGAGCGACGTGGAGGCACTGCGCGAGGATTACAGTCAAAAACTCGATGATGCTGGCAAACTGTTTGCCATGGGCGTGCCGTTTAACATCATCAACGAAAAATTGAATCTTGGGCTTGATCCGATTCAGGGCGGCGAAATTGGTTACCTCAGCGCTGGATTGCTGCCAACTGATTTTGACAGAACAGCGCCAGCAGATCCGACTACAGCGCAGCTTTCTGCAATGCCGCCCGAAATGCTAAAAGCGCTGGCGTATGGGCGCGATTAATCCGGCAAACAAACAAAGGCAGCGGGCGCTAGACGATGCGCTTCAAATTCGTATGTCCGCCCGCTTTGAGCGCAGGCTTCGCACAGAGATTGGGCGAACCATGCGAGAGGCTGCTGCCGCCTACGAAAAGCGCGGAGAGCTTGCTATTCCGTTGGCCGTGTCTGAGCATTCACAGGCAATTCGCAACGTGCTGGAATCAAACTATCGTTTAGTGGCTAATCATTTTGGCAAGCGAATATTGAGCGACGCGAAAACGCATGCCGGCCCGCAAATAATTAAGGCCAGCCTAACAGAAATGCTTGGGTTGGCTGTCAATGGGTTTATCAATAGGTGGATTGCCACAAAAGTTGTGCAAATAAACCGAACCACCGAGAGCCAGATTAGAGACATTATTCGCGGAGGCACTGATGAAGGACTTGGCGTGGATAAGATCGGCAAGCGCATACGCGAGCTATCAACGCCATTTAGTGCATTACGCGCTCACGTTATTGCACGCACGGAGACGCACACTGCCGCCAATTTCGGCGCACAGCAAGCAGCCGAACTAACAGGACTTGACATGAAACGCGAGTGGGTTTCCAGCATGGACGACCGCACGCGTGATGAGGCCGGAGCGAATCACGTTCGCGCCGATGGTCAAGTGGTCGGCATGAATGAGCCATTTACCGTTTCGGGTGAGAAGCTAATGTTTCCAGGTGACCCGGCAGGAAGCGCAGCAAATACAATTATGTGCCGCTGTCAAGTTGTGTTTCTGTACGATTAGGGCATAATGTTAAACAAAGGAAAATCATGGAATTCAAGAGCCTAAAATTTGATGCTGTTGGAGTTGACCCTGACGAGCGCACGTTCGAGGGTTACGCTGCCGCATATGGAAACGTAGACAGCGATAACGACATCATTGAGATGGGCGCGTTTGCCAAGTCGATCAAAGAAGGCTTCCCAGCGAAACGCATCAAGGTTCTGTGGCAGCATAAGACCGATATGCCGATTGGCATGCCGGTAGACATGCGTGAGGATTCTAAGGGCTTGTGGGTAAAGTCCCGAATCAGCCGCACAGCTAAAGGCGACGAGGCAATTGAACTCATGCGCGACGGCGCAATCGACCGCATGAGCGTGGGGTTCTCAATTCCCGGCGGGAAAAGCCAGATAGACGGACAAGGAATCCGGCATATTTACGAAGGCAAACTGTTTGAATACAGCCTCGTCACCTGGTCCGCAAACGAACAGGCAGTAATTACCGGCGTCAAAACCCTAAAAGAACTTCGCGAGTTTTCCGAGAACGAAAGTTTGTCGGCAAAAGCACGCAACGAATTGCTTGCCGAACTGGCGAGCATCACGGCACTACTCAAGGGCGAGCCGCAAAGCACTCTGCCCGACGGGCAGCCGCCATTGTCGAGCGATCAGATCAAGCACTTGATCAATTCTACTCTGGGCGATCTTGCCCTATCAATCTAAAGGCGCATCATGGAAATCGAAATCATTAAGTCCCATCTGGACACCGTTAAGTCTGAAATCAAATCTGCCGTTGAAAAGCGCGACGCAGAAGTCAAACAGTATGGAGAAGCTACCGAGGCCACTCGCAAAGCACTGACAGCTGCCACTGAGCGCTTGGATGCTATCAAATCGGACATGGATCGCATGGACGCCCGCGTAATCGAAATGGAAAAAGCCGCGCAGCGTCAATTCGCAGGCGAGCAGGTCTCTAAGTCGTACGGTCAACAGTTCATTGAGTCAAACGCATTTAAAAACGCACGCAGCAACGGCACCGATGCTTTCCGTGTTGAGAAGGCCGTGAGTGGTTTGTCCGCATCTGCTGGCGCTTTGGTCAACCCGATGCGCCGCGCTGATGTGCTTTCCAATCCCGACCGTCCGCAGTTTATTCGTGACCTGCTCATTAGCATTACAACGACTAGCAATGCCGTTGAGGTTATGCGCCAAAACGTGTTCACGAATAACGCAGCGCCGCAACAGCCGTCTAGCGCATCCACTGCTATCGGCGCTGGCGAATTTCAAGCCAAGCCGGAATCGGACATCACTTATGAACTGATTACCGTGCCAGTTCGTACCATGGCGCACTGGGTGGCGGCTTCGCGTCAAGTGCTTTCCGATGCGCCAATGCTTCAGCGCTTGATTGATTCTAAGCTCATGTACGGCCTGAACCTTTTGAGCGACACGCAACTGCTGTATGGCGCAGGCACAAACCAGAGCCTGACAGGTTTGATGGTTGATTCCGGCGTGCAGAATCAAGGGCAAATCGCAGCAGGCACTAGCGCTGCCGACCTGCCTGGCGCAATGATTAACCACATTCGCGGCGCGATCACCAAGTGCCAACAGTTTGAGTATTACAACATCAACGGTCTGGTGGTGAATCCGGTTGATTGGCAGACACTGGAAACCGCCAAGGGATCCGACGGTCACTATATCTGGGTCACCGTGCCAACTGGCGGCGAGCAGCGTCTCTGGCGCGTTCCGGTCATCGTCTCCAATGCGATGACTGCTGGCGACTTCCTGCTTGGCGATTGGACCATGGGCGCAACGATTTACGATCGCGAGCAAATGGACATTCGTGTGTCTGAATCGCATAGCGACTACTTCGTAAAGAACGGCGTTGCCGTGTTGGCAGAGGAGCGCTACGGCTTCGGAATTGAACTGCCAAAAGCATTCACGAAGGGCAAATTCACCGTGGCTTCGGCCTAAGAAGGAAAAGGGGCTTCGGCCCCTTTTTTGCTAACGCTATGAAATACATATTGAAAAAGCACTCCACAATGGGACCAGAAGGGGCCATTATTGAGGCTGATGACAATCTTGCTGCGCAACTGCGCGTGAATGACCTTATTGAGCCGGTCGCAGAGATCAAAGTGCAAGCGCCCGAGATTGTAAAGGTTGTTGAGCCTGAAATTAAAAAACGCGGAAGGCAAGCGAAAAATGCAAGCGACACCGCAGACTGATACTGTTTCTCCGGTTACGGCTTCGGAACTGGCGGCATTTATTGGCGTCGAGTCCACTGATTCTCTGCTGCCGTCGATGCTGGCGGCCGCCACTGATGCAGTCATTCGGCACATTAATCTGGATCTACTAGAACGCGAATGGGTAGGTGTTGTGCCAGTGCCTGCGCCGGTTCGACTGCAACTCTCCCCATATATTGAGCAGTCCACCACATTTGAATTGCCTTACACTGGCTTAATATCGGTGGAGTCTGTAATTGGCAATGAAGATGAGGAGCTTGAATATACGCTGGAATCAGAGCGCAGGCCGGCACGCATCACCGTGCAGGGGTGGGACTACTTGAGCGAAATCAGCATTCAATACACCGCAGGAATGGCCACTATTCCGGCGGCGATTAAGTCGGGCATCATGATGCTGGCAGCCTATTTATATGACCATAGGGGCGATTGTGATGCAGACGGCGGAATCAAAAAATCTGGTGCAGCAATGCTATTGCGCCCGTACCGCGTCGAGGTTTCGCTGTGAAGTGCTGCGAAATAACAGCCGGCATGCTGCGCGAGCCAATCACTATACAGCGTCAGTTGTCGGTTTCTGATGGAATGGGTGGGCAATCAATCCAATGGATTGATCTATTTACCACGCGCGCTCATGTAAAGCCTCTATCGGGTCGTGAGGCTGTGCAGGCAATGCGACTACAGGACAGCATCACCCATCGCATAATGATGCGCTATCGCGCTGATTTAACGGCATTGGATCGCATCATTATGCGAGGCCAGCCGCTGCAAATTCGCGCCATTATCAATGTTGAGATGAAAAACCGCTGGCTTGAACTTGCGTGCGATCAGGGGGTGGCAATATGAAAGCGTCATTGACAGGCTCGGAAGAACTGAAAAAGGCTCTTGCAGAGTTTGGCATTGAGGCAGACAAGCGCATAAAAAACATCGTTCAAAGCACGGCGCAAAACATCCGAACGAACGCAATTAAGAGCGTGCAGCGCGGAACTAAGTCTGGCACCACGTACGAGAAAACAAACCCCAAGCGCAAGCACAAATCGTCCGCACCAGGCGAGGCGCCGGCCACAGACACAGGACGCTTGGCCGGCTCAATACGCGCCGACATTGAGGGCAAAAAAGCGGAGGTTGTTGCGAATGCAGAATATGCGGCTTGGCTTGAATTTGGAACACAAAACATGCAACCACGACCGTTTTTAATTCCAGCGCTAGAGGCTGAACGGCCCAAGTGGGAAGCGCGGCTGAACGCAGTAGTTGAAGATGCCGCAAAGGGAATTTTGAAATGATGCAAGAGGAAATCCAAGCCGCCATTTATGCGAAAATTTCCGCTATTGGCTGGCCAGTCTATGATCACGTTCCGCAGGAAGCGGCATTTCCATACATCGTGATTGGCGATGACGCGTCTATCCCATGGGACACTGATGATTCTATTGGATCAGAGACAACGTGCACCATGCACGTTTGGTCGCGGCATCGAGGGCGCAAGGAAGTTAAAGAAATTATGCGCACCATTTATGAAGCATTGCATCGCCAGGAAGTTTCCATTATTGGCGGCGCATTGGTAGAATGTCAGGCAGAATTTCAAGAATCGTTTATGGACCCGGACGGGCTCACCAGACATGGCGTGATTCGCTTCAGGTTAACAGTTGATTCAGCACCCTACGCGAACACTTATTTAGCAACGGAAGGCGGCGCACTACTTCAAACCGCCGAGGGTTTTTACATTGTAAAGGATTAAAATTATGTCCGCTTTTGTTGGCCGCAAGGCAATTCTGAGCTTCGGCTCCCCACTGGTGCCAATTGCAGCGCTGCGCACCAAAACCATGACACTCGGTAACGAGGTTATTGACGTTACCAGCGATGATGATCTTGGGTTCCGCACGCTGTTGCAAGATCCAGGCACAAAAACTCTCGACATGACTTTTGAGGGCGTAACAAAGGATGTTGCATCGCTTAATAGTTTGATCACGTTGTCAATGTCTGGAGCCGATGTGCTGGACACGTTTAGCATTTTGTTCCCGACCATTGGCACTATGGCCGGTCCGTTTGTAATTACATCGTTTGAAATCGGCGCTCCATACAATGAGGGATCGACATTCACCTGTTCTATTCAGTCGGCAGGAACATTCACTTGGACGCCGGTCGTATAATGAGCGCAGTCTTTCGCGAGGTCGCGCTGCAATGGGACGGCAAGGCATACACTGTCAAGCCCACCATGCAGCTGCTCAATAGAATTGAGAACCGCGTTAGTTTAGCGGCATTGGTGCGCGGCTTATCGTCTGATGCGCCTCCGTTGTCGCATCTCGCATTTGTCGTTGGCGAGTTTTTACGCGCTGCCGGCGCGCGGGTGGAGGACGATGAGGTATATCGAGAGCTTGTGACCGGCGACGTGGCTGAACTACTGACGATGCGTGATGCAATTTTTGCCGCGATTTTTCCAGAGCCGAAAAAAAAAGCAGATCAGTAGAGACCGAAGTTCACGTTGAAGATATTGATTGGGGTCAGTTCTACGCCATTGCAATTGGTTGGGGTCTGGCCCCATCTGAGTTTTGGGCCATGTGCCCTGCCGAATGGTGGCTTATATATGAATCAAAGCGGTCGCGTGACGCAAGCGCAGATTATGCCGGCTCTCTGACTGATAACTTGTGCTCTGAACTGCTAGACATGCTGGAGTAAAAATGGCAAAAATTGGACGGCTTTCGGTACAGATTGATGCAGACACCGGAAAGCTTGGCACAGCACTTAAGGACGCAGGCGGCAAGATCAACGACTTTGAGGGCAAAACAAAAAGCCTTCAAGGGACAATGGGAAATCTTGGCAAGGTTTCCGATGATCTAAAAGGGCGCATTGCCGCCCTTGCTGGCGTATTTGGCGCTGCCGCATTTACTGGAAAGCTGGTTGAAACACAGCGGCAGTTTGACGTTTTAAATGCGTCAATGATCACCATGACCGGATCTGCCGAAGCAGCAGAACGCGAGTTTAGGTGGTTAAAAGACTTTGCAGCAACCACTCCTTTTGCGTTAAACGATGTCGTAGGCGCATTCGTTCGCATGACATCGCTTGGACTTGACCCAAGTAGGTCGGCGCTTGAATCGTATGGCAACACAGCAAGCGCAATGGGCAAGAGCCTTAACGAGATGATTGAGGCTGTTGCCGATGCATCAACAGGAGAATTTGAGCGCCTAAAGGAATTCGGCATCAAGGCCAGCAAAGAGGGAGACAATGTATCGCTTACCTTCCAAGGCGTTACCACAACCATACGCAATAGCTCAGATGAGATAGCCAAGTATCTCGAAAAGATTGGAAAAACAGAGTTTGCCGGCGCCATGGAGGAAAGGGCAAAAACCCTAGACGGCGCTATCAGCAACCTTGCCGATACATGGGACGAATTATTCCGCACCGTTAATAATGCAAATGCCGGCGGGCTGATTTATGACTCTGTGAAGCTGGCAACCGGTGCCATTGAGCGGGCAACGAAAATTATTGACGCCATGAGCTCGTCTGCATCTAAGAACAGCGAGAAATCTGGCGCAATGGCCGCAACATTAAACGGCATCACGAACGTTTTGGAGGCGGTCGCAGTTCTTGGGGTAAATGTTGCTTATGTTTTAAATTCGACCGGGCGGGAGCTTGGAGGATTGGCAGCGCAAGCTGCGGCTGTTGCAAAGCTTGATTTTTCAGGCGCACGCACCATCGGCAAAATGATGAAAGAGGATGCTGCCGAGGCCCGTGCAGAGGTTGATCGGCTTACAAATGCTATTTTAAATGCTCGCAACGTATCTTCTAAGGCCGCTGGTGGTGAGGGTGGCGGCGGTGGTGAGGGCGGTGGCGGTGAAGGTGGCGGTGAAGGTGGCGGTGGAGGCAATCAATCAGGCGGCGCACAACCAGACGGCTTAGATGAGTGGTTTAAAAACTACGAAAAAAAGCAATACGACCTACAAGAGCGCGAGCGCGAATACTGGGCCGGGCGCGCAACCTTGATTCAAGAAAGTTTCCTTGCCGAGTCTGAGTTGCTGGAGAAAAAATACCAAGAGGATTTGGCACGCCTAGACGCCGCCACGATGAGCGAGGACCAGAGACGCATAACTCGTGAGCTTTTAGAGGTTGAACATCTGGACCGTATGAGCGAAATTGAAAAAGAGGATCACGATCGTAGAGTCAAAGCAGAAGCAGAAGCGGCAGCACAGATAGAAAACATCCGTAAGTCAAGCATGACTAATCTGCAACGGTTTACGGAAATGAGTTGGCAAGATCAAGCGATGACCGTTGGTAAGGCGATGTCGCAAGAGCTTACCAGCGTTACCACCAACAGCCGAGCCATGTTCAACATTCAAAAGGCTGCAAACATTGCTTCTGCAATAATGACCACCTACGCAGGTGCAAACCGGGCGCTTAACGATTATCCCGCCCCTTGGTCCTACGCTGTTGCAGCTACAACAGTGGCCGCTGGAATGGCCCGCGTTGCGTCTATTAAAGCGCAGAGTTTTGGAGGCGCGGCTGCAAGTGCAGGCGGCGTCTCTGCCGCTGGCGGCGTTGCTGCTACATCTGGCATGGCCCAACAAGCTGGAGGAGGCGGCGGCGGTGGATTCAGTCAAACCATTGCTATCCAAGGCATGAGCAGCGGCGACATTTTTTCGGGCGATGCCGTGAGGACGCTAATTGACCGGCTAATTGATGCGCAGCGTAACGGCGCGAGGATTGTCCTAGCATGATTTACACCAACTTCACGCGAGCAGACGGAGCTAGGCGGAATTTATTTACCTATTCTGACGAGGTTGGAGACTCTCTCGGCTGGCTTGTTACCAGATTTACACGCACGGCAAACGCAATTACATCACCAAGCGGAGAAAATAACGGCGTTTTGTTTGTCGACAATCTGATCGGCAGTTCATATCTATATCGGCAGAATTGGACGTTTGAGGCTGGGAAAACCTACACGTTATCCGTTTATGCAAGATATCATCTTGATGCAAATTTAGGGCTTGGCTTGCCTACAACGAATGGGTTTGCGGCTGGGAATGGGGCAACATTCAATCTACAAAACGGCACTATTGTCGGCGGAAATGTCGCAAATAGCTCTATTGTTCATGTTGGCGACGGCTGGTACAGATGTTCCACTAGGGCTACCTGCGTGACAACTACAACGGCAAACTGGATTTGCTTCTCTAGTAGTCTGGATGTTCTCGGGACCGGCTATTATTTATGGGGAGGTCAACTCGAGGAAAACGGACTAACAGCCTACCAGCCGGTCGTCTCTGGTCTTGAATTCAACACAGAGCCGCTTAACCACGCGCGAATTGTTTATGAAAACCTGGCGCTTGGCATAACTCCCACTGCCAGTTCATCGGCTGCTGGAAGGCCGGCAATTGCGGCAACGTATCCAACTACATACGAATACTGGACGCCAACCACTTTACCTGCAACGTGGTCTGTTGATCTAGGATCGGCAAAAAACGTGGACTCTATCGGCATGGTTGGGGATATGCTTGGCTGCACTGTAGCCATTCAGTACAGCACAAATAATTCAACATGGGTGACCGTTGACACTAGAACAGTGGTTACAGACCGGATCAATATGTTTTTATTCCTGTCTGTCTCTGCGCGCTATTGGCGCGTTAGTGTAAGCGTGCAAATACCGCGCATCTCAGTGATTTACATTGGCACAGCTTTAGCCATGCAGCGCCCGATCTATCAGGGTCACACGCCGCTCACACTATCGCGCACCACTGACCTTTCAAACAACGTCAGCGAGGGCGGGCAATATCTGGGCCGGTCAATTATTCGCACTGGTGCGGAGTCATCGGCAGCGTGGAGCAATTTAAGGGCAGACTGGTATCGAGCAAATTTTGACCCATTCGTCCGCGCGGCACGAACAGCGCCGTTCTTTTTTGGCTGGAGGCCCGCGCAATATCCGGCGGAGCTTGGCTTTGTTTGGACAGATAAAGACATTGCGCCAGACAATTCAGGGCCGCGCAATTTTATGAGCGTTGACATGGGATTCAAGGGGCTTATTAATGAATGAGCCAATTACTCTAGTTGAAATTGACAGGGACGTATGCTCCCTGTCTTTTGGCGTGTCGCCATGCCCCGCTACCGGTACGCCGTGTTATAACACATGGAGAACATGCGCAGCGCCCGCAGCATTTACGGCCACCACGCAAACGCTGCGCTTTTCAAAGCCGCGAGCGGATCTCCCGTTATCGCTAGACGCCGTTCCGTCTGTTGTGTCTACTAGCACAGCGCCGACCGAATTAAACGTGGGCGATGTGGATGCTTCATCCGGCCCGTTGGGCAAGCGCGCGCAGGCCACGGTAACATTTCAAGATCACCCTACGAGCGACATCCAGCTGGATCCGTATATTGCACAGCGCACATATAATCCGCTAACGCGCGGCACATTCTGGACCAAGATGCAGGCCAGATGGCCCTATCACAAAGGGCGCAAAATGCGCATTCGTGATGGGTACATTGGGCAAAACCCGGTAGATATGATTACGCGGGAATATCTGATTGATTCTATCGACGGCCCAGACAGTCGAGGTCGAGTCACGCTTCGCGCTGTTGACCCGTTGCGGATTTTGGACGACAAAACCAGCCAAGCGCCGGCACAGTCTAGCGGCGAATTATCGGCAGGAATCAACGACACGCAAACCAGCATTACAGTTTCAGGCGCGATACTGGCTAACTATCCTGCATCCGGCACGCTGCGCATTGATGATGAGTTGATGACGTACGCCGGGCGCACTGAATCAGCCGGGATCATCACATTTACCGGCATTGCACGCGCCACAGATGGCACAGCGGCAGAAGCGCACGAAGCGGAGACGCGCGTGCAAACCTGCATTAGATATACCGATATTAACGCATGGGAAGTCGCAAAGGACATTATTCAAAATTACGCTCCTTCGGCTTATTCGTTTATTGACCTGTCGCAGTGGGAAACCGAGGCAGACCAATGGCTAGATGGCTTTATTGTTTCGTCGGTAATATCAAAGCCCACCGGCATCAATCAACTGCTGGCAGAACTTTGCAGGGATGCGCAATTCTTTATCTGGTGGGATGAGCGCGCGCAAAAGATACTTATTCGCGCCGTGCGTCCGCCTTCGGAGGTTCCGATATCGTGGAGCGATGACGCCAATATCATCGCAGGCAGTCAGTCAATACAATACAAAACAGACGAACGCATCTCCCAAGTTTGGTATTACTACCAGCCGCGCGACCTATCAAAAGATTTAACGCAAGAGGCGAACTATCGAAAAGTGCGAATCAGAATAGACGCCAGTTCGCAGAGCGAGAGAGAGTATAACGAGCCGGCAATTGAAAAAATCTTCAGCCGTTGGGTAAGATCAGATGCCATTGTGACCGCTATCACGACGCGCATAATTAACAGATACCGGCAGACGCCGTTTTATTTGACAGTTTCGGTAGACGCTAAAGATCGTGGGCTATGGACTGCTGATGTGGTGGATGTGTCGACGCGCATAATTACTAATTTTGATGGTTTGCCGACTGCCACTAGATATCAGATAATCAGCGCACAGGAAACAAGCCCCGGTAGCGTTGTAAAATACGTGCTTCAAAACTACAATTTTACCGCGCGTTATGGATATTACATGGCCAGCGATGCGCCAACATTTGCCGATGCCACAGAGGAACAAAAACTGATTGGCGGGTGGTGGTCAGACGCTGACGGATTAATTAGCGGCGCGCCGGGTTACGAATACAACTAAGGATCTTAAATGGCAACATGGACAACTCTACCAGATAGCGCGCTTGAACCCGGTAAGCCCATCCGGTCGATTGATGCATTAGCGCTGCGGGATAATCCGGTTGCTATTACGGAGGGCGCAGCCGGCGC
>Ga0209550_10001645_pt1 | contig 21466 bp, 24 predicted proteins | sample LauGreSuBDMM15SN_2_FD_187567 | JGI IMG/M metagenome (GOLD analysis project Ga0209550, IMG submission 187567) | Freshwater lake microbial communities from Lake Michigan, USA - Su13.BD.MM15.SN (SPAdes) (version 5) | ecosystem: Environmental > Aquatic > Freshwater > Lake | place: Lake Michigan... | reverse complement strand
GACGCTGAACCGTAAACCGATGAAATTTGACTATGATTTTGTGGCCATCGGCGGCGGCAGCGCCGGCTTCAACGCCGCCCGGGTCGCCGCCGATTTGGCCTTGAAGACTGCAATCGTGGACGGCGCCGAAGACTTGGGCGGTCTGTGTATTCTCAAGGGCTGTATGCCCTCGAAGACGCTGCTCTACATGGCCGAGGTGCTACACCTTGCCCAAAAGGCCAAGAGCTTTGGTCTGAAGATCCCGTCGGCCCGGGCCGACATGAAGGCGATCCACGCCCGTAAGAAACGGATTATCGATGAGTTCGCGTCCTATCGTCAGGCGGCGCTCAATTCCGGTAAGTTTGATCTGATCCGCGCGCACGCCCGCTTCACCGATCCGCATACGCTCGCGCTGAGCAACGGTCGCTCGCTTCGAGCTCGGCACTTTCTGATTGGGACCGGTTCCAAAATCAGCCTCCCCGCCGTGCCCGGGTTGGCAGAAACCAAGTTTTGGACCAGCGACGACGTGCTCGATCTCGATTTCATTCCTCCAAGCGTGATCGTCCTCGGAGGTGGTATCGTCGCTTGCGAACTCACCCAGTTTCTCAACCGCATCGGCACCCGCGTTGTCCTGATTCAGCGCAGCGCTCACATTCTCCGGGACCACTCCGAAGCCGCAGCCAAAGTGGTGCAGCAAGCACTCGTCGATGAAGGGGTCGAGCTGTTCGCCGGCACCCAAATTCAGTCACTTCGCCCTGAGGCAAGAGGCGTGGCCGCAACCTTCCTCCACGACGGAAAAATTCTGACCCGTCGGGCGGCCTTTCTCTTCAACGCGCTGGGCCGCGAGCCCAACACCGCAACGCTCAATCTCGCCGCCGCCGGCGTCACCAGCCGGGCTGATGGCCAAATCCGCGTCAACCGCTGGCAACAGACCAGCGCTCTCCACATCTACGCTGCCGGCGACTGCTCGGGTCCCCACGAGATCGTGCACACCGCGATTTTACAAGGCGAGCTTGCCGCCCGTCATGCGGCGAAGGTCAAGGCCTTGAAACCGGTTGATTGGTCGTTGCTCCTGAACGTCGTTTTCACGGATCCACAGCTGGCGACCATCGGCCGGCTCGAACGCGAGCTCGATGAGGCCGGGACGCCTTATCTGGTCGCGAGCTATCCGTTCAACGATCACGGAAAATCAATCCTGATGGAGGCCAACTACGGCTACGTGAAGGTGATTGCCGAACCGAAACGCGGTCGGATTCTCGGCGCGGAAATCGTCGGCAAAGATGCCGGTGAACTCATTCACGCGTTTAGTGGTCCATTAGCGATGAAAGCCACGGTCTTCGATTTATTACGCGCCCCTTGGTATCATCCCACTCTGGCTGAGATCGTGACGTATCCGCTGGAAGAACTCGCTGGGAGCATTTCTCCTCCTTGAGCCGACTGCGGCCCGGATCATTGACCGTTTCCTCGGTAGCAGCCGCCTGTGATACCTGCCCGTAGAGTAAAAGCAGGCATTGCGGCCCGCGCCCGCTGAACGCACTGCCCGTCCACCCGGAGAGCTTGGCCGCAGCGCGCCCAACGGGCGCACCAGTCACGCCACCAGTCGGTGATCATGTCCTGCGCCTGCTGAAGCTGCTACAGGCGCACGACGTGATGGGAAATTCGGAAATCAGAGCGGCTTTTGTTCTCAAAGACCGCCGTCGCCTGCGCGAGACCTACCTCGCCCCGGCGCTACGCGACCACCTGATCGAATACACCCTTCCCGACCAGCCCAACAGCCGGCTCCAAAAATATCGGCTCACCGCCAAAGGCCGCGCCCTGCTCGCCTAACTCACCTAGTCCGCCCGCCCCCCATCGTCATCGTCGCATCACATAGCGCTGTGGACGCCGAAGGGGTTCACGCGTTTCTCGATCCGCTTGGATACTGCGCCACCCGGATTGTAGCCCGTCCGGGCAGACCTGCCGGGGCGATTGGCCACGACTTTATTTTCCGACCTGCTGGCGTTTCCCTGCTGCGAACGATCGGTTCAGTTCCGCCGCGCTGCTAGCGGGCGATTTCCAGCAGATCCGGCAATTCAACGCGTTTCTCGTAAAGCGCCTTGCCGACGATCACCCCGTCCAAGTTTGCGTATCGGCGCGAAAGCTCCGTCAGTTTTACCACATCCTCCCGCCGGCTGACGCCCCCGCTCGCGATCACGTTAAAATTTCCGGCGTTCAACATCGCTTCCTGCGCCGCGAAATTCGGCCCCGTCAACATTCCATCGGTGCCGATATCCGTGTAAATGATCGTGCGCACGCCGAGCCCGTCCATCCGCTTCGCCATTTCCAGAGCCCCGGTGCCCGTCGTATCGACCCAACCCTTCACCGCAACTTTCCCGTCCTTCGCGTCGATGCCCACCGCGATCTTCTCGCCGAACTGCTGCACCAACTCGCCGACGAAACGCTCGCTCTCCGCCGCCCGAGTGCCGATCACCACCCGGCTAACACCAAAACCCAACACCCGCTCCACGGTCTCGCGCGAACGCATCCCGCCACCGAGTTCTACCTTCAAACCGGTCGCGACGATTCCTTGAACCGCCGCCAGGTTTTGCGGTTCGCCCGAGAACGCCCCGTCCAAATCGACCACGTGAACCCACGCGCTACCGGCCGCCTTGAACTCCGCCGCCACCCCAGCCGGCTGCTCGGCATACACCGTCTCCTGATCAGCCCGCCCTTGCAGTAACCGCACGGCCCGTCCGCCTCGGATGTCGATCGCAGGATAGATAGTCATGAAAGAAAAACGCTTTGCTCCCCGGCCCCACGGTGCGAGATTAAATCTTATGTCGAACTACCAAGTCCCCGCTTTTCTCGCCGATCTTCTGCACGCTCGATCACCCTCCGGTTACGAGGGCGAAGCCCAGGCGGTCTTTGACCGCTACGTAAAACCTGCCGCCGACACTTATGCGAACGACGCGTTGGGCAACCGCATCGCTACCCTGAATTCCAAGGGCGATCCCGTGCTGATGCTTGCCGGCCACATGGACGAACTCGGACTCATCATCACTTACGTCAACAAAGACGGTTTTATCTACTTCGACACAATCGGCGGCCACGATCGCACCGTGATTTCAGGACGCCGGGTCATCATTCAGACGGCCACCGGCCCCGTCAAAGGCGTCACCGGCAAGCGTGCAATTCATCTCATGAATGAAGCGGATCGGAAGAAAGTCCCGGAGATTCACGAAATCTGGATCGATATCGGGGCCCGGTCTAAAAAAGAGGCCCTTGAACGCATCGCGATCGGAGACGCCGCCACTTACGACCATGAGCTTGAACTGATCCACGGTAGCATCGGCACCGCTCGCGCCTTCGACAATAAAGTCGGCGCTTACGTCGTAGGTGAGACCCTCATCCGGCTGGCGAAAGCGAAGAAGAAAATTTTAGCCAAGGTCGTCAGCGTCGCGACCGCCCAGGAAGAAATCGGCGTCCGCGGGGCCACCACTGCCGCTTACGCGGTGAACCCGCACATCGCGCTCGCCGTCGACGTCGGCCACGCCACCGACCACCCCGATTGCGACAATCGTAAATACGGCGAGACCAAACTCGGCGGCGGCCCGATCATTTGCCGCGGCGCAAACATCAATCCCAAGATTTTCGCCCGCTTGGTCGCCGCCGCAAAGAAACTAAGAATCCCCTACCAGATTGAAGCTGACCCGCGACCGACGGGCACTGACGCCCGCGCAATTCAAATGGGCCGAGGAGGTGTCGCCACCGGCTTGGTCAGCATTCCGCTGCGCTATATGCACACCCCAAGCGAAATCGTGGATCTCGAAGATGTGGAGCGTTGCGTCCAGCTCTTCGTCGAATTCGCCCAGGGGCTCGAACAAGGCGATTACGCCCACTGGTAAGCTTCAGAACGGCGCCAGACTGCTGAGCCTCACGCCGCGTTCTCCGTCGGCTCATTTTTCGCCGCGCGTCTCAGCGTGGGTTTACGGCGCCCGGCGACCACGGCCGAATCGATGATGACCTCGGTCACATCGTCTCGCTGGGGCAGCTCATACATCACTTCCAGCATGATGTTCTCCATGATCGACCGCAGCGCTCGGGCCCCAGTCTTCAGCTCAATCGCCTTTTGCGCGATGGCTTTGACCGCATCCGCAGTGAAGCGCAGGCGCACTCCGTCCATCGCAAAGAGTTTCGCATACTGCTTCACCGTCGCGTTCTTGGTCTTCAACAGAATCTTCTCCAAATCCGCGACGGAGAGTTGATCCAAAACTGAAACGACGGGCAGGCGGCCGATAAATTCGGGGATCATCCCGAAGCGCACCAAATCCTCGGGCGCGATTTTTTTCATCATCTCGTCCGGGGTGAGTTCGTGATCGGCCACGTTGACGTGAAATCCGAGCGACCGGGAACCCAGTCGCTTCTTGATAATCTGATCGAGTCCCACAAAGGCGCCGCCGCAAATAAAGAGAATATTGGCCGTATTGACCTGAATATACTCCTGATTCGGATGCTTCCGCCCTCCCTGCGGAGGGACGTTGCAAACCGTCCCTTCGAGGATCTTCAACAAGGCCTGCTGCACCCCTTCGCCCGAAACATCCCGGGTAATCGAAACGTTTTCAGTCGTGCGCCGAATCTTGTCGATCTCGTCGATATAAATAATCCCGCACTCGGCCCGCTTAACGTCGTAGTTGGCGGCCTGCAACAATCGCAGCACCACGTTCTCAACGTCCTCCCCTACGTAGCCCGCTTCGGTCAGCGTCGTCGCATCGGAGATCGCAAAGGGCACATCCAAAATCCGCGCCAAGGTTCGCGCGAGCAGAGTTTTGCCGGAGCCAGTCGGACCGGAGAGCAAGATATTGCTCTTCTCCACCTCCACCTCGGTGAACTCCGGCGAAAGCGCAATCGATTCCCGTGGTGACTGACCGGAGTCGAACCGCAGTCGCTTGTAGTGATTATAAACCGCGACCGAGAGCACCTTCTTCGCGTGATCTTGCCCGATCACAAAATCATCGAGCGTCCGCCGAATTTCCGCGGGCTTGATTAAGCGAATCATCGGTTTCGCGTCCGCCGTGGACGCGGGCTTGATCTCCCGGTCGATGATCGTTTTGCAGACGTTGACGCACGAATCGCAAATATACACGCCGGGCCCCGCGATGATCTTTTTGACCTCGGCCTGCGATTTTCCGCAGAACGAGCATAAGGTGACGCGTGACGATTTGGCCATGATGAGCACGTTGCTCAGGCCAACATCTGAGTCCAGTGCGGAGTTCGCCGCTTCAGCGTTCCTCGCGCGCTCCCGGCCTGCTTGCCCTTAAATCAAGCCGCGCTCGGCACCACGATCTTTTGAGCTTCGCGGGTCGAAGCGATCACGTGATCGACGATCCCGTAAGCTTTGGCCTCGTCCGCCGCCATGTAGTAATCGCGATCGGAGTTCGCTTCCACATCGGCTACGGGCTTGCCCGTGTGCTTCGCCAAAACCCCGTTGAGGGTCTCGCGCCAACGGATGATTTCGCGGGCCGCGATGGCGATGTCCGCCGTTTGTCCGCCCGCGCCACCGCTGGGTTGGTGAATCATAACCCGGCTGTTCGGCAGCGCAAAACGCTTCCCCTTGGTCCCCGCGGCGAGCAGCACCGTGCTCATACTAGCGACCATGCCGATGCAATAGGTGACGACGTCGAATTGCATAAAATTCATCGTGTCGTAAATCGCCATGCCGGCGGTCACGCTGCCGCCCGGAGAGTTGATGTAAACATGAACGTCTTTTTTTGCGTCCTCCATCTGGAGGTACAGCATCTGGGCGATAACTAAGTTGGCGACCTGGTCATCAATGGGCGTGCCGATGAAAATAATTCTGTCCTTCAGCAGTCGCGAGTAGACGTCCATGGCCCGGGTCTCGCGGCCGTTACTGTCATAAATGGTGGGATTCGGCAGGTAATAGCTCACGGTGTTTTTGATTCGCTCAAACCTTTGGCTGAGTCGTTGAGACGCTAGCCTTCGAGACCAAGAAATCAACCGCCTTGTCGAAAATGATGTTCTGCTGAATGGCGCGAAGTTGATCACGGTCCTTCGTCAAATCCTTCACGAGCTTATCGGGTTTTTGACCGGTGCGGCTGGCCTCCCGGTAGATAAAATTGTCGATGTCGCGCTCGCTCACCGTGATTTTTTCCGCGACGGCAATCTTGGTGAGGATGAGTTGAACTTTGACCCGCTGGGCGGCTGCTTTTTGGGCACCGGCAAACAATTCCTTTTTGTCCTTCTCGAACTGATCCTGCGGCACGCCGCGGCGCATGTTTTCCTCGATGAACTGACGCAGAACGCTCTGGGTCTCGGAATCGATCAAGCTTTGAGGAACAGGAAATTCGATCTTGCCCGCAATCGCCTCGGTCACTTGGCGACGCTGCGCCGTCTGATTCTCGTAGTCTTTGCGCAACTTCAGATTGTTTCGAACGCTGGCTTTGAGCGCGTCAAGACTGTCAACCTGTTGGGACTTGAAAAACTCCTCGTTCAATTCGGGCAACATGCGCTCCCGAATTTCCAAAACCTCGATCGCATAACTCGCCGCTTTTCCCGCCAGCGCGGGAGCCGGTGCGAAGTCTGACGGAAATGTGATCGTCACCGTTTTTTTATCGCCGGTTCTTAGCCCGGCCAACTCCTTACCCAAGCCCGGCAACACCCCTTCGTTGGTGCCCTCAACTTCTTCCCAAGTCTGCGGGACTTTACCGTAGATCTGTTTTTCTGGGACAATCTCGGCCACCGGCTTTCCATCAAGCGTGCCCTCGTAGGACAGCTTCACGTAATCGGTCTTTTGCGCGGCGCGATCCGCCACCTTGAAGTCGGCGCGTTCACCGCGAAGCCCCTCGATCACCGCCTCGACTTCAGAATCGGTCGCCTCGGTCGGCGCGATCTCGGTCGGCAAGCCGACGTAGTCGGGCAAAGTGAACTCCGGACTGACATCGACGGTCACCGTCACCGCCGCAGACAGCCCCGCTTCAATCGTCCCCTCCTCGAGGTTCACGACGTTCAACACTTCTAATTTTTCCTGATCGAGCGCGCTTTTGTAGGCTTTAGACACGACCTTTTGCTTAAATTCACCCGCGATCTCCTTGGCGTAACGCTTTAAGATCATCGACGCCGGCGCCTTGCCCGGACGAAAGCCCGGCAACTGCGCAAACTTCGAAAATTCGACCACCGTTGCCTGATGTTCGGCGTCGACCTCGCTTCTGTCCAAGGTGACGACGATACTTTTGCGCGTTTCGGAGACGTTATTGAGTTGGATGTTCACAGTGAGATTCTTAACGGTAATTTCGCTAAATGAATCGGGCAACCTACGAAGCAGCCCAGCACGGTCAATGCCGGATTCCGCCATGCTGAGCGCTTGCAGGGCAAGGTCTCGAATCATTTGTATGGGGTATGCTTTGCCTCTCAAATTTGCGTCGGGATCACGCGCCGCTGCTGCTAATCGATGCCGCTTCTTGCAACGTTCAAGTGGGGGTTTTTGCAGCCGACGGCGTTTCCCGTTGGGCCACGCAGGAGGCCGAAGCGGGGGTCGCCATCTTTCGCTGCATTGAAAAACTCGGGGTCAATTTAGACCGTATTCGTGGCTTTGTGTTTTGCGAAGGACCCGGCTCGACGCTCGGCATCCGGACTTCCGCGATGGCCATTCGCACTTGGCAAACTCTGACGCCCCGTCCCGCCTTTGCATACGGCAGTCTGGCGTTGTTGGCTCACGCAATCGGCCGGCCAGACGTCACCATCATCGCCGATGCGCGGCGCAATTCTTGGCACGCCCAAAAACTGGGTCAGCCCCTCAGTCGGTTGCTTGCCGAAGAATTGAAAGGCCCGCTAGTAACGCCTAGGCACTTCCGCACGTGGTCGCCCGAACCGGCAGGCACGACCGTTCACGACTACGCCGTGGAACACCTGATCGAGACAACCAAGGAGCTGTCGCTCTTTCGCCCAACCGAATCGCCCGACGCCTTTCTTCATCACGATCCAAGCTTCGTGATGTGGTCTCCCACCATTCACCGGGCGCCGGTGAGTAGCACCCGGGAAGGTTGAGAGCTTGCCTGAGTTGTGCGAAGCGGCATGGGCCAAAGGTTTCGCGCTTTCCGGTGTAGTCTTACGTTCGTTTATCACCGAACGAAGCTTACAATTATTTCCCGCAAGCGGTTGATTATATGAAATTGCAACCCGGCCAATTAGACCGTGCGGCATTCGAATTACCCCAAAATCACGCCCGTTTCCGCGCCCGCGACTTGCGGTGCGATTTTCAAGGGTGCCTGCTGCGTCGCCCTGATCTACTGGCGCCGGCGGCGATCCTCTCGCCCGAAGCCCTAAAGGTTATCCGGGAATATTGATGACCGGAAAATCGGCCCCAGCGTCGACCACCGAAACGGCCCGATGCGGAGGAACTTGAGTACGGAACCACGTCCGTTGCTTCCGAACCAAGCCTTTCGTGTTCTTGACGATCTCATCAACCAAGTCGCGTTCCGCGATCCGTCCATCGAACAACGCCAAAACTTCCCGGTAGCCGATGGCGCGCGCGGCGCTGAGATTTTGCTCAAGACCAGCGGCTCGTAGACGACGCACTTCGTCGACCAGGCCGGCCCGGATCATGGCTCTTACCCGGGCCTCAATTCGTTGGGCCAGATCGTCGGCCGGGCGGGTAAGTTCCAGCAATTCGACGGGCCAATCGGCAAACGCGCCCGGCTTCGCCGAGAACTCCGCCTTCAACTGTTTCAGCGTTCGCCCCGTCGCCAAGCACCGCTCCAACGCCCGCGTTACCCGGCGCGGATTGTCGACATCTAGCGAACCCAAATCATCCGCATTCAGTTCGCGCAACTCGCCCACCAGCGCCGCAAGCCCAAGCTTTGTCCTGCGGGCTTCTACCTCCGCGCGCAGTTCTGCCGGCACCGTCACATCGTCGGCCACCGGCGCCAAAAACGACTTCAGGTAAAATCCGCTTCCACCCGTCACCAACACCGCCCGACCCCGCGCCTCGATCTGCTTCACCGCCTCCCGCGCCAATCCGATGTAGCGGGCCACATCCATCGCCTCGGTCACCCCGCAGATGTCGATCAGATGATGCGGTACCCGGGCCAACTCGTCGGCACTGGGTTTCGCCGTGCCGATGTCCATGCCCTGGTAAAACAAAAGCGAGTCGCATGAAATAATTTCCGCCCCGTGGGACTCCGCCCAGCGCAGCGCCCACTCCGTCTTACCTACCGCCGTGCAGCCGGTAAGAACGTGAATCGTAGATTTCATGCCCTGAGCTCAATACTTTTTCCGGTGCCGGGCGAGCCGAAGGATCGGGTCGCGCAAACCCGCTCGGGCCGTTCCCGTTCGCTGCTTCTTAAGCCCTTCAGACATTTCGCGCGAGTCATCACCCGATTGCGTCCGCCGCGCTTGGCCGCATCGAGCGAACGGTCGGCCGCGACGCTCAACCGCTCGAGCCAAGACCCATCTGCGGGCAACACCGCCACTCCGGCGCTGATCGTCAGCCTCAAAGCCACCCCGCTCTCGATCGTCACCGGGTTGGCCGCCACAGCTGACCGTCTCCATCGACCGACGCCCACTCGAGTTCGTAGAGCTCTCCCTGAAAGTTCGTAAAATTCGCCGGCGTGACCCGAAGCTGCCGCCGGTCAGCGTCAATCATGAGGTTCTTCCTCCTAGCCCGCCAGCGCACCGATCCCAAACCCGCAGGGCAAATTTAAATCCCGCCTCACTTTTTTTATCCAGTTTGGGCGCGTGGACTTAGCGACGAGTCCCAGCGACCAAATCGACCGCTTTTTCCTCGATCATGGCCGCGATCCGCGCGGGTGTCGCCAAGTTATCCTTGATCACATTCACCAAGGCGCTGCCCACGACCACCCCGTCGGCAAGCGCCGCCACTTGGGCCACTTGGGCGCGGCTGCCGATCCCGAAACCCACGGCGATCGGCAAGCGTGTATGGATCCGAATGCGGGCCACCGCCTCCGCAATCCCGCCAGCCACATCCGAGCGCACCCCGGTCACGCCTTCGCGTGACACATAGTAAATAAAACCGGTGGTTGCCGCCGTGATTTTTTCGATTCGCGCCGCCGGGGTCGTAGGAGCCACGATGCATACCGTATCCACTCCGTGTTGGGCGGCGGCCGCAGCGAATTCCGCGCCCTCCTCGGGCGGCAAATCGAGCACCAACATGCCGTCAACCCCGGCCGCTTTCGCCGCTTTCACGTAGCCATCGATCCCATTCGAAAACACGAGATTGTAATAGGTGTAAAATACAACCGGCACGTCGCTAAACTCACGGATGCGCCGCACAAACTCGAAGACTCTCGCCGCCGTCATGCCGCCTTCCAACGCCCGCTGCGCCGCCAGTTGGTTCGTAAGTCCATCCGCCAACGGGTCCGAAAACGGCACCCCCAGCTCCAACACGTCGATGCCGCTTTTGATCAACGCCCGGCAGGCCTCCAATGAGGTGTCGAAACTGGGGTCTCCCGCGCACAAGTAAGCAACGAAGGCGGCGCGGTTTTGTTCACCGGCACGGGAGAAAGCATGGGCGATACGGGACATGTTGCCTTCCATCGGCGCAAAAACCCTTTCACGGAGCAAAGAGAAATTTTTTCGTCCCGGAAACTTAACCCGGCCTCGGGTGTCAGAATCGTTACAATTCTCCGCCTGTTCCCGACCCGCTTGCGTGTAACGAATCGCTCCCTTTCCCTCGTTCTTCTCTGTTTCAAATGCCCTCTAACCGCCCAAAACAAAAGTCGCCGTCTGCCACGAAAGTCCGCCGTCGGTCATCGCCGAAGCCTCAGCCGTCGCAGTCATCATCACAGCGGGACCTACTCTATCGACGAATCCGGCATGAGATCATCGACGACCTCGACGAAGAGGTGGAGATGGAGCGCGTCGACTGGGATCCGAAGGCCGCCCGCAATGCCTCGTCCGCTGCGGGCACCGCGGCCGAGCGTGCCCAGCGCGACTTCTACTTCAAGGAACTCTACCGCCTCCAGACGCAGCTTGTATCGCTGCAGGACTGGGTGGTTCAGACCGGGCACCGGATGGTCATCGTCTGCGAAGGCCGGGATGCCGCAGGCAAGGGCGGCATCATCAAGCGGATCACCCAGCACCTGAATCCCCGAGTTTGCCGCGTGGCCGCCCTGCCTGCGCCCACCGACCGCGAAAAGACCCAATGGTATTTCCAACGCTACATCGCCCACTTGCCGGCGGCCGGCGAGATCGTGCTCTTTGACCGCAGTTGGTATAACCGGGCCGGCGTCGAGCGGGTGATGGGCTTTTGCAGCGATCACGAATACGAGGAGTTTTTCCGCACAGTGCCCGAATTCGAAAAAATGCTGATCCGTTCAGGCATCCAAGTGGTGAAATATTGGTTCTCTATTTCGGACGAGGAACAGGAGTTTCGCTTCCGCGCCCGGATCAACGATCCCCTCAAACAGTGGAAACTCAGCCCCATGGATCTCGAATCCCGCAAGCGCTGGGAACTCTACACCAAGGCCAAAGAAATCATGCTCCGGCGCACCCACATTCCCGAGGCGCCGTGGTGGGTCATCCCCGCCGTGGACAAAAAGAAGGCGCGCCTCAATTGCATCCGGCATCTTCTCTCCCAAGTAAACTACCGGGAGATCAAGCACCCCCGGATCGTCCTGCCAAAACGCGTCCACTCCCCCGACTACCTCCGGGTGCCGGTGCCCGAGGAGATTTTCATCCCCCAGTTCTATTGAGAAAAACGCCCCGTTGACCTCGGAGGGCAACTCGACCAACTCACCGGTCATGGAACTTCCCGTTGTCGACCAAGACTTTCTCCGCGAGCTCATCAAGGTTTCCCGCCAAAAGCACCATCACGTAAATTGGGTGGATCGCGACGGCACGGATCGGGTCACCACCGTGAGCCAAACCGAGGTGGTCCGTCTCAACGCGCTCGCCCAGCGCCTTCGGATCGGTAAGACCGAACTCATGCGCCAAGCCGCCCATTTACCCGTGGCCCGAAAAATCCCGGCTGTTTCCAGCCACACAAAAATTGACAGCGCCGGAATCAGTGCGACCAATCTTTGAGGTGGGTGCCGCGTTTGGCATCCGCGCAAACATCAACGTCTCCGCTTCAGCCCAAATGAAAAAAACCCTGCTCGCCCTCGTCACCGCCGGCCTCCTTGCGCTCGGCACCGTCAACGCCTCGGCTCAAACTGCGCCGAAGTCGGTCATTCACGTCGTCACTGTTTCATGGAAAGAGGACGCCAAGCCTGAGCAGATCAAAGCCGCCCTCGACGGTGTCACCGCCATGCCGGCCAAGTTCAAGGGCATGACCCGCACCTGGGTTAAGGCCATCAAGGTTCAAGGCACCGCGACCCATGTGATCGTCATGGAATTTGCCGACGAAGCCGCGCTTAAGGCTTACTCCGGCAGCGACGCCCAAAAAGAATGGTATAAATCTTACCTGTCGATCCGCGGTAAGAGCACGACCTTCGATATCACCAACTGAGCCGACTGGTTCTGGTCAGTTTTAGCCGGAGCCGCCCTGCAGGCGGCTCTTTTTTTGCGCCTCGATTCCGGGACTCAACGCACGGTCTCCAGCAGTGCAATCACGTCAGCGTTCTTGTACTCCTTCGCCAAATCCAGCGCCGTCACCCCGGGCTTTGACCGCACCTTCGGATCCGTGCCGCGCTCGAGCAAGAGCTTCACCATCTCCACGCCGCCACCCGCCGCCGCCTCGTGCAACGGGGTGCCACCCAGCTCGCTCAACGCATTGGGCGGTGCGCCCCGATCCAAGAGAATCCGCGCCAACTCCACCTGATTCTTCGCTGCGGCGTGGTGCAAGGGCGTCCAGCCAATCCGGTCGCGGCGCACCAGCTCAGCTTTACGGTCAAGCAGTGCGGCCAGCACCGCCCGGTCGTTGCGTTCCACCGCGAGATGCAACGGGGTTCGCGCCGCATTATCGGGCGCGTTAATGTCCGCCCCGCGCTCGATCAGAAAAAGGGCGATGGCCGTCTTGCGCCGCAAAATCGCCTGATGCAGCGGAGCGAGCTTCGTGCCCCCTGCCCCTTGCAGGATCTTGGGGTTGCTCTCGATAAATTTCTTCACGTCCTCCACGCCGCCCTTGGCGATCGCTTCATCAATGGTCGCGTAGCTCGCCGTCGCCGCCGGCGCGTCCGCGCTCAACCCGACCACCCCGCAACCCATCAGGGCCGCTGCAAAAAAAACTAGCCAGGCCTTAGCGCTCATTTGACGACGGGCCTGAGCACCAGTTTGCGATACGAAACCGAGCCATGGTCTCCCTGCAGAAAGATCGGTCCGGGACGAAACTCGTCCGCCCACAGGGCCCCACCGGTGCACCCTTTGATCGGCTGATTGGCGATGATCGTCGTGCCGTTGAGCACCACCGTGAGATGACGATCGACCAACGTGATGTCCAAGGTCTGCCACTGCGACGCAGGCTTCTCCGCGGCCACGCTTGGCGTGATCCGACTGTAGAGGGCGCCCATGTGGTGCGAATCGAGCGCCTTTCCGAAAGAATCGAAAACCTGGATCTCGTAGATTCCGCGCAGGTAAATGCCGCTGTTGTTCTTTTCCGGCACGTTAACTTCGAGCGTGAGATTAAAGTCCTCGAATTCGCGCTCCGTGCGCAAATTTCCAAATCGACGCACCGGCTGTCCCTCCACTTTCGGCGCCGGCCGATTGATCAACTCCCCATTCACCGCCGACCAACCGTTCTCGAATTTTGCCTCGATCAGCCGCCACCCCGTGAGATCACGGCCATTGAACAACTCGACCGGCGCACCGAATTTCACCTTCGCCAAATCGGGCGCGGACGGGAGCGCCGGGATGCGTTTTCCGGTGAACTCCTCGCGCTCGATCTTGGTGCCCGCCGCATTGAACGCCGTTCGCGTCAGCTTGAGCACGTCGCCCTCCAACCGGCCTGAAATCGTCTCCGTCGCCTGCTGCGTGCGCACCACTTTTCCGGCCGGATCTTTGCGCGGCACCTCCCGCACGCGGGTCACCGTCAACACCCCGTCCACGATCGCGACGCTCGACAGCGGCACCACGCTGCCGCCACCCCAGAGGATCGAGCCGTCAAACCATCCAGCGTCACGCCGGACTTCCAACCAACCGGCCCGGTTGCCGGGCAGCGAAAGCGCCCAACGGCCAAGCAAAGGATCGACGGGCGCCGCCGCCCGCAGTCCGATGACGGACAGGGCGATCAGCATCAACCCGCGCATTAAGTTTATTCCGGGAAGCGGAGGGGATTTTTTCATAGTGGAGGGCCCTCCATTCGAGTCCCGCCTCGCCAAAATACCAGCTCGTTTTCAGCGCACGACCGCCAAAAGCCGGGGCACATCGAGCGCGAAATCCAACCGATTTGCCTTCGGATCGCAGGCCAACGGCTCGGTGCCGACCGCCACCACCGCGCGGTATTCGAGTCCCCGCAGCGCGGCGATTTGCCAAAAACAGTCGTTCACATGACTCCGGTTAAACCCTTCAACCACCCGGGTGCCCGGCGCGCAAAAGGCCAAATTGGCCAAACCCGCCCCATGCGGAGCCACAATCACCTTCGCCCGCCGAAAGCAGGCCACCTGCTCCGCCCAACTCAGCTCCTCCAATCGCACCGCCTCAAATCCCATCGGCGCCAAAGCCGCAATCACCTCGGGCTCGTTGCTCACCCGCCGCCGCCGCGCCGCGGCTCTCGAAATAAAAAGCCGTTCCCCCTTCAGCCGCGGCGCTACGGCCGGCAGCCGTGCCGCAAATTCAACCACCAACTCAAGTTGCCGTCGCGTCGCCCTTCCGGTCCAACCCGGCAACAGCGGCACCAGCAATTGTTCGCACTGCCGGTGGGTCCTGCGCTTTGGCTCCAGCATCGCGCCCGTCCAACCCAATAGTGCCAAAGCCGTCCGGCTACATTCCAACTCCGCATGGGCGATCAACGTCGAGCCCCGGGCCTCCCAGGGCAACGAAAGCAACCGCGGCAACTCGTCGAGTAACCAGTGGCAATACCCTTCGCCCAACGCGCTCGCCACGACCGTCGTCACCCCGGGCACCCATTCCGGCGCCCGCATTTTCCCATCGCCGACCAGCCAGTGCCCTTCTTCCGCGCGCCCAAAATCCAACGACACATCCCGCACCACGCTTTGCCCGTCCGGCGTCACCACGATCCCGTCGCCAAACACCCTGCCCCGATCTAGCCGCGCCACCCCTTCGTGCAACTCAGCCATCGGCCGACCTCGCCGTTGCCATAACTCCCGCACGTCAGGGTCCACGCCATCAGGCCCACCGGTGTCATTCTCCGCCACCGGCGCACGACTCAACCACGTCCCGTCAAAGCGGGCGACCGCCGCCGCGAGCGTTTCGCACGCGATCGGAGGCGGCACGTAATCTGCGCGGGAATCCATCAATCCGTCTCACGCTTCTGTTTTTGACCGGGGCGACAACGGCCAAAATGGACCGTCACCCCAAAAGTTCACGACCACATTTGTCTCTGCAAGCCGCGTCCCCTTCGATTGCATCACCCTCTGCCCATGAAAAAGATCTTTCTGTTCACCGCACCCGGTCACGCGCCGGCCCGAGTTATTGAAGCCATCAAGCACGACGTGCGCAAATACGTGAAACGTGAACGCTCCAAGCCCGTGCCTGCCGACGGCGACTATTGGGACTTCACTTGCAAAATCGGCTCCGACCCTACCGTCGCCGAGAGCAAACACATCAAAGACGTCAACGCCGCCATCGACGCGGTCGCACTTTCCGGTGCTCCCTCGGTTTACATTGAAATCGCGGCCATCGCCGCCAAGCACGTTCGCTACCCGGCCGCAGCCGACGCGACTCAGGCCGCGCCCTTAGCCACCGGCCTCGAAGGATCCGCCACCCACTCGCTCCAGGACCCAGCGTAGAGTTTCGAGCCGGCCAGCCCGGCATACTCCATCGCGAAGATATTCGCGCACGCCGTGATGCCGGAGCCGCATTGGTGGCCCACCCGCTCTGGCGCCCGACCGCCGACGAGCCCCTCAAACTCGCGCCGGATTTCCTCTGCCGGGCGAAAGGTCAGGTCCGCGTTCAGATTCGCCTTATAGAAGCGGTTCAACGAACCCGGAATATGCCCGGCCACCGGGTCCATCGGTTCGATTTCACCCCGATAACGCTCGCCGGCCCTCGCATCGATCAACGCGCAGGTAGCGTCCGCCAACCGCCGCTGCACGTCCGCCGCGCTCCACACCTGCGCCGGTGCCGCGCTCACGTTCTCTACGGCGGTCGACGTTGCGCGGGGCACTTCCCGCGACACCGGCCGGCCCTCGCCGATCCACTTCGGCCAACCGCCATCGAGCAAAACCACCCGCGAAAAACCGATCCAGCGCGCCAACCACCAGAGCCGCGCCGCGTAGAGCCCGCCTGCGTCATCGTAAGCGACCAGCCTCGACTCTCGGGTCACGCCGTGCCGCGCAAAAAACTCCGCAACCGCCGCTGGCTCAGGTAATGGATGGCGGCCGTTTTTCCCCGTCTTTGCTCCGGACATCGCGATTTCGACTGCCGCGAAATGCGCCCCCGGCACGTGGCCCTCGCGATAGAGTCGCTCGCCTTTCTCGTGGTCCACGAGATCGTGCCGACAGTCGAAAATGACCCACGCCGGATCGTTGAGGTGCGAAGCGAGATCGTCGGCGCGGAGCAGCATGGTGGCGCGAGGTTGATTCGCACGCCACCCCGCGTGAACCCCAAAATCACCCGCCCGACCGACCACTGGCCGGTTCCACCGCCGGACCGCCGCGCCACCCGCGCCTTACTTAAATGAAAATCCCAAAGCCGAGAGTTCGTTCATGTTGAACGGCGCGCTGGCCAAGACTTCTTGCAATTTCTCAAACGCCGCCGCCACCGAGCCTACATCACAAAACGCCATCCCGTCATCGCTGTCGTGGATATGCACCGACCAGGCGCTTTCGTCATCCACCCGCAGTTGCAGGGTCGAACCGTAAAGATAGTTCCCCGGCACGCCGGGATGCGGTCCAGTTCCCGGTACCAGGAAGAGCGAGTGAATCGGATCGTGCGCCACGATCTTCTGATCGCCGACGTGCTTTGCCCGATGATGCGCCGGCTTCCCCGCGACTAAAATCCTCATTCCTTCCGCGCGGGCCTGCGGCGCCACCGGCAGCGAACCGACGTAGCGGCTGTAAATGCTCGCATTGGACTCCAGCGCAGTCGCCTCGATTTTCCCGGACAGAAACGCCTCGAGGTTGTTGGCGTGAAACACCGGTCGAGCCGCCAGCGACCGCGCCGTCACGTAGCCACCTTTGTGATCCGCGCTCGCATAGACTTGGTGCGCCGCAATCAGCCGCCGGAGTGTATCCATGTAGCTCGGCGTCGCCGGCACGGCTCCGATCGGGCTATGGTCGATCAAGTCGAGCAACATCTGATCTAAATGAGCATGGGGGTCGTGGGGCATACCCGGAGAGTGACTCGCCCGATCCCGCCAACACGAGTTCCTTCTCGCACCCGCTCGAATCTACTCTTCGAAGTGCTGCCGATGGCGAAACGGCGTCTTGCCCTCACTCTTCGTTTTCCAACCAGGCTTACTCGCCAGCGCACTCGGTTTTCGGCGGGCCGGCACGCTCGCGAGTTTCTCGGTTTTCAACTTTTGGTAGCTGGCAAACCGCTCCGACGTCAGGCCGCCGCCGGCCAAAGCCGACCGCACCGCACACCCCGGCTCGTTGCCATGACCACAGTTTCCAAAGCGACACTTCGCCGCCAGCTCTGCGATATCCGCAAACGCGCTCTCTACGCCGTCCTCGATGCCCCAGAGTTGCAGCTCGCGCATGCCCGGCGTGTCGATCACCAGCGCCCCCGTCGGCGTCTGCACGAGTTCACGCCGCGTCGTCGTATGACGGCCCTTGCTGTCTTTTTCGCGCACCTCCGCCGTCGGCATCGCCTCGGGATCACGCACCAGCGAATTGATCAGACTCGATTTCCCCACTCCCGAAGAACCGATGAACGCCAACGTCCGCCCCGGCTGCGCATACGTCACCGCCAGAGCCTTCAGCCCTTTCCGCGTCGCCGTGCTCGTGATCAACACCGGCACCCCGGGGACGAGCACCTCGATCTCGCGCCGCACCGTTTCCGCATCCGTGCACACATCGGATTTATTCAACACCACCACCGCCTCCGCCCCACTTTCCTTCGCCGCCACGAGAAACCGCTGGATGCGCTTCGGATTAAAATTCTGATCCAGCCCGCTCACCAAAAACACCGTGTCGATATTCGCCGCCACGATCTGCTCAATCTCTTCCGAGCCCGAGGCCCTGCGGGAAAACTTCGTCCGCCGAGGCAACACCACGTGGATATCCGCCCTCGCCTCGCCCTCACGCCGTCGCACGCCGACCCAATCGCCCACTGCCGGAAACTGATCCGCCTTCTTCGCCACATGGAAAAATCCGCCGCCGCACTCGCCTAGGACTTCGCCAACCGCCGTGTGCACCGCGTAAAAATTCCGCCGTAGCTCGCACACCACGCGCGCCGGCTCCAGCCCCGCCGCGGCGTGCGGGGTAAATGCGAGTTCGAGGGCGGGTTGCCAGCCCAGATCGGCGAGAGTCATACCCACAACCCAACACGCCCCACGCGTCAGAAGCCAGCGCGCAACGCATCTGCTTGCGGCTTGAGCTTCCGCTTTTCCTTTTGTCCCTTCACCCCGTGCCCAACGCGTCCCGTGAAGTTCGTCCCAGCCAGAAGCCCGGCCATGTCCTCAACGAACACGCCTCCCTTGAGCCCGTGCCCGCCGGCTGGTCCTTGCTTCCGCCCGGAGACGCCGCCCTCAGCCGGCGCCTCAAGGCCGACGGTCCCTCCTGGACCATGATTGAACTTAAGGGTCGCAAGCGGTTCTCCCACGGTATTTGGGCTCCCGCCGACCGCATCGCGGCCCTGCGCGCCGAACTCGAAACCGAGCGCGCCGATCCCGCCTACGCCCGTCGCCTCAACGCCGGCCGCCAACGCCGCGCCATGGCCGAAGCCGACTACGTCGAAGATTTCCGCGCCGCCGTGCTTACGTTCCTCGCGTTTCATCCCCGCTACACCACCGACGCCCAACTCCTCGCCGATCTGATCGCGGCTCACGCGACACCCGTGGGCAGCGGCACCGTCGCCCGCACCGAGCGCATGCCCATTGAGGACCGGGCCGAGGCCGCCACCATCGCCTGGCTCCGCCACAGGACAACCGGCTACGACCAGATGCGCATTCCTTTGGTCAAAGGCCGCCGCCGCGAAGTGCGCCGGCTACTCGCCCAGCGTTCGCACGAGCTGCTCCGCCACTACCGCAGCGGCCAACCGCCCGCCTCGGCTCACTGCCCGTTGCAAGCCGCCCTGCTTCGCGCGCGGCCCCTAAGCCCGACCCCCGCACCGGTGCCCGCGCAAGGCGTCCTCTTTTGAAAACTCCCACTATGTCGACTCTCTCCACCATTCTCACCCATCCCGGCAGCGCGCACAAAGACGAGTTCCTGGCCTGTTGCGTTCTCCTCGCGGAACATCCCGTGCCCATCGAGCGCCGCGAGCCCACCCCCAACGACCTCGCCGATCCCGCCGTTGCCGTCCTCGATGTCGGCCATCGCCACGAGCCGGCGCTCAATAATTTCGACCACCACCAGCTGCCCAAAGACCACCCGCCCACCTGCTCGCTTTCCCTCGTTTTGCAACACCTCGGCATCTACGCCGACGCCCGCCAGTTTTGCGACTGGCTTGAACCCGCCGAGTGGTTCGATTGCCGAGGCCCCATCGCCACCGCCCAGTTCCTCGGCGTCGACCGCAACGCTCTCCCGAAGCTCAACTCCCCGATCGACATCACCCTGCTTCGCCGCTTCGCCCTCGCTACGCGTCTTGCGCCCAGCGATCCGCTGTGGGCGATCATGCGCATGATCGGCGAAGATCTTTTGGACTATGTCCGGTCCCTCCGCGCCCGCCTCAACTTTATTGCCCGCCACGCCGAGGTCTGGACGCTCGATCTCGCCGACGCCCCCGCGAAAATTCTCTTCCTGCCCCGCACCGATCCGCTGCCCGAGGAGCCGTCCATGGGCATCGACCGCTACATCGAAGCCCAAGGTCTTGCCGCTGAAATCGTCGCCACCGTCGTCCCTGACCGCCGCAGCGCGGGCTACGGACTCGCTCGTTTTCAAGATCACCCGCGCCTCGACTTCTCGCGTCTCGCGCAAGCCCCGGGCGTGCACTTCGCCCATGCGCGCGGTTTCGTGGCGAAAACATCGCTCACCGCTCCCACCGACCTCCGCGCGCTGCTCCTGCTGGCCGCGAACTCGAGCTCGCTCCCCGCCTGAAATCACCCCTAGTTTTTCAACCATGAGCGAACTCCCCGACTGCCAATACTGCCGCAAAGACCAACGCCTCGACGACCTCATGCTCGAGATCGCGCCGATGCAGATCTCCACGCTCTACCTGTTCAAAGAGCAGACCTACCGTGGCCGTTGCGTCGTCGCCTACCGCCATCACATCAACGAGCTCTTCGAGCTGTCCGACGCCGAGCGTGATCTCTTCATGCACGACGTCGCCCGTGCCGCCAAAGCCATGCAGGCCGCATTCAACCCCGCCAAAATCAATTACGGCGCCTACTCCGACAAGCTCCCGCACCTGCACTTCCATCTCGTGCCCAAGTATCGCGACGGCCCGAGCTGGGGCGCTCCCTTCACGATGATGCCCGAGCCCAAGCAACTCCTCGGCTCCGCCGACTACGCCGGACTGATCGCGGCGATCAAAGCCAAGCTCGACTGACCCAACGCGGGATGGGCCCTCAGCTCTTGCCGCCACCCTCAACCGGCCGCTCCGTTTCTACCACAACCTTCGGCGCCGGCGGCACAATTTTGTCCGCGATGTAGATCATGTAGCTTGTGCTCTTGGCCGTCGCGTGCTTCCGCACCGGCAACGCTTGCACTTTGAACCCGCCGTTCGAGAGCCGGCTTTCAAACATCTTGTCCGCGCCCGATGACCAAATCACGACGCGCCCGCCCGGCTTGAGCGCCTGCGCGATCCGCTGAATGCCGCGCAGATCATAGACCTTGGCGTTGCCCGTCTGCACCATCGCGGACGGCCCGTTGTCGATATCGAGAGCGATCGCATCGTAGGGCTGAGCCGCGGAACGGGCGACCACCGAGCGCACATCTTCGTTCAAAATTTTCACGCGTGAATCCGCGAGCAACGCGCCGTTCAGGCCCGCGAGCAACGTGCGGTTCCACTCCAGCACCGCTGGGATCAGCTCAGTCACGTGCACCGTCGCGGCCTTGCCCACCTTCGAAAGCACGCCCTGCAACGTGTAGCCGAACCCCAAGCCGCCGATCAGCACCCGCGGAGCCGCCGAAATCGCCGCGCCCGCGACCGCAAACTCGCCCAAGGCTAACTCCGAAGCCGTCGCCGCCGAGTTCATGAGTTCCTTGCCGTTGACCCGGATACTGAACCGTCCGTCATGGGAAAAAAGAGAGAGCTTGGCCCCTTCCGGGGTCTTGGTTTCGGCGAGCAGCAATTGCGGTTTCATGCGAGGACCGGC
>Ga0209550_10001644_pt1 | contig 21472 bp, 22 predicted proteins | sample LauGreSuBDMM15SN_2_FD_187567 | JGI IMG/M metagenome (GOLD analysis project Ga0209550, IMG submission 187567) | Freshwater lake microbial communities from Lake Michigan, USA - Su13.BD.MM15.SN (SPAdes) (version 5) | ecosystem: Environmental > Aquatic > Freshwater > Lake | place: Lake Michigan... | reverse complement strand
TTGCTGAATCGATCACGAGCCTGTGCGGTGGTAGCCGTGATCGTTCACTAGGACTCTTTGTTCAAGCGCTTCGTCTCTCCCAAGTTCAGTTGCGAGCGTTTCTTGTTAATGCGAGTAAGGCGTTGCCTGCAGCAAGCTTTATTGGTGCACCTGAACTGCTTTCCGCGATGACGGATATCAGTTCGTTTTCTAGCTCTCGCCTCGCGACTTACATCTTTTTAATGCTGTTTTATATGGCTATTGTTTTTACGGTAGTCTGGTTGTGTGGCAAGGCTGGAGACTGGCTGGAAAGATGCGCAGCGAGATCGGAGCTGCGCCGTGAGTGATCTACTGAGCTTTCTACCACCAGATTTTATGCCCGCGCTTCTAGAAGGCATGGTCGTTAATTTACAAATCGCCTCGCTGACGTTGATCGTTGGCTTGTTGATCGGCGGTTTGCTCACCGCCGTGAGTTTGACTAGTGGTCTTGTAGCCGTGACCGTGACATTCCTGATTGCTATGATTCGCGCAATGCCGACTTTTCTTGTGATGATTAGTCTGCTTTACCTGCTGCCGAGACAAATCCATATTGCCGGATTAACTTTGCCTTTATCTAATGTTTCGATTGTCGTCCTCTCTCTCTTACCCTATGCGGTGGCATACGTTTTTGATAATTTTTCCGAATCGATCCGGCAGTGGCGACGGGGTCAGTTGATCACTGCGCTTCAGTTGCTTCCTAACTTATCGCGCATGTATTTCATTTTGATTATGTCCTCAGCGTCTGGTGCGGCGATAGGTGTAACGGAAGGGGTTGCGACGCTTGTGCGTTACTCGAATCGAGTGGAAGCTATTAACGAGCGTTTGCTGATATTTGCGGTTGGAATTATCCTTTATGGGCTTGTCATGCAAGCTGGATTTGCCTTCGTGAATTTGTTGAGGACAGTGTTGATTGCAAGAGTCTCCAAGCAACCTCAGTCTCAAGCGTGATGTTTCGTGATTAGCTTGGGTTTAGTTGTTCCGTCATTTCATATTCTTGGATTGGGATGTCTAAAATGTTCGGACGCTTAGATGAAAATCTTTTAAACGATCAGAACGCGTACTACTTTAATTTATTGTCTGATCGTTTTCATCCCTTACATTCTATTTGGGAAGATAATTTAAAAAAGAGGTTTGGTCTAACTTTCAAGCCTATCTTTGTCCTTCCTGCTGCGCATAACGCGCTATTTAGAGACGATAACTATATTGTCATGAGTGGGTCTCTAGAACCAGTGTCTGGCGACTCGAGTCCGTCGACACATACGTTTGCAGTGTTGGCTGCTGACGATTTCAATAGACAGTTTAGTGATCACCAAACCGTGCGCGAACTCATCGCCAAGTTGCTGGCCAAGCAAGATCAAGTCTTTGTGCTCAGTCTGACAAGCGTCGGGCTAACTTTCGAAAGTCCGAAGGTGCAAGTGCTTGGTCCAGATCCTGAGGTTGCCGCGAGATTTGACGACAAAGCTGAACATTTAAATGTTTTTCGCAACCTGGGTCTTCTAACTAATCAGACGTGGCTCTACGCCAGCTATGCGGAGCTGCAGGCCAAGCACACTGAGTACCCATTTTTTCTTTCCGCTGCATCTTCGTCCGCAGGGAGTGATAGCTGTAGAATCGAAACAAGTCATGACTTAGCGTCATATTTCGAAACGTTGCGGCCCGCCAATAAAAGCAGCCACTTTATCGCGGCAAAATTTTTAACCGATATTGTGAGTGCACCCAATGCGAGTGCCATGGTGCTTAGTGAAAACAATACCCTTGTGGTGTGCATCACAGATCAGATTTTGCGTGGGCATCGATACCTTGGGAATATCTATCCTTCAAGCGTTGGCGAGCTTCATCGCGCGATGATTGTAGAGATGACCACAGCCGCTGGTAATTACTTGTCGATACAGGGATTCCGAGGGTTCTTTGGGCTAGATTTTCTCATTACGAGTGCTGGAGACTGCTATCCGCTGGATCTTAACCCTAGGAGGCAGGGGTCCTATCATTGCAATGTCATGATGTCTAAAGACATCGATTTGATTGATCTTGAACAACGTGTCATTTTTGGTGAAACCTTGCCTGACATCCAACACGAACAGTTTGAAGTCCCATACTGTTGGGCGCATAGCAAAATCATGCCCTATCGCGCGAATCCAACGCTGGGCCAAGGCTTTGAAATTGGTGCTCCGCTCAAGCCATTCGACATAGTGGGATCGCACTATGCGTCTGCTTGGTACCCCAAGGGCAGTGTTCTCAAAGGTGGCACGGCTGGGCACTATCTACGAACAGATATGTCTCGTCCGCGATTGCTGGATACGCTTGAGCGTGAAGTTGATGAATTGATCACCCAACTCTACCATTATCCAGAGTCTTCGCCAGCCGCGAGAGACTAATCCGGCTCGAGTGTTGCGCACCATGCAATGTCCGTGGTGCATTCAGAGCGTTCTATAAAAGAAAAGGGCGGATGAAAGAATCATCCGCCCTTCTTTACTCAAAAACTATTACCGAAATTTAGGCAGCTTGCATTTCTGCTTGTGCAGCCGCTTTAGCAGCATTTGCCTGTTTGCGCGCTTCGATGCCGTCTTTCACGTGATCCCACAAGAATTTGTTGGTGACAGATTTTGAGAATGAATCTGCGCAGACCAAGACCACAGCGAGTGGGCCCATAGCGACTCGAGCAAAGATGCCGACTGCTGCGTGAGCAGCGCCATTTAGAAATTGACCATCCATCAGCAAGCTAGCACCTGGGATGACGGATTCACCCAGAATTTTTGCGCCGTTGGTCAGGGTATTCAGATCTTTTGATTGATTTTGCATGATTCCAAGTTCTCCGTGAGATAGAAAGATTGAGCGACTACATAGACTCGTCAGATTTAAAGCCGAGCTATGGTTAGATAACTAAACAGAACAATAGCAGACTAATTTGACATAAACAACACGATTTTTTACTGAACACGTACTTTTAAATCGCATCGTGAAGTGAACCAGATTGTAAGTGTTAGTTCATGTTTTGCATTGAGCTTTCAGGGGCGTGGCGCAGGTAAAGGTGAGTCTCGTGGCGGATTCGCTGCATTTTTGAGAGGAAGTGCGAGAGTATTTCACGATCATTTGGGCGGCTACTCAATGCCGCGAAAGATAAAGTTTAGTCCGGCGCGTTCAGATCAATGCCTTCGTGGTGCGCTACTTTTTCCAATGCTTGCTCAAACAGTGCGCGGGCCGAACCGGATACCGACGATAAATAGGCATGCAAGTGTGCGTCCTCAGCGCTTTTGTTTAAGCACTCCTGACTATATTGCTCAAAGCTTGCCAGCTGCGCAATGATTTCTGCGACGTGGCGTGGACACTCGCATAAAACATTGGTCGAAATTCCGCCGATTTTTTTTAGTATCTGATCTGAGTATTTTCGGGCCGGTATCGTGATGCTTGTTGAGGTCTCACTGAGTTGTTGGGTGGCATCCACCACCAGCACCGAGTTAATGAGTTCGGCGAGCTCGTAGTCTGATATTGGCTCGCGGCGCACAATCATTCCAAGCTCACGCATCGTGCGTACTACTTGTTCTCGGCCATAGTTGTACAGCACGACAATTTGGCTTGCTCGCATGGCGCGCGCTGCTTGCAAGATTTCGTGCACAACAATTTCGTGCAGCGTATTGATTTTTAATAGAAAAATATCGGGTGATGTCGCTGGTGGCGTCTGGCGGGCACTTTCAATGCTCTGATACACGCCTGCGGCAGTAAGCTGTACATGTTGGAGATGGGTTGCAAACGCCTTGTTCTCAACTTGCCCTGCCAGAGCTAGTCCAACGATCGCTAAGGAGACGTTTCGATGATGCGTGGCACTCGTGGCGCTGCCCCTTTGGTTGGGCTGCCTTTGTCGCAAGTCGTTTAGCTCTGCGACAGCGAGCGGGGCGATCGTGCTGATCGCGTAGCCTTCATCGCTGAGCTGTTTTAAAAGCGTCGCCCGCAGGAGATCTTCCTCGCCATACATTCGGTGCTGCCCCGCTGTTTTGTTGGGGTGTAGCGCTTGGTGTCGCGACTCCCAAACACGCAAAGTGGAGACAGGGACGCCCGCTAGCTTTGCGATGGCACCGATACGATACTGTTGGTTGGAAGATTTCAATTTAAATTTAGTTTGAGTAGATATTGAACAGATTATAGGACATATTTAAGTTATTTTGTATTAATGAGTAGGTATTTAATAGATAATACGATGTCTCAGTAGTTTTAACCTACTCAAAAAAGGGTACGTCTATGAGTGCAAATGAAGCAAAGCATGCCTTGAACTTGGTCGTCTTGCTGGCTAAGTTACCGAAGGCCTCGACACTGACGACACAGGAACTCGCCAGACGCCTGGGCTTATCAGTTTCTTACGTTGAAAACCTACTTAAGGTGTTGCGTGCCCATGAGATGGTGAGCTCCCGGCGTGGGCCTATGGGAGGGCACTGCTTTTGCGGCTCCGTCGCGAATCTGTCAGTCTGGGACATCGTCTCGGTATTCTATGTTGCACCGACAGCGCTTCGGCATAGCGGGACGCGAGAGGATTTCACTGGGTGGCTCGAGGCACAGTATGAGCAGACGCGTATCCAATTTTTTAAATCCCAGCGCTTCGCAGTGTTGTTAGGCGAACAAGCTCCCGATTGGGAGAGCGAGGGTTGCGTTGAGCGGGAGGCGCCACATTTTGAATACGTTGAGTCACACTTCCAGAATCATCGAGATGGCGTGGGAAGATCGCACGCCTTTTGAAGCCATCACACAGCAGTTCGGCTTAAACGAGGCGGAGGTGATAAAGTTGATGCGTCGCGAACTCAAACGCGCATCCTTTAAACTTTGGCGCAAGCGTGTAACGGGTCGTCAGACCAAGCACTTCGTACTCAGACCTGAGTCAATGGTGCATGAGTACCGTCACGCTGCACGCCTAGGAAACCGATGACTTCAACACTCCTCGCACCGCCCTTGATCGCTCCCAGCGACTTGCAGGCTGTGCTCAAGAAACAGGGCTTTGCGGTGGTGGCGCCTGAAGCCGTCAGTGCGCTCAGCGACGTGAGCCTTGCTGAGTTGTTACGCCTCAATTCGTTTTGGAACGATCTGCCTCTTGATCAGTATTTGAAGGACGGTGGTCGCTATCGGCGGCGGCGCCACGCAAGTTTTTTAGTGCAGGGTGGGGTGGTCTCCCAATACGCTCACCGCGCACACTGGCAGCCTCTTTCTTACAATGCGCTGCATGGTGGAATGCGTCGCTGGTTCGAGCCCTTGGATGCCGCCATGATCAGCGCGGCAGCCTGGCCAGCCTTAATCGCTTTTTTGGGTCGCGTGGCCTCTGGGTTGCGAGGTGAGCAGACTTGGTTCGTTGAGGCGCATCCATTTCGCATTGATACGACCGATGGCATTGGCAGGCCCACACCGGAAGGTGCACACCGAGACGGTGTGGATCTTGTGGCGGTCTTTCTAATCGGTCGTCAAGGCATTAAGGGCGGTGAGACTCGGGTGTTTGATGTGAGTAGTCCACTTGGACAGCGCTTCACCCTGACCGAGCCTTGGTCGCTACTATTGCTTGATGATGAGAGGGTGATCCACGAAACCACCCCCATTCAGCCGCACAGTGAATTGGGGTGGAGGGATACTCTAGTGGTGACGCTACGGGCAGGCGGCTTCTTAGATGAACCCGCTCAACCTATTGCGTAGGACTGAGTCTGTTACTTCTTCATGCCATCTACAATTTTCTTGTAGATATCCAGTTCAGTAACGATGAGCTTCTTGAAGTCTTGCTGTGACATTTTTGTCGCGTCAGCACCGGTATTCGCTAATTGCTTGGCGACAGCTGGATCGGAAATCACCTCATTTAACGATTTGCTAAGGCGTTCGATGACCGCGGCAGGCGTATTGGCAGGCGCTGACAATCCCAGCCATAATGAGGCCCGATATCCCGCAACGCCGGCCTGCTGCATCGTGGGGACATCAGGTATTTCCGCAGAGCGCGTCGTTGTGCCAACGGCTAAGGCTTTGATCGAATTCGCTTTGATTTGCGCGAGTACCGCAGGCATGGAGCCGAAGAGGACTTGAACCTCATCAGCCATCACTGCCTTCGTCGAGTCTGCGTTACTGCTGTAGGGGATGTGTTCCATTTTTACCCCGGTGGCGTTCAAGAACATGAGCGCTGCGAGGTGAGTGGTAGACCCTTGTCCAGCAGAGCCGTAGTTTAGTTTCCCTGGGTTCTTCTTGGCCAGTTCGATGAGTTCTTTCACTGAACCCACGCCAGATTTATTGCTGACGACAAGAACATACGGCGTTTCAGCAATCATCCCGATGTGTTCAAAACTTTTGATCGGATCGTACTTGACTGTGTCGTTCGTAAGTGGGCCCACAACAAGGGTACTTGTCGTAGACATTAGTATGGAATATCCATCGGCAGGCATTGTGGTGGCTTGCTGTGTGCCAAGGGTGCCCCCCACGCCACCTTTGTTTAACACCACCACTGGTACACCCAGATTCTTTGCCATGGCTTGTGCAGTGATTCGTCCCACGATGTCAGTGGATCCACCCGCGCCAAAAGGTACCATCATCGTGATTTGACGAGTGGGGTACGTTTGCGCACTTGTAGTGCTTAGGCAAATAAGGTTTGCGGTGACCGATAAAAAAGTACTCGCAAGAAGTTGTCTGATGAGTCGAGTGCGCATGATGTTGTCTCCAAAGAACCTAATTTATCTTCTTGGTGTTATTTACGACGTGCAACGAGTACAACATAGTTACCATCTTTGTAGTAGCCAAATCGGTAGTTCAGTGGTTTGATATCTGAGCGTTGCGTAAAGGCCTGCGCTAAGTCTGTGTGATAGCTTTGAAACGCATGGTGGGCAATGACGAACTTTCCGTACATCGAAACATCAAATGATTTGATGAGGGCGGAGTAATTTAGAGCGGTCTCGTCCTGCACAACCAAGGGCGCTCGCGTGAGGATTTCATTGGCGATCATATTGAAATTCGCATTTTGGGGTAGATGCGAGGCCGCTTTAAATATGGTGGGATGTACTGAGGCAGCCTGGACAAATTTCAGATTTTCTGGCGAAGCCTGTAATCCAGGATTAGACAAGTCCATTTTTAGGTAATCCAGCACGATAGGCTTACCTGCTTTCGTCGCATAAATTCGAACGGAGGGCCAGAGCTGAGTTTCTGCCGGAATTTCTTCGACATCGCCTTCTGAGTTCACCTTGATGGGCACGATACGATCAAGCTCAAAGCCCTGCAGCTTCATGAAAATCGTGATGAAGGTGCTTGATCCTACTCGTCCTTGCGTGGCGTAGTAGTAACGGTCTAAATAGGACGTGACGAAAAATCCGTGTGTGCCATAGAGTTGCCACGCTGAGACGAGAATATCCAGCGCTTGATCCGTCAGCTGAGCATTCAGTACGCCAAGATTCAACGGGCGCTCGGCGTTTTGCATCGCGACCATGATGTAGCGCTTTGCATTGGGATACATCTGATAGGCCGTGGTGAAGTCTGGACCCGAAAACGGGTAGAACACGGTTTCATTAACTTGCGGCACTTCAGTTTTTGCCCACTCCACCATGGGTGTGCCAATTTTTTGTGTGTACTCCGACCAGTTCGTCTCAACGGTCTGGGTGTAAGTCGCCCACCTCTGACTTTGACTCAAGTGATCAGGTAATCCGCTCGCAGGTGTTTTGCCGATGAGCAGCGTCGCGACATCGTCGTACTGCGCAGCGGTCAATAAACCACTCATCGACGGTGTTGCGCTAGCCTGAGCGGCCGGAGTTGCAGGGAGTGCTGGGGAGGTTTGCGCAATCGCTGTTGCCTGAAGACCAGCGGTGACGATGATTGCGCAGAGGAGTTTTTTTAGACCAGCGTCTTGAATTGTTATTGTGTGCATGGGATAGAAGTCGTTACGAGAACAAGAGTTGTAAAAAAATGATCGCATAGTTTATTGCAATTGGCTAACTCTATCCTAAGTAATTGATTTATATATGTTATTTTTATAGAGTGGCGTAGATCATATCGTTGACACGCTCACGGTACGCTTTGCGCAAATTCATGGTTGTCTTCTGGGGGATATGACTGCGTTTTATTTATATGGGTATAAACTTATCATTCAATTGTGCGTCAGCACGAGTTCGTTATTCAGATAGTGGAGTTTTAGATATGATAAAAAACCATCTTAAACAGGCGGCCTTTGCCCTCACCTTGTTATGCGCCGCAGCGCCGGGCATCACGCTGGCTCAGCAGTGGCCGACCAAACCCGTCACGTTTGTATCGCCTTTCCCGCCCGGTGGCTCAGTTGATCCCTTAGCGAGATTGTTTGCAGCGAAGCTGTCCGAAGCACTGGGCCAGCAATTCATCGTTGAAAACCGCACGGGTGCCTCAGGGTCCATCGGCACGGCTTACGTCGCGAAAGCTGCACCGGATGGCTACACCTTTATCTTTGTGTTTGACACGCATGCAGTGAATCCGTCACTGCTCCCTAAAATGACGTTCGACACCCTGAAGGATCTGTCGCCAGTCATGTTGGTGGGCACGGCGCCGATGGCCCTCGCAACGGCCGCGAATAAGCCGTATAAAAACTTCACTGAGTTTGTGACGGCGGCCAAAGCTAAGCCGGACTCCCTGAGCTATGGCTCGGTGGGGAGCGGCAGTCTCGGACATTTGACGATGACGTTGGTACAAAAAGCGGGTAATTTCAAAGTGATTCACATCCCATACAAGGGTGGCGGCCCCATGTCTGCTGACATCTTGGGCGGTCAGGTTGAGTCTGGGATTGGCTCGGTTGCCGTGCTTGCCAGCCACATTAAAGGGGGCAAGATGCGTGCGCTCGCTGTGACGGGTGAGGCGCGTTCGGCTTCCATGCCAGAGGTGCCGACAATGGCTGAGCAGGGCTTCCCCGGTTTCTCCGCCGTAGCGTGGTGGGGGGTGTTTGCTCCAGCGGGAACTCCTAAACCAATTATTGATAAGCTCAACGCAGAAATGGCGAAAATTGCAAAAGAGCCAGCGGTGAACAAGCAGTTGACTGAAACGTTGGGGATTGACCTCAAGCTGAGCAGTCCTGAAGCGCTTCAGGCATGGACTGTTGCTGAAATGGATCGCTGGGCGAAGGTCATTAAAGAGAACGGTATTAAGCCAGACTAACTTTCTTTAGTGCTTTATAGGCAGATCTGTTGTCGAAAACCTGACGCATTAGTTTTGCGGCAGGTTTTTTTTGTCATGAGCGTGACACATATTTGTAGCATTCTTTCAATCCATGCAAAAGACGTTAGAACTTATCTATTTCAATGCGGGCGGTGGTCATCGGTCCGCGGCGCTTGCGCTGAAGGAAGTCATTGAGAATAAGCATTCTGATTGGGATGTCACTCTCGTCAATCTTTTTGAAGTAATCGATACGGAGCGTTATTTTCAGAAGCTGACTGGCTTTGCCCCAGAAGACCTCTATAACTTGCGGCTCAAGAAGGGGTGGACGCTTGGGTTAGCAACAGAACTTAAGGTACTGCAAGCGATTATTCGTCTTAGTCACGCCAAGCTCAAGCGAAAGCTACAGCAGCACTGGCGTAAGACAAGACCAGATATTGTTGTATCGCTCGTGCCAAATTTCAATAAAGTGATGTGGGACGCTCTGCACCAAGAGTTGCCAAAGGCGCCGTATGCGACCGTGATGACCGACATCGCCGATCATCCCCCGCATTTCTGGATCGAGGCAGACCAAGCGCAGCACCTTGTTTGTGGCTCCGCGCGAGCCATGACTCAGGCGCGTGCCGCAGGATACCAAAGCCATCAGCTTACTCAAACGTCGGGCATGATTTTGCGCCCGGCGTTTTATCGCACGGCGCCAATCGATAGAGATCAAGTGTGTGCTGAGCTCGGTTTGAATCCGACAAAACCCACAGGACTGGTGATGTTCGGTGGTAACGGCTCGAATCAGATGTTACGAATTGCCAAGGATCTATCCGACACACAACTCATTTTGGTGTGCGGGCATAATGCCGCGCTCGCAAAAAAAATAGAAGCCCTTGCGCCTTCAGCTAAACATGTCGTGCTGGGTTTCACGAGCGAGGTGGATCGAATCATGCGTCTCAGTAACTTTTTTATTGGAAAGCCGGGGCCGGGTAGTTTGAGTGAGGCGGTTCACATGGGCTTGCCAGTCATCACTTTCAAGAACGCCTTGACCATGCCGCAAGAGCGGTACAACACCACGTGGGTCCGAGAAAATGAGCTGGGTATTGTGGTCTCGTCAATACGCGAGATTAAAGCAGCGGCCCAGGAGCTCATAGGAAAGCTCCCGGCGTTTCAAGAAAACGTAGCGCGTATCGATAATCGTGCCGTATTTGAAGTGGTCGATGCGCTTGAAAAAATTATCGACGCAAGTCGGAATCAATAGCGCACACCGACCGGGCAATGGTGATGAAGTGAGCCAGCGTCGGCGTGGCGCGGCCAGGCGTTTTGGCAAGATCATCCCAACGCCTCACGCAAAGAGCTTCTTGAGCATAGGGTGTCGTCAGAAAGTCTTCGAGTTCACGATCGGCGAGAGCCCCGCCTTGCAGCGCTAAGCTACGCTTCGAGTCGGGCGACAACGCTTCGTAATAGGCTGGTTCCATGGCGCACAGCGCGCGTTTGCCGAGCACATGAAGGTGCACAGGAGCCACAACCTCCTGATTGAAGATTGATTTCAGGTGATGGCTCGCCACAAATTGATGTTGATCGTCAATGCCACGTGCCGTGGGAGTGTCACCTTTGGGATTTAGCAGATGCCCAATGTCATGAAGGAAAGCTGCCGTAATCAGAGCAGGGCTTGCTTGAGCTTGCTCTGCGAGCTGAGCGCATTGCAATGCATGCTCGAGTTGGTTGATACCTTCACCCGCATACGCAAGGTGGCCATCTCGTAAAAATAAGGTCTCGATATCTTCAATCGAATGTATGTTCATGGGCGTTGCGCTAACAGTAGTTGGATTTTTGCCAACACGCTTGGTAGGTCGGCAACGGTATCAATTAAAAAGTCAGGATGCCCCGCCGCTAAACGCGCAGTGACACGCTTTCTCAAGAGGGTCTTCTCAGGCTCTGCGAGTGTCTTCCACTGTTGATAGGTCAGCCCCGCTTCATTGCCGCTTGCAATGATTCCCACAGTCCAGCAGTCGCTGTGATACCCCTCCAGAAGACCGGGTACGGTGTCATCCACTTTCACAACAGAACGACTAGGCCAAACATCCAAGTCTAGAAAGCATTTATACATGCCCATGGGGGTCGGACGCGACGTGGGTAGGTCGTCCGCGCAAACAAGATTGTCTGGAACAAAGCCCTGCGCTTTGACCAACGGAAGAACCACATTCATGATTTGACGGTTATAGCCAGTGGTTGTGCCGATCTTTATTCCTTGTGCTCGGAGATCCGCGGCCAGCTCTAGAAAGCCAGGAATGAGCTCAGCATGCTCCGTGACAGCGGCCGCGTTCATCGGGGTAAAAATCCCATATAGTCGGTCGGTATCCCGCTCAGAAAATGGACGCCCAAATTTCGATAGCCATTGTGCCTGTATATGGTTCAGGCGTCCGAGCGCATGAATATGATCCCATTTAGGCATGCCCATTGGACCGCGCGCATCTTCAATGGAGATGCTAATGCCCTCTTGCTCAAATAATTTAACAAACGCACCCATTGGGGCGTGACTACCAAAGTCAAAAATCGTCCCGGCCCAGTCAAATACGACCGCGCGGACCATGTGAGTGCGTTCGTCAGATAACATCGTGTTAAATCCCCCAAGAATGCATGACTTCTTCGGCTAAGCCAAAGGCGGTGCTCGCGCCGGTTCCACTCGTGACGCTCACCACGCGTACGTCGTCCCGCGGCGCCAAGATCAAGGCGTCGTGATCTTTGGGCCCCACGGGATAGCGTCCGGTCCAACGATGTGAGACATCGTAGTGTGTGAGCAGAAGCGTCTCTTCGAGATGTTTTAGGATTAGGCGATCAACGGACTCGATTGCGTAGGGTTCGTAGGACGTAGCAGGGTGATGTGAATCACCCACAACAAGACTGCCGTCATCGCTTTGAACGACAATTAAGTGGATGCCGGCAGCGAGCGATTCCGGTGCCTCGCTCTCAAGTCGATTCAACAACGCTTGGTGACATCCCAGGCCTGTGTATCCTGCATAGCGCACAAAACTCAAATCGCTCATGACAGCAGAGTCAAGTTTAAAGTTTGCGGGCGGCCTGACTCTTAGCATTTGTAATTGGGTTAGGCCCAGTTGATACTCTTCCAGGTAGCGCTTAGCTACGCCATTAAGTTCCGTGCCCGTACACAAAACAATGCGGTCGGCCTGAAGAGTTCCCGCGGATGTTTGTATGTGAGGGAGTGCAAAATCTAGCACTTCCTGGTTGAATAGAAAGTCAACGTGATGGTTGTGTGCGAGCCAAGAGGCGATTTGAGGAATCGCATCGCGTGATTCAACGCGCAACTCGTGAGGGCTGTACATGCCGCCGACGCACGATTCGGTGCGAACCACGGAGCAGGTCTTCGCTATCTCATCTTGCGTCAGTAATGCGCAATCCTCGCCCATACGTGTTTCTTTAAAGGATTCAAGTACCGCTAGGGCCTCGGGACGTTGGGCTACAAGCGTCAGGCCTTGGTGACAAATGGGAATGTTTGCCTGTTCTGCGATTTCTTGCCACAGATCGCGCGAGCGTCTAGCGCGTCGCCAGGTATCTCCATCCCGCTGACCGGTTACCGTAATAAAGCCAAAGTTCCGAATAGAAGCGCCTACGCAGCGAGGGTCTCTGTCGATCACGACTACGCTTAGCCCAGATTTCGCAGCTAACCATGCGTGGGCGAGTCCGACGATGCCTGCTCCCACTACCGCTAGATCATACTTTTGGGAGTTCATGCAGGGGGGGATAACTCAATGAAGTTACGTCCGCGCGTTGTATGTAGTGCGCAGGCGATGCGGCGTTCGGTTTCTATGCTGTGATCATCCAATGGGACCGTTAGACATCCAAGATTATTTACCCAGGCGTCTAGTTCGTGCACATCAGAAATAATTGGCTGCATGGCCGCACGCAAAAAAATCTCCATTTCTTCTGAGCTTTTGCTTGCTAGCTGGTACACGGTCGGCAACCAACGGCCACAGGCCTGACCATGCGAGAGTCCCAGGCTTGTCGTATCGTCGTAAGAAAGGGCGTGCACAAGTGCCGTTTCGGTGAGTGCCATGGCCTGGCCCGCCCAAAGCGCAGCATTAGCCATATCAGTGCGTAAAGAAATATTTTCTGGGTCTGTCCTGAGTTGGGGTAACACCTTGACGATTTGCTGTGCGGCTGACATCGCGTAGGCAAATGCCTTGGGTACACGATTACGATTCCAGATGCTTTCCAACGCATGCGATAGGGCATCGATGCCACTGTCTCGTGTCACCAGCCAAGGGGCCGTCATGGCGAGTTCTGGGTCGATCACGGCCCAATCCGCCACAATAGCTGGGCCAAAAAGGGAATGTTTTGTTTTTTGCTCGATGTCCCAAATCGTAGCCGTAGACGATACCTCGCTGCCCGTACCGGCAGTGGTAGGCATCAAGATCATCGAGCAGGTTTCAAACTCGCCGATTTCGATCTTGCGATCGAGTATCGATGTGACGGACACATATGAAGGCAAATTCAAGCGGACTGATTTCGCCAGGTCGAGTGTGCTCCCTCCTCCAACGGCGACGATGATAGGTAGGTGACGTCGAGTGTGAACAGTCCAAAATTTTTCCCGACATTCATTTGCCAGTGCCACGCTTGGCAAGCCATCTGGGCATCGTATGACATCCAACAGATTCGAGCCCAACAGCGTACGCAGCTCGTCGACTAATGAATCTGGAGCGTGATGATAGATCAACAACACCACAGGATGCGTGTTGACGAGTTCAGGCAGTTTACGCCGTCCCCCGGGCTGGATAATAATCTCTGGTTTGGTGGACATCAAGTGACCTGTTTGCGGAGATAGGCCGAAATGACATCGATAAGTGTGACCGAGGCGATCAGAATAATTAATACGGCGCACGTCTGGGCGTATTGAAAGCTGCGAATGACTTCGTACAGGATCACGCCGATCCCGCCTGCGCCCACCATACCCACAACCGAAGCGGACCGAACATTAGATTCAAATCGATATAAACAGAAGGAAATCCACATCGGTAGAATTTGTGGAATGATTCCAAAAACGATCTCCGCTAGTCGCGAACCCCCTGCGGCGCGAATACCTTCGACAGGACGCGGATCAATGGTCTCAACTGCTTCCGAAAATAGTTTCGTTAGCGTGCCCGTCGTGTGGACAAACAGCGCAAGGACCCCCGCGAAAGGCCCGAGACCCACCGCGACGATAAAGAGTAAAGCGAACACCATTTCATTGACGGCACGTAAAGCGTCCATCAGGCGTCTTGCCGGTTGATAAATAACGGGACTCACCACGTTGGAGGCACACAAGAAACCTAAAGGAATCGATGCCGCGATCGCTAAGAGCGTGCCCCACAGCGCGATGTGGATCGTGACGATCATCTCTTTAATATAGATGCGCCAATCCATGAAATTTGGTGGGAAGAAGTCATTCGCAAGCGTGACAATATTCCCTGAATACTTAATCAAATCGAGGGGGCGAATTTCCGCCCCCTGCCAAGCCCAGCCCGCGATCAAGATCGCGATGGCCCAGCCTACGTAATAGGTCAGACCATGCCTACTGGACTCGGCGTGCGCTCGAATGCGTTCGAGCGCGTCGATTTGGTGGGTGGAACTCATTATTGAAGTTTTGCGAGAGCCTGATCAATTTCAGCAAGCTTGGCTGCGCGCTCGGCATCGCTCATGCCTGGCGCATTTTCAAACTTCTTACGGTCTTTGAAGAGCTCTAACTGACGGATGGGCTTGAGCTGATCGTTTGTAGAAGCACGGAACCCGCCATAGTTATAGATATTCTTCAAGACCAGTTTTTCTGCCTCGTCTGTTTTTGCGTAGTTCAAGACGAATGTACGGATTTTCTCTTTGATGGCAGGATCAAGGTCTTTGCGCCAGACAAACGGATCGCTAGGAATGAGCGGGCTCTTCCAGATGATACGCAGCTGGTTATACAAGTCAGGACGCGTGGTCTGTAAACGGCCCATATCTTCCGTGTTGTTTGTCGCCACATCGAGTTGCTTCGCGAGTACGGCTTGGATATTGTTACCGTGGCTACCACTGCGCACTGTCTTGAATACCGCGCGTGGGTCGACTTTTCTCTCGGCGAACACGTAGTAGCTTGGAACTAGGAATCCTGAGGTGGAGTTAGGATCGCCGATTCCGAAGTTGATCGCCTTCGCATTTTTGAAGACATCGTCTAGGTTCTTGTAGGGCGAGTCTTTATGGGTAATAAGCAGCGCTTCGTAGCCGAAACTACCATCGGCATACATGAGTTGTGCGAAGATCTCACCGTTGGCTCGGTCAACTGCTTCCATGGCGGCTTTGTTGCCATACCAGGCGACCTGGATTTTGTTGAAGCGCATGGCTTCGATCACGCCAGCGTAGTCTGTTGCGTAAAAGGATTTAACCTTTAACCCGGTCTTTTTTTCCATATCCTTAAAGAAAGGTTCCCACTTTTCTCGCAGAGCCGAAGCTGAGTCAGTAGCGATAATGCCAAATGAGATTTCTTGTGCAAAGGTAACGGCACTGCTCAAGGCGAGACAGGCGCTCAGTAATAAATGCTTAATTTTCATATTTCTCTCCGGTTAAATGATCTAGGCGCTAACAAATGAAATATCTTTCGTGTGGGTGTGCCGTGGTGCTGGGACCTCTTCGGTCAAGAGCTCTTGCGCGTCGGCACCGTACAACTGCTTGAGGCGTTGTTCGCTCAGGTCTGCGATGGGACCGTCATAGACCAGTCGTCCGCGGCTCATGCCCAGGGCTCGCTGGCAGTATGTTCTTGCAATAGAAATTTGATGCAAGCTCACCACAAGCGTCATGCCTAGCTCTTTGGTGAGCCCAAAAAGCACATCCATCACCTTGCGTGCAGACTCTGGGTCTAGGGAGGCGACGGGTTCGTCAGCCAGCAATACCTTTGCGCCTTTCAGGAGCGCTCGGGCAACCGCCACACGCTGTTGCTGACCACCAGACAGCGTCGAGGCGCGTTGATACGCTTGCGGACCGAGTCCAACCATATCGAGACATTCCAATGCCTTGGCACGTTCCGCCTCTGAGAAGCGCCGCCACAGCACATCGAAGGTACTTTTATTATGTAAGCAGCCAACTAATACGTTGGTTAACACATCGAGCTGCCCAACAAGATTGAATTGCTGAAAAATGACGCCTGTCACTTTACGTGCCTCGGAGATCTCGTAGCCAAAGCGATCGTTTTGGAGTGCAAGCTTTGACCCAATCCGGATATCACCACTGCCAGCATCCATACGTGATAAGCCGCACAGCATACGAATAAGGGTGGATTTTCCTGAGCCAGACGCGCCAAGTAGTGCAACGCACTCTCCGGCCTCTATCGAAAATGACACGTTATCGAGAGCCTTAAGGTGGTTTTGTTGGCCCTTCGATGGTGCAGGAAACGTTTTGGAGATGTTTTGCGCAATAATCATTTCGGCTGCACCGGGCGGCAGCAGTGTGGATGGTGTCGAGTTCATAGATTCGACTGTAAAGAGCGATTGTTACAAGTTGATGAATGGGAAGAACTATTTTGAGCCGTATCTAAGTTGCAACGAGGGGGTCTGCTACTTCATCCTGCTGCGCGGCGCTACGATACGGCCAGTGAATGACCTTTAGCTCTCCGCTGTAGGTCTCTACGATGGCAGAGAGACTTTCCACCCAGTCACCATCGTTACAGTAAAGAATCCCATTGATTTCGCGAATCTCGGGTCTATGGATATGACCGCAGAGCACGCCATCGTAGCCACGGCGCCTGGCTTCGTCGGTCACGACGGTTTCGAATTCGGTAATAAAAGCGACAGCATTTTTTACTTTGTGCTTTAAGTACTGAGACAAAGACCAGTAAGACAGCCCAAGTTTATGGCGGGCGTGATTGAATGAATTGTTGAGTCTTAAGATCAAGGAGTAGAGTGAGTCCCCCAAATACGCTAACCACTTTGCATGCTGGATGATCCCGTCAAAGAGGTCGCCATGGGTGATCCACAGACGTCTTCCATCCAGCAGCTCGTGTGTGGTCTCATCAAGAATTTCGATGTCTCCGAAAGCCATGCCCAGAAACTGCCGAAGTACTTCGTCATGATTGCCAGCAATATAGGTAACGTGAGTCCCTTTTCTTGATTTGCGGAGAATTTTTTGTACGACATCATTATGGCTTTGGCGCCAGTACCACCCTTTCTTTAGTTGCCAGCCGTCAATGATATCGCCCACCAGGTACAGTTTGTCGGACTCGTTCCACTTTAAAAAATCGAGCAGATACTCGGCCTTGCATCCCGGCGTACCGAGATGAATATCTGAAATCCAAATGGCACGATACTTTTCTGGGCGCTGTGCTGGAATGAAATATTCGGGAGGCGGCATAAGAATCGGTATCCTGAGTCGACTAGTACGTTTTAGAACTGTTAATCGCAACCAAAGAGCGAAAAATTTCTTCTGTACGAGACAAAATGATGCTCCAGCTATTACTTAACGCTGTCTGTCTTGCTTGTCTACGCATATCTTCGCGACCCGCTGCATCTTGTGCAGCCGCTTGCGTAGCAGCAATAAATTCGCCTTCATTATTGGGGGGTAAAAGCAGTCCGTTTCGCTGACTGACAATGAGTTGTCCAGCGGCCGCATGATCGTAGGCGATCACACACAGTCCGCTCGCCATTGCTTCGAGCGTGACGTTACCGAAGGTCTCTGTCAAACTAGGGAATACAAACAGATCCGCGCTCGCATAATGCTCAGCCAGGTCTTGTCCGCGTTTGGTTCCAGCGAAGATGCCGTCGGGGCACAAGCGTTGCAATGTTGCGGTCTCGGGGCCATCGCCTACAAATACGAGCTTTACATCTGCGCCAGACTGTTTGAGGCGATCGTAAGCATTAATCACCACACCAAGATTCTTTTCGACGGCGAGTCGGCCGACAGAGAGAAGGACGATCGTTGTGGCAGTCGCACCCCAAGACTCGCGTAAACGAAGACTTCTATGGCTCGGTGAAAATTTTTCTGTATCGACGCCGCGCGGTACAACGATCAGTCTTTCAAATCCACCCAACATAAGCTCATCTTTTAAGCGTTGCGTGGGCACCATGGTGCAGCGCGCAGCGTTATGAAACTTTCGTAGGTACGAGACGATCGTACTTTTCAACCAGCCTAAGCCATATAGCTGGCTATAAGCGTGGAAGTTAGTCCTGAAGTCTGAACTGACGGGTATGCCCAGCTTATGTGCCGCGCGAGCGGCTGACCATCCCAGTGGTCCTTGTGTGGCGATGTGCACAAGATCTGGGCGCCTGGCAGTCCATAGTTTACGTAGGCTACCTAAGGCCGGAAGCCCCATGCGTAGCTGCTTGTACATTGGAATTGGCGCGCCCCGCACGAGTAGCTCTCCTGGTTGTGCAGTGTGCGCAGACTCTTCTTGGTGACGGGGTCTAATCAGTGTGATTTCGTGTCCGCGTTCGCGTAAGCCCGTCACGATGATCGAAACTGTATGTGCAACACCGTTAATGTCTGGGGGGTAGGTCTCTGTCACCACAGCCACGCGAAGGCTGGGTTTGTCTGGAACAATGCGCTCTACTTCTATCGAAAGCGGTTCTTTCATTGCTGACCAATCTAGATAGGATGGCCGTAATGTACCTACGCAATATAACGATTCGATGACAACGCAACATTGCGGTGACATTAAAAATTAATGTAGTTGTCACAAAAGTTTCATCATCTTGTCGTGTTCATCTGAAATAATCGGCACATCAGATCAGGTCCAGTACTCGGGCTATTTAATTTTGAACAAAGGACAAAAGATGAAAGAGCTTCTGAAGACGTTAAGCGTGCAGAGATGGGATGATCATCGCTACTATCACCACAGCCGGATCAATCAAAGTCTTCACTTTGTCAGCGCAATGTCGTTTTTAGCGTCCTACGTCCTGTTGTTTATTAACCCCGTCGCGGCATCCTTTGTGGCCTGGTTAGTCGCAATGACGACACGGCAGTCGGGTCATTTTTTCTTCGAACCTAAGGGTTATGACCATGTCAATCAAGCAACACATGAACACAAGGAAGAGATAAAGGTTGGCTACAACTTGAACCGAAAAATTGTGTTGCTGTCTATCTGGGCGCTTATTCCGGTCGTCGCGTATTTTGCTCCTCAATATGTCACATGGATGGTGCCCGAAGCTTATGAAAATACGTTCTTACGCTTAGTGGGAATGGCCTGGCTGATGCTTGGGGTAGTTGGAGTCTTGTTTCGTGTGGGACAACTCTGCATTATCGATAGTGGACAGGCAGCATTTGCATGGGCAGTGAAGATCATTACGGATCCTTTTCACGATATTAAGTTGTACTACCGTTCGCCACTCCATCTGTTGCGCGGCGAGCTAATTGATCCTATGCCTCACATCCATCATTCAAAATAAGTTTTAATTTTTTGACAACGTATGTGTAACCAATTCCCTCAGTAATTGGCGCTGAATGGTCCGATTTGTTTGGCCATTCGGCGTCCACCACCAAGCGTCTTCATGCATTTTCTGAGCGGCTCGCACAAAACGCGTCACGAACGACTCAAAATCATCGTCGCTAAAATTCAAACTAAAAATCATTCTTCCTGTGCCTACCCAGCTCAGCGCAATTCCTTCGCGCCGAAGGTAGAACTGAAGCATCCAGTTGTAGCGGCCGGGACAAGTGTAGAGAACAGTCCATACGGTCGACATGGCCTCAACCCGCACTGGCAGTTGGGCCGCCGACAAGCGATCGTTCAGCGCCTGAGCCCGGTGAGCCCACGTCTGGTCCAAACTCTCGTACAGCGCAAGCACTGGCTCGGTTTCAATTCGGCGGAGAAAAGCGTTCATCGCTCCCATGACATAGGGATGCGCGTTGAAGGTACCTCGGGCAAAACAAAGATCAGCCGGTTTTGTGTCCTTATAGCGTTTCATCAGAGCATGCGGACCGCAGACCACGCCAATCGGAAGGCCGCCTCCCAATGTTTTGCCATAGGTAACGAGATCTGCTTGAACCCCAAAGTACTCTTGTGCGCCGCCACGCGCAAGCCTGAAGCCAAGAAACACTTCGTCCAGGATCAGCACTATTCCGCGCTCAGTGCACACTGCACGCAGCTCTTGAAGCCACTGTGTGTAGGCTGCTCTGTCGAAATGGGCACGACGACTGCCACTCAACAGGGTAGAGTCCGTGGGAGCGCTTTGGTTGGGGTGCATGGCTTGAATGGGGTTCACCAACACGCAGGCAATATCTTTTCTATTTCGCAACACACGCAAGGTATTTGCATGCATCTCTCTAAGCGTCAACGTATGGGGCGAGGGGGGCATCGGATTGCCTGGGCCTGGCTGGACATCGTCCCACCAGCCATGATAGGCGGCGGTAAAACGTACGATTTTGTTTTTCCCGGTGCGATAACGAGCGACCCGAACGGCCTGCATCACGGCTTCGGTGCCGGACATGTGGAAGGAAATCTCCTCCTTGCCGGAGATCTTGCGCAAACGTTCTGCGTTGTCGAGCACGCACGGGTGGTACGAGCCCAACACGGGGCCCAAATCCCTCACCAGCTCGACTGCATCGTCGATGCACGCTTTATAGAAGTCTTGGCCGAAGAGGTTGACGCCGTAGGAACCTGTGACATCGATAAATTGCTTGTCGTCAAGATCAGTCAGGTGCACCCCTTCGCTCGCACGCCAGAAGCTGCCCAGCGCGACATGCTCTTGAAGATAGGCGCGAAACTGGAAGGGAACGCGGTACTGACTGATCAGCTGGAGATCAGAGATCAGCGGTTTGATTTGTGCGCTGAGGGCGAGTGTCTTGGTGGAGTTCTCTTTAAGATCGCTGGCCAGTGTCAGCAAGGCCGTGTGTCGACGGTGTGCGATGTCTTTCGGGGCCTCGTCGCAGGCAAACCAGCGATCCCCAGAGTAGGAATAGCTTGGAACCAGGGAAGTGATGCGCTTTGCCCATCTCAGGTGACCGCCGAGGGACGGATATTTTGCAAGAGACAGCTGAAGTCGTTGCCAAACTTTCTTGACCACGACCCAGAGCGCAACGAGCGCGACGATGTATTGAGTGATCTGCAATGCATCAAAGGAGTATTCGTTCATGGAGCCTCGCATCAAAAGCTCCTTTGTATGAAAATTGGATGACTAAATGATGACTTTTAGAAAACAAATTAGAAACATTGTTCTCAATGAGGACATCAACTTTCTTCTGACCAACCGCATTCCCCGAAAAGCCGTTACCCACTTAATGGGTTGGTTCAGCAAGTTACGCATACGTTGGGTGTCCGACTCGTCGATCGCCGTCTGGCGTCTGTTTACGGACCTGGATCTGTCCGATGCCAAAAAGCAACAGTTCGATAGCCTGCACGATTGCTTTACGA
>Ga0209550_10001642_pt1 | contig 21483 bp, 23 predicted proteins | sample LauGreSuBDMM15SN_2_FD_187567 | JGI IMG/M metagenome (GOLD analysis project Ga0209550, IMG submission 187567) | Freshwater lake microbial communities from Lake Michigan, USA - Su13.BD.MM15.SN (SPAdes) (version 5) | ecosystem: Environmental > Aquatic > Freshwater > Lake | place: Lake Michigan... | reverse complement strand
TTTAAAACCGCACCCTTTAAGGGTGCACGTTTCAAATCGTTACTGGTATCTGACCTCAAAGAATTAAAATGTGCCATTTTAATTCTTCGTTGGTTTAAATGTCCAAAGGTGTAATGTTCCCATTTAATGTCCAAAAGACAATGCTCTACATCTGGCATTTCCCCCCACATTTATTTCCAGCAGATTCGTGTAATAGACATCCATCCGTTGTTGCAATGTATTTATAAATGCATTCGGTGGAGAACTTGCCATATTTGGATCAAACCTATCCGCAGCAGGAAATACATCATAATTCGTAGCCATATTGGCAATATTTATTTTATTCGTTTTTTGTATAACTGTGTTTTTGGGAAAATGAATAATATTTTGCTCGGTAGTAGTTTGATAACAGATGGATGTCATATCTATAGTAGTATATCCATATAATTTTTTTCAAAGAAATATAAAATTGAAAACAACATAAAAGAAATCTGTGTCCATTATTCACTCTATTAGTTTTATCAATCACTTTTCCTAAATAATGTCAAAACCCGTCGATGATGAATGGATGCGCTTTTTAGCAGCACAAGGTTCTATGAATATATTTGGTTCAGCTATATCTACTCCTGTAGCTGCTACTGCAGTAAAAACACCGCAACATATAACTGCAGCAACAGCTACAAATCCAAACTCGCTACAAGAAGCAAGTATTCCGTCGGTCGAAAAGGAACGGTCAGAAGAAGTTCCTAAATGCGACGAACTGTATATTTCCACCAAAACAAAAGTGCTTTTCCTAAATCAACCAATTGATATACAAACCATTTTCTGGAATATACCAGTCATTGAATATTGGCGTCCAATAATGGGCGTCGTCAAAAAACAAATGAAGTTCGTTGCAAAAACAGAAGAAGAATACAATGAATATCGCAAAAAACTGGAGGGCGTACCTTACTATACAGAGAACATTATCAAACAAATAAACAATCCGCAAGCTAGACGTCTAAAGTTTAAAGACGAGCGAAAACTAACTGTTGGTATTTCGAAAAAAGACATTATGAATTGTCGTGGTAAAGTAAAGAATGCATTCTATAACTGTTTTGCAATGATTTTGCGTTTTGAATATGCAGGCGAGTTTAAAGAAATACACGTCAAAGTATTCAATACTGGAAAACTGGAAATCCCGGGTATCCTAAATGCCCAATTATTTACTATTGTGCGTAATATGATTTTAGACACACTACAACCATTTATCCCAACCGAACTATCGTTCTTAGAAAACAGTTCAGAAGACAATGTTCTCATCAATTCCAATTTCAATTGCGGATTTTATATCAATCGCGAGAAGTTGTATAGTATCCTTAGATCTGATAAATACGGTATTGAAACCGCTTATGATCCATGCAGCTATCCAGGCGTGAAATGTAAGTTCTATTTCAATAATGAAATCGGGTTCGATGTGGCTTTGCAAAATGGGCGTATTCAGGCATATGAGCGTAATATGAAAATGAGCGAATTAGATGACAACAAAAAATATACTGAAGTGTCGTTTATGATTTTTCGGACTGGGAGTTGTTTGATTGTAGGTAATTGTTCCGAAAGTATTTTGATGTTTATATTTGATTTTATAAAAAATATTTTGAAACAAGAATATGAAAAAATCAGCGTAGTGAGTGAAGAACCCATCGTCAAAACAAAGAAAAGTAAATTGCGTAAGAAGAATGTGACTATTTCGAATAATTATTATGCGTCAGATGTCAATGTATAGTCATGGACATCAATGTATAAAAATCTTGTAATTTCGTAGTTTTCGTTTTCTATGTTTACAAAAACCATAAAAATCATTTAGTAGATTTTAGCACAATTATTTTTTTTATATATATGAAAAAAATAATTGCTAAATATATACCGATATCGCAAATGATTCGCAAAGTAAATAAAAGTTTAAAAGCTTGGGTCGCTTTCATTAAAAAAGTGCAAAAAGAAGAAAACCTTAGTTATTCCGATGCAATGAAACGAGCTAAAGTGCGTAAAGATGGAGGAGAAAAATGGATGGGAGGTACAGATGGACCATCCGCATCTCCTTCAGAAACTCCTCAGTCAACTCCTACACCAACTGTTGAACCTGAACAACTTACTGTGGCTGAACAACAACCGACTGAAGCTCAACCACCCACCGGAGGAAAAGGCGGCAATAAAAAACAGAAAAAAACGGCTAAAACCCAACAAAAGACCTCTAAAAAACAAAAGGGTGGTCGCAGAAAGACTTGCTACAAAAAATAAATCAACTATAGCCACGAGCTAACCATAGAACGTATATTCTCCTCAGTTGGTCTATCTTCTAAATGATATTGTATGCAAAACAACAATATCTTTTCCGACATATACGAATACTCCGGTAATTTATTGGCATTTTGCAATTTGAAAAGACGCTTATAATACTCATTTAAAAATGCAAAATACACGTTCTCGTCCATCGCCCATTTTTCTTGAATTATGCCTAAATAATCCATAAATATTTGCGATACCGGAATTGTATGAAACAATTTAGCATATCGGCTCAAATGCATATCGCAAATTGCCAACCGGGCGTTAAATGATATATGACTATTCCAAGCCAACAAAACATTCCAAGTTTTTACAACTGTATCTATACAATCCTTATTAGAATTGTATCGCAATTTTTCGTCGCCCGCGTTATTAGAGTGTACTAGTTCTCCCAATGTTAGTTTATAGACAAAAATAGATATATCTGAAATATACAAATTATTTGCTAAATTAGTTTTGTCCAGTTGTTCAATATATTCTAAATAACAAACATAAGCTTTACTACATTGATTGAATATGTTCTCCAAACTCTGGTTTGCATACACGTGCATAGTAAATACGTGTATAACAATATTGGCCCCATTATACAAAATCGTATTCATATATTTAGATTTACTCACTATTTCAGACTGGTCCATAAACAATAAATATCCCGTCATTATTTTACCGAATCCATCGATTATTTCCGTTGCCGACAACATTTAGGAGAACTATACTTTCACTATGTATAAAATATTACCATTATGTTTTTGCCAAACCATTGCGTTCAAATACAAAAATATAGGAATATTAGCACAATGAGTTTTTTATTTCAAATATATTTAGGAAAATAAGTATTTAAAGTATTTACAATTAAATATTTTATAATTTCATAGTAAATGAGCAATACAAATTCAAATACAAAAATTGCTGGAAGTTCTGCGACCCAGGCCAACGTACCAGCATCCGCATCAGCATCAGCATCAACAACTGTACAAACCGGTCCGAATGGATATAGATTACCAGAGTCTACTACATTGCAACACGCAGCTAAATTGGCTATCGTAGAAGATAAACCAATTATGTTTGATTACTGGACAAGTTCTCTAGATAAGAGTGTCATTATTGGCGTCAAGGATAGTCAAGAAAAATTATTAGTTAAAAGTGAAGAGGAATATACAAGTCCTATTTCTAAAATATACAAGGTTGCAACAGAATATATAATTGTCACGGAGAACTCGATTTATTTAGTCGATGCGAGTATTGCAACCAAACGCATTTCATCATAATTCCTCAACCAACCGTCCTAGACATATAGTATTTGTGCAAAAAATACACACATACTATAACATACTAGCACTCACATAGGGTACTCACAAAATATCCGACAAAACTTTGGCTTGTTCTTCCGTTATTTTTTCAGGAAATTGAATAACAAAATCAATAATTAGATTTCCTACCATATTTTCCCTAACCATACCAAACTCCCCAATTATTTTTTTCGAAGTAGGTGAAATAATGGTTGCATTGGTAGTATTCGACAATGTCAGTTTTTTGCCACTCAAATGCATTATATCCATTGTAAATCCACAAAGAGCTTCTTTCAGAGACAATGTTTTCGTATATGTCAAATCTAAACCTTGACGTTTAAACACCGATGTATTCTCTATTTGAATAGTTATTTTTACATCGCCTTTCAACCCATCAGAAACCACATTGCCTTTTTCACACAGGACAATAAACTCATTTTCGTCAATACCTCGATGAATGGGGATATAAATGGTTTCGACTTCAGTATGTTTTACGTCATTTTGCAATACCCATCTTTCAATTTCAACAGGAAGAGAACCGCCTAAATAAGCCTGTTCGATAGTTATACGAACACTTTTTATAATCGGAGGAGGCTTTTGCATATTTACGAAAACATTTCCAAATGGATGGTCCATCCCCGGTGGGTGGCTTTGCATCCGGTGTATTCCATGACCTGGAAATATACGTATATTTGCTCCTCCTTGGTTAAAAGCACCGCCAAACATCATATTAAAAATATTGTTTATATCGGCTAAATCATCTGGACTGGGCCCTCCGGGCCCGGGAAAAGGAAATCCGTTTCCGCCGCCTAAATCATATTGTTTGCGTTTAGTAGAGTCGCTCAATGTTTCATATGCCTCATTGATTTTTGAAGAAATTGCGTTTGCCTCGGGGGTTTTGTTGCGGTCCGGATGGTATTTAAGCGAAAGTGTGCGATATGCCTTTTTAATTTCTGTTTCCGAAGCGGTTTTAGGAACTTCCAAAATATCATAATACGATTTTCCGTCCATTGCGATAAATGAATATTAAATACTAAATTGTTGTATTTATATTTTTGCTAAATCAAAATATAAATATAATTCGATTCATATTTTCAGAAACATTAAATGAGTAGTATAACTAGTTCAAACACGTTTATGTCTAAATATAAACCGTATTACATATCCGATTTTTATACAGATGAGAACTTCCAATTTGTCCTAAATACTCTATTTGAAATAGATAATTTAAATGTTCTCTTTGTCGGGAATCCTAGTTCCGGAAAAACGACCTTGTTATACGCAATCATTCGGCAATATTACGGTTTGTCTAAAGAATCCACATTCCCCGAGAACAATATTCTCCATATAAACAATTTAAAAGAACAAGGTATCAACTATTTCCGGAATGAAATGAAGACATTTTGTCGTTCGAGTAGCACTATTTTCGGAAAAAAGAAACTACTCATTATTGATGATATAGATATGATCAATGAACAAAGTCAACAAGTATTCCGCAACTATATCGATAAATACAAAAACAATGTCAATTTTATTTCGGTTTGCACAAATATTCAAAAGGTTATAGAAAGTATTCAATCGCGTACACACATTATTCGACTAGAACCACCTACGAAAGCAAACTTCAAAACAATAATGGATAAAATAATCCAAGAAGAGAACCTGGTATTAAAAAAAGATATTCAAGACTATATCATACAAATCTCCAATAATTCAATACGCAACCTTATCAATTATTTAGAGAAAATATACATTTATACTAACGCTGGAGAACCAATCGATTTGGAAACTTGTAAAAAACTGTGCAATATTATTTCAGTGGATTATTTCGAAAACTATATAGAATATATCAAATCGGATAATATAACAGAAGCAATAAACGTATTGTATTCTATACACGATTATGGCTATTCTGTTATAGATATTTTGGATTACTTTTTTAATTTTGTCAAAACAACGGGGTCGCTAAATGAAGACGAAAAATACCGTGTCATACCGGTAATCTGTAATTATATAACTATTTTCCATAATGTGCACGAAGATTGTATTGAATTGGCGCTTTTTTCAAACAATATTTACAAGGTTCTCCGAAAATGAAATAAAAGCCACCTAAATAGTAAAATAGTAAAAAAATCGATATATTTTTATGGCAATATTATAAAGTGATTGATTTTTACAAAAATGTTGCATCAATTATTTCGCAAACAAGTTCCTATAGAATTATTAATGAACCTGTTAGATAAAATATGTCTAAAAACGGATAAATATTATTTAGTAGATGCCAATGCTTTCAAAGTTCTCCTATATAACAATTACAACGAAGAGTTTTGCAAGATAATGTTGGAATACTATCATTCATCAAAGGCTTATTATGTTAATCGCGAGTTTACATACAAATCATTTGCAACGGTAATTCGGCAAATATGTAAAAGCAATGGTGTTATGTATGGCTCAAAAATGAAATACGAAAAATCGCTGTACAATATTGACTATTTTGTGTATTTCACCTAAATAATATAATTTATTAGTATATATCAGAAGAGGAATGTTTAGTTCAACAAAACAAAATTATTTGATAGCATTTAGTGTCATTGCTATAGCATGCTATGTAGGAATGAATATGAAACAACCATTTGAAAATAATGACGAATACGATCTTATTAGGAAATATTTGCTAAATGATTCACCGTTATACGGATTCAATAAGCCTAAATTATGGATACATTCTAAATACGAAGTCAACTCTAGACACTGGAAAAGCTTTCAATCGAGAACCTCGACCGATTTAAACCAGCCATATTTACATCTAACTATAAAAACCATAATCAATCACTGTGGAAAAGATTTCAATATTTGTCTCATAGATGATGACACATTTAGTAAATTAATTCCATCGTGGGATATTGATTTACCTACGGTTGCTGAGCCCAATAAATCTTATTATAGAGAACTTGGTATGCTTAAATTAGTATATTACTACGGCGGAATTGTTGTTCCCAATTCTTTTCTATGTAGAAAATCCCTAAAACCTCTATTGCAAGATGCAGTGGCCGAAAAAACCCCGTTTTTATGCGAGAAACTAAACCGGTCGCTATCTCAAGCAAAAGACAACGGTACGACCCCCCTCTTTATACCAAGTGTCCATTTTATGGGGGCTAAGAAAAATGATGAAACCGTTAAAGAGTTGATTGAGTATTTAAAAAACCGCAATTTGTCGGCGCATTTCAGTAGCGAACCGCGATTTACTGGCGATACTGCACATTGGTGTATGGACGCGGTTAAACAAGGAAAGTTCAAGGTTATTGGAGGAGAACATATTGGTATTAAAACTCAGACGGGCAAACCGATTTTATTGGAAGAATTAATGGAGGAGAACTATTTGGATTTAGTTAAATCCCCATATGGCATTTATATCCCGGCGGACGAAATCTTGCGCAGACCCAAGTTCCAATGGTTTGCGGCAATTTCTTCTGAGGAGGTTTTCAAGACCAATGCTATTATTGCTAAACATTTGAAGGCGTCGATTGTAGATAGCAATAGTGAGTATATAACGCCTCAGACAATAAAAAGTGTTGTGAGTATCTAGATTTTATCAGGTATATATGTGTGTGTGTAATTTTCTATAAAATATTTATAGTAATGATATAAACAATAGTTATATGATTACTATTATAAAACCCATTATATATAAAATGAGCTGCCAAAAAACTACAAACGCCGTTCTCCAAACTATTATGAATATTTTGCCGTTTAGCAGTATTATCGCCGCTCCACATCAAATAACAAAATGCAACTATAACTGCCCTGTATGTAGAGCATCTGGTTCAGTTCCAAATATGGCCGGAAGGTTTTATAGTATCAATAGATACGAATGCCAATGCAATGGGTGCAATTCAATATTTTTGAAGAAACTCTTCTCATCTCATCCGGGTGACGATTCAATTCTTTACGAAAAATGGACAGTTTACACAAAAGATTCCGACCTAAAAAGTGAAGTCGGCACCCAGCCGGAGAGTGTCGTTTAGCTATATGTACCCACAGTCATAACAAACCAATGTTCCATCTGGTTGCGGGTCTACTTTAAATGGTTTCCCACACCCATATATTTCATTGCGTTCAACTAACCAATCGCAATATTTTTTCGATAAATGTGGATCAATTTGCTGGCCATTCGATTTCAATATACCGCACCTGAATATACGACAATTGAGTTCAATGATTTCAATTGTTATATCACAATGAGGACAACAAACGAACATTTTGTATAATATATATCAAATACTTTTTATATAGTTAAAAAAATAATTATATTATATATAATGGAGGCATTTCCACCAGTCGTTGAACGTTTGGATGAAATACCTATGGATGAAATACCTATGGATGATGTATCTGAAATAAATACTGCAGGAATAATAACAATAGGACAAGGTTCATTTGGAACAGTTAGTATATACACCCCAAATCCAACTATTGTTATTAAAGAACACATAATTGAAAACCAAGAAAAAGTAGTAGAAATATACAAAAAAAATATAAAAGCGCTAAATACTCAATTAGAAATAGAAAGTGATAAGAATAGAAAAGAAGAATTATTAGAAGAAATTAAAGAGATAACTAACTATTTAGAAACATTGAATAATAATGATAGCTGTAAAGAATTAAAAGCGGCTGAATATGATAAACAAAAATATGCATTCGATTGTCTTAACAGCTTTTTATATAGTATAAATGTGAAAATTCCAAGACCATTACTGTTTAAATATGCTACTAAAGAACATATAGGAAAACGTCAATTATCTCTTGATAAAACATCCGATTCAACCTCGTGTGTATCTTTTATGGAAAAACTTAATTATCCTAGTCAAGCTGTATTACACAAAATAATTAAAGATTCTATTGTTGGCTTATTTCATAAAAGCGACCCGGATAAACACTCTCCACCATATTTATTTTTTTCTGATATTGGAGATGAGTATGAGCACGGTAAGGTAAAGCTAAGACAAATGAAATCTGTTGAACTCATAAATGATTTATATGCAGTAATAACTGACCCAACGGTCGTTGAATTAGCCAAAAGTATGATGAATGCATTTTTTGCATTAACATTTAATTGTAAATTAATTTTACAAGATGTAGAGTTTTTATTAACAGATACATTAGCTACTAGAGATAGAGCCTGTATAGGATTGATTGATTTTGATCAAGTTTCTTCATTTGAAAATAGAGAAAAAATGGGCATGCATCAATATAGATCGAGTGTGAGTAAGTATGATATAGGCGATGATATTGCATTTATATATATGAACTTATCAGGAAACTCATACGGTCACCCAATGCAAATAGATAATAAAAGTGTTTGGAAGTTCTTACCTGATCCAAATATATTACCTGAATTATTTTTAAATGAATGTTTATTAATGCCGACTAAAACTATTAGCGCGCGGGGTCGTATTAGAAGAATTATTCCAGAAGAAGCAATAGCGGTATATTCAAAAATTATAAAAACTATATTAGAAACGCAATTTAATACGATGCTTTTAACACTAACTAATAATGATTCATTGTTTTCTAAAGTTAAAACTTTGTTTTTAACACCAAATAATACATTCAATAATGTATGTATATACGGTTGTTTGAATGAAATAGAAATATCATCAAAGTTTGAATCTACATTAACTCGTTTAAGCATAGGGTTTTCAAGAGTGGAAGAAATAAACTTAAATAATCTTAGGTATTTCTTAAAAACAGATATTGCGATTGAAATGGACCCTGAATATACATATTATTTACTTACTGGTATTCCAATAAATAGATTAAATCTATTTGACGATTACATAGAGACATTTTTGAAAAGGGAGCAAGTATATAATGTATTTAATACTTATGAATCATCACTACTTTTATTTGATATTTTAATTCAAAAATTATATATACTAAAATATTTTCAAAGAAATGCTACAATGATAACTGAAGATTTTATTAGGGAATTAGAACAACGACCATATAATTTTAAAGAGTTGATACATATCTTTGATGAACGTAGAGGAGGTAAAACAAATACAAAAACTAGAAAATCAAGTAAGCAAAATAAAAATAAAACCAAAAAACATAAAAAACATAATTTGAAAAAAAATAAAACTCAAAATAGAAAATATAAAAATAAAACTAAAAATGCAAAACATAACTAATGAAATGTATTATCATTTTACCCCTTACTATGTAATAGTGAAAATGGGTAGAGAACTCCCTCATACAAAGATTTTTCAGTCAGTCAATACATTAGAATAAACCATATAAATACAAATCTACTATTATATGTATTTATACTACAATTATGAACACAGTTTCCGAAACAGATTTTTCTAAAAAAAATGCGGATGCCCACAGAGTAATAGATGAATTATTTGCTAAATATGCCAACAACAATTATATGTTAGAGAGAACATACAACTACATATGCCAGCAATTGCCTAATCAATTGGAAGGACTAGATAAGTCGCACGAACAAAGAATATCTCGTATAGAAGAACTCACTGTCGAACAACATGCATTTATAACCGATTTTATTTCGAAAAACCAGTATTTTTATGTCTCAGCAACCGAATTATTTTACCACTATGACGGAAAACACTACCGTATATTCAATGAGGACGATATATTGCACCAAATACTCACAATGATTACAAAAGATAAACAACTAATGTGTTGGAAACAACGAACCAAAGTATACATTATGAAACGTATCAAGGAGAACAATCTGCTAAAATCCGTTCCAGAGTCATATACTATACAAAATGTTCTCTCTATATTACATCCTACTATATTTGCGACCCGAACCGAAGCCAAATATTTCCTAACTATTATAGGCGACAATATATTCAAAAAAAATGGTGATCTGATTCACTTTATCCACGCCAATTCCAAACATTTTATACGAGAACTAAATGCAATGTGTCAAGGATTTTTAGGGACAAACCTTTTCCAAAGCATAAAACACAAATACCACGAACATAGTTATCAACATTCTCGTATTCTTAAAATAAATGATATTATAAAAAACGAGGCTATATGGCGTCCACTATTAATGACGTGGGCTCTAGATATTTTATGCGTTGCTTGCCATTATTCAATGCGATTTAATTGTTCAGATGAGTTTCTATTACACACCAATGACGAACCACTTTGTCAATCCGTTTTTTATTTAAATCGCAATGATTCGAGTACTATTGTTGATCATTTTATATCCGAGTATTTACAGAAAAATCAGAGACAAACCGATTTGAAAAACATAACGGGACAAATAACTTGGAAAAATATGCAATATCTATGGAAATATTTCCTAGAATCCAAAAATCTACCAGCCATTTTGTTTCAACAAGCACTAAAAACTATTTTCACTCAAAAATTAGCCGAATATTATAAACCCGACATAGATAGTTTCGTGGGTATTTTCAGCAAACATTTACCCGCAATACAGAAGTTTATTTATTTTTGGGAAGAAACCATTATAGTACAAGACGATGATATAGAACACGATTTTGAAATAGATGAATTGAGTATTTTGTTTAAATTGTGGTGCGAAAATCAGGGAGAAACGGTTTCGTCTTTTAGCCATTCACAATTGTTGGATTTAATAGACTATTTTTATCCGAACATAGAAATAGACCAAGATAAATACATATACAAGATCCATTGTTCTCTATGGGACAAACAAATGGATGTGCAAATGGTTATGGAAAAATTGCTGGAAAACGAAGCGAAATTATCTCTATATGATGCTTACCGATTCTATTGCCAAAATTGCCCCCGGGGCAAACAATCGCTCATAGTAAGTAAATCGTATTTTGAGAAATGTGTATATGCCAGATTTATTGATTATATTTTATAAATGTTTGTGAATATAATAAAAATATTTAGCACTACTTGGTTTTACTACCGGATTGAACACTTGAAAAATATTTTTAAGAATAGCAACATATTTGACTGCATTATTTTGACCGGTATAATAAATAGTGTTTATTATACAGGTATAATTTATAGTTTGGTATCTACTTTTCCGTCATTTTGATAGACTACAGTAGCTTTACTCATATTTGACAGGGTTTCAGTAAATGGTGCAGGAGATAGATCTGATCCTCCCTTCTTTGATTTATTTTTGCGAGAACCTCCGCGTTTAACTGCTCCGAATTTGCCCTTCTTTGTGTAATATCCATATTTTTGCAGGCGCTTCTCTTTCTTAGCAGTCTTGTGCTTCTTTTCACTGACAATGCGTCCCCATTTATTCATAACTAAATCTTTTTTAGTAAGACCGCCAGTAGTTTTATACGCAGTTCCGTTGTGAACTTGCGCTCTAGATCCAAATAATTCACTGTATGTCACACCCGCGATAACATAGTTTCCATTTTCGTTTCGAACCGGTCTTTTCATAGTATATATAGTAATTATATAAAAATATTTACTATATAAAAATGGCTAAATAATAGAAATAAAAATACATATAGACTAAACAAACGACTAATATATAATATACCGGTATGCTATTTTATTACAACATAAACCTGACCTAAAATTGTAGCTATTTTTTTAAAATAGCTACATAAATACCATTGTGCCAAGTTCGTTGTTCAGGAGTTCGCCAAAATGGATGGGTATTATTGTTAGTTGTACGTACTGCAGTTTGATATAGAATCTTTAAGTCCAGATTCTTAATGGCTTCGAATGTCCCATTTCTTACTTCAAGCCAATTCCAATCATCTACAATGAAAATAAAAACATCATCTAAACAATCATAGTAATGAAATAAGGCTTTGTAATGACTTTCCTGACTATGATCTCCGTCATACATATAAATATTGAACTTCGGTAATTTTGAAACATCTACTTTATAGCAATCACTCTCTATAAATGTTGCGTTATTTTCACCTTTAAACATATTAAAATTATGTAAAAACTCATCTTTAGGCTCACCAAACTGACTCCAATTATCTATACAAACTACTGTTGCTCTATTTTTACACATTGCTGAACAAACCGAACTTCCTTTCCAAGTTCCTATTTCTAAATATCGTGCATCTTCAAAATTGAGCAAATTATTGTATAAATGCCGGGTGCGTACTCCACTCATACCCTCCATATCAATAATGTATTGAGTTATATTAGAAAATTCGTTTTCTGCATTTTTAAATGCATTTTCTACAATAAAACGATAATTGGCAGTATTCATTTATAATATAAAAATATTAATAAACGAGTTTTTATATTAATTGTTGATTATCTATTTATTTGTATAAAACCCCAGTTTTATAACTGTTTGAACGTACCATTTGCGAATATAACATTCTTTTTGATATAGCAGGGTCATTTCCTCCCGTATTTAATTTATTGTATTGTACGGAGGAGCAAGTAGAAACCATTCTGGACGAAGTAGATGACTGTTTATTTGCACAATACTCTATTTTTGGATTTACGTCAGTCATATACTATACAAAATTATTTTATTGCGCAGAATATAAACCCCCCATTTTTCTTTGCCATTTCAATTTATTATTTAGAAAATTGAAACAAAGACAGCGCTCTAGTAATACTATATACTCATATCCTCTTTACTGTTCAATTCTCTAACCTCAACTTAACTCAAATCTATTAAAATGACTACTGTAAATGACGCCGCTCTTGCTCAACAATATCAAAGAAAAACCGACAAGCAACATATCTTGGATAACCCAGATACGTATATTGGTTCAGTCGAAAATGTCGATGCCGAGATGTGGGTATATGACGACACAAAGAACCGTATCGCCCTAAAAACCATCAACTATATTCCTGGACTATACAAACTCTTTGACGAAGGTATAGTAAATTGTCGAGACCATGTTATCCGAATGATTCAATCGACAAGTACAGATAAAAAGTTTGTCAGTTATATCGATATAACAATCGCAGAAGACGGAACCATAACTTTAGCGAACGACGGAAATGGAATCGATATTGCTAAACATCCAGAATATGACATATGGATTCCGGAAATGATTTTCGGACATTTGCGCACATCTACCAACTATAACAAAGATGAAAAGAAAATCGTCGGCGGTAAAAACGGCTTTGGTTTCAAGCTGGTTCTTATTTGGTCCACATATGGAATGGTAGAAACAGTGGATCATACACGCGGACTGAAATATGTGCAGGAGTTTAGCAATAACTTGGACGTAATTAAACCCCCGGTCATAACCAAAGTCGCTTCCGCAAGACCTTATACTAAGGTTACATTTAAACCGGATTATGCTAGATTGGGTATTCCGGGACTTTCTCCTGATATGCTATCTCTCCTCAGAAAACGCGTTTATGACATAGGTGCTGTTACAGACCATTCCATCAAAAAAATCAAAATCGGTCTAAATGGATCTACCCTACCAATCAAGAACTTCCAGCAATACATCGACTTGTATATCGGTGCAAAAACTGACGGCGATGATTCCAAACGTGTTTATGAACAAGCGGATGACCGTTGGGAATATGCAGTTGCACTATCACCGACTCACGAGTTCATTCAAGTATCTTTTGTCAATGGTATTGCGACATTTAAGGGCGGAAAACACGTAGAATATATAACCGGTCAAATTATCCGAAAATTGTGCGACTATATCGAGAAAAAGAAGAAAATCAAAGTCAATGCGAATGCAATCAAAGAGCAAATCATATTGTTCCTAAGATGCGATGTGGAAAATCCGTCGTTCGATAGTCAGACCAAAGACTATATGAATACTCCGTCATCCAAGTTTGGTTCAAGTTGCTCAGTTAGCGACGGATTTATTGAAAAAGTCGCTAAAATGGGTGTGATGGATATGGCCTGTTCTCTGACAGAAGCAAAGGAAGCCCGGATTGCGAAAAAAACCACCGATGGGTCAAAGACGAAAACCATACGCGGTATTGCCAATTTAATCGATGCCAATTATAGTGGCGGTCCTCAGTCTAAAGACTGCATTCTCATTTTGTGTGAGGGATTGAGTGCTATGTCTGGTATTGTTTCTGGACTGTCGTCGGAAGATCGCAATACAATCGGCATTTATCCGTTGAAAGGAAAACTCCTAAATGTTCGCGGAGAACAACTCAAGAAAATCGCGGAAAACAAGGAAATAACAGATATAAAGAAAATCTTGGGTCTAGAAAGCGGGCGCGAATACACAACCATCGAAGATGTCCATCAATATTTGCGATATGGCAAAATTATGGTTATGACCGACCAAGATTTAGACGGTTCTCATATCAAAGGTTTGTGTATAAACTTATTTCATTCTGAATGGGCATCGCTCATACACATCCCCGGGTTTATTTCCTTTATGAATACTCCCATATTGCGCGCTAAAAAAGGTGCACAAACTCTCGTGTTTTACAATGAAGGAGAATATGAAACTTGGAAACAATCCTTCGGACCACAAGGTCCGCAAGGGTGGACCATCAAATATTTCAAAGGTTTAGGAACATCTACATCTGCCGAATTCAAGGAATATTTTGCCAATAAAAAAATCGTGGATTTCGAATATAATGGCCAAACGAGTGATGATAGTATCGACAAAATCTTTAATAAAAAGCGGGCAGATGACCGAAAAGCCTGGTTAGAAGATTATGACAAGGAAGCATATTTAGACACATCGAATCCATCCGTGAAATATGAGGATTTTATGAATCGCGAGCTCATCCATTTTAGCACATATGATTGTGCTCGTTCTATTCCCAATATGGTAGATGGTCTCAAGATTTCGCTGCGTAAAATCTTGTATTCGGCATTTAAACGCAGGCTAACAGCAGAAATAAAGGTTGCCCAATTCAGTGGATATGTCTCAGAACATAGTGCTTACCATCACGGCGAAGCCTCGCTTAATGGAGCTATAGTAGCTATGGCACAGACATTTGTGGGATCTAACAATATCAATCTGATGGAACCCAATGGTCAATTTGGAACCCGGTTGCACGGCGGTGATGACAGTGCCTCGGAGAGATATATCTTCACTATGTTGAATCCATTGACTAGGTCGCTCTTTCCGGATACAGACGATTCAGTGTTATCATATTTGAATGACGATGGAACTGTGGTGGAACCTGAGTTCTATGCGCCCATCATTCCCTTTGCCTTAGTCAATGGTATTTCCGGTATCGGCACCGGGTTTTCGTGCTCCATTCCTGCATACAATCCTTTGGATATTTTAAAATACTTGAAAAACAAACTCAATCGCATTTCAACTGACGCCATCGATTTCGTTCCGTATTATCAGGGATTTAAAGGAACCATTCGAAAGTGTGGCGACCAGAAATACTTGGTTCGAGGATGCTATGAGAAAATATCCGATGACAAGGTGCGTATTACTGAACTACCGATCGGAACTTGGACGATGCCATATATAACTACATTGGAAGGATTGATGGACGGAGGGGTAGACAAAGCTGGCAAGAAAATCGCGCCATCCATCAAAGATTTCACATCGCTGTGCACAGAAGTAGCGGTAGATATTGTCGTGCAATTTCCTAAAGGCAAACTCGCTGAGTTAGAAAGTGCTATAGAATCCAATGGAATCAATGGGCTTGAAAAACTACTCAAACTTACAACCACACTGAGTACCACGAATATGCATATGTTTAACTCGAAATGCAAGTTGCGCAAATATGCGACAGTCGAGGAAATAATTGAAGATTTCTATGAGGTGCGTATGGATATCTATGGCAAACGCAAGGCGAACCTGGTGGAAGAAATGCAAAAGAAACTCGTGAAATTATCTAATCGCGCTAGATATATTGTGGAAACCTTGGAAGGTGTGGTGGATCTGCGTCGTAAAACTGCGGTACAGGTTGCGGAACTTATGAAAGCCCGTCAATTTGATTTGTTGGATGGGGATTATAAGTATTTAGTGAAAATGCCAATGGACTCGGTGACGCAAGAAAACGTGGAACAAATCTTGAAAGAAAAAGACCAGTGCGAGAAAGACTTGGCCGTTTTATTGGCAACTACTTTGGAAAAGATGTGGTATAGCGAGTTGGAAGCGTTTGAGAAGGAATATGCTACATATAAGGCAAAGCGAGAGAAAATCCAAGCGGGAGGTGCAGGACCACAAGTGAAGAAGATTATAAAGAGACCGGTGGTAACAATTAAAGCAAAGTAAATAATATAGATAGATGAATCCGTAGATATAGATAGGGTAGGTAGGACAAATAAGCTATAAAAAGTTCGAGGTCATTTTTTATGCAATTTTCTATATGGCTCGTGAGGAGACACACCATTCAGGATTGGTACTTTCTGAAAACCACCAAAGGTGGTTCTCAGAAAATTGAAACACTTTTTTAATACTTGATGTATAGCAAGTCATTTATACCATTTACGATATATCCCTCTTTTACTACTATTTACTTTCAACTAAGCTTTATTAAAATGTCTCAAATTATTGATTTAACTAATGATACAATGCTAGTAGTCGATCAACCTGCTAAAAAACCTAGGGCACCGCCTAGATGTGGTCATTGTAGAGTTCAAGGCCATACTATCAGAACATGCTATGACCCAGTTTCGGGCAATGTGTATAGACAACTATATCAAATGACTAATAATGAGCTGACTCCAATCGAAACCGTCATTACTTGGTTGCATACACACGACGTCGGGATGCTCCGATATATTGCATACCACTATGCAGGAATGACATATAAAAAACATACGAAACAAGAATGCATCGATGAATTGGCAAGAGTTATATCCAACAGATATTCAGTGCAAACAGTCGTCTATAGGGAAAACGTACAAACCTCTCTAAGACAAGGTCGTATCTTGTTATGGGCATGGATTGAAGAACCCGGAAATATACCAATATTGTACAGACAGTATTGTTCCCGAGACGTAAACAATCCGCCAGCTACAGAAGAGGAGTGCAACCTGGCTTTACATATTATCATTTCTCAGAACATTCCTCTAACTACGTCGCATAGTACATTAAAACGGATATATGAGTTCATACTATACAGATGTGATCTATTTACGAGGGAAGCGGATGCAACGCCAGAAGATAATGTCATCAAATACGGAGTTCTACGCAAAAAAATATCCACACCCATACAAATAGAATGCCCGATTTGTATGGATACAAAAGAAACGCCACATATACTTACTACAACGTGTGGTCATCAGTTTTGCAGAGATTGTATTACTACTGTAATAATAAAATCTACTAGAGACAGATGCAACTGCCCGATGTGCCGAACGCCTATACACAAACTTACTCTAGAAACCATAGAAACTTAATAAAAATCCAAAAATCCAAAAATCCAAAAATCCAAAAATCCAAAAATCTAAAATCTAAAAAAATGGCCTTAATTCTAACTGTTTATATTCTCTATCTGTAGGAACTGGGCGATCAAATGGAACTACTAAACTACTCTGGTCTTGGCAATATTTCAAATACCCGATGGCTTCGCCGTAAACAGATTTGATGCAATAATTCAACACGATGTCATTCAACCTTTCAACCTGCTTTGTTATATTATTAGGTAAGTGTTCCGCATATTGCAGGTAAGTACTTCTCATTATTATTTTTAATGAATCGATGTTTTGAGGTGGAACATTGATTTGCCCATCTGATTTTTTGTATACACCGGCTCGTATACCATTTTGCAATATCTGGATATTTCCAGCCGAGAAAAATACTTGGGCAAGCATATTATTTTCCCAAGTCCCAGTTAATGCCTCCCTATATGCGGTTGCTTTGTTTTTGACTGCAATCTTTTCCTGCATTTGGAACCTGATGTTGGCAGGTGGTTCTTGTATAATATCTACACGTCCATTATATTTAGAAACATTCAAAATACCTGTATTACTATCAATTGTAGATGGATTTAATGACATATTGTATATTGTGTCGAGAGAAATAAATGGCAATAGATCCGTATAAATCGCTAAATAACTTATATACTTAGTGGAAAAATATTTTATTCGCTTATTGTATATATTTATGGATACTTTTCAAATAACAGTTTTAGTTGTTGCAGCTATTATTCTTATACTTATATTTTCTACAATAGGCATTTTAACAAAATACTCCACAATTGACAAAGTATATCCACCGGTAGCAAATACTTGTCCAGATTATTGGATAGTAGATTCTAGCGGCAACTGTACAATACCTTCTGCTCCGGACGCGTTAAATATTGGAAATGTATATTCGTCTAGTGGTTTAATTAATTTAACGGCCGATAGCACGGATACTTCAAAAGTTTATACTCCCGGCTATTCATCTGAAAACGGAAATATCAATTTTTCCGATTATCTATGGGGTTCTATTGGTAAAACTACGTTATGTGCAAAAAAACAGTGGGCAACTACAAATAATGTTGTTTGGGATGGCGTCTCTAATTACAATTCTTGTGTGTAGTTTATATAAGCATAATTATATCATAACAATTTTATTTATGTAATAGCATAAATAAAATAAACTAACTAACAAAACGGCTATTAAGCTTTTTTGCTAAACCGGACAACTCTAGGAGGTTCTTCTAAAGTAACATCTATACCTGCCAATGAAACTTTCCGTTGAACTAACGTTGATTTAATATCGGAAGTATTACCAACTGTATTAATATCTACGACCACCTCATTTAATTCGTGTTTTAATCTGCGCAAGTTCTCCATTTCCGGTGTAATACTACGTATTTGCAATCGAACCGCGTCTCTCAATAATTCCATATTTTCCATATTGTTCTTATAATCATCTATAATAGTATTGTATTGCTCAATCAGTTGGTTTATATTTTTCGTTTTTTCGACAATTGCATCTTGTTTTGTTTTGCTGTAATATTTTTCATTGAAACTCTGCAATAGTTCGGCGTAAACCGAGCTTTCGAAAGTATAATTTTCCACTTCTTTTTTGAAACGTTCTGCTGCGACTTTATCACTGACATAATCAAACAATGTGTCTAGCTTTTGGCGAACAATTTTTTCTTTAACTTCATCGACCCCCTCTTTAAAAACATACAACATACTTTCTTCGTCGGAAAAATGCCCCCGGTATAATTGGATATTTAAGTTGCATTTATTGTGTAATTCTTGGACTCCACAAACCGCCGTATATTTGTCGTCTTTATGTTCGAATATAGTTCCACCAGGTTTTCTACAATTGATACATTTAGGCTTAATAAGTGCAACCTGTCTTTTACCCGCCGCCCTTGTTTTAGCAGATACAAATGCGGCTTTTTTTGCAGATAGAACTGCATCTTCGTAGTTTTTTTTCAATTTAAAATAGATATTTAATGCTTCTAAATAATCGATTTTGTTTTCATAATGTACTTCATTCATTTTACCTATAGTTGTGTCCGCCCCGGGTTCTCTGATTGTGTCATATCTCACCACTGCAAAAGCGTTATTGTCCGATTTAAAATCCACCAACCCTTCTGGAACGTGTTCAATTACTAAAGTAGGATTTTCAGATACGTGGAGAACTTTTAAGTTCGACAATCCGGAAAGATTTAGCAATTGTAGCTTGTTGTTTGTGCAATACAATTCTTCTAAATTGTTTGACAATCCATTTAATTTCTCTAATTTGTTGTGCGAAATATGGAGTGTTTCTAGATGTTTCAAGTTCTGACCAGAGAACTCTGTAAGATAATTATAATCGCAATGGAGTTCTTTTAAATCCGGGGGGAGTTCAAATAGTCCAATTAATAGTTGACTTGGGCATTTTAAAATGCGCAAAGATTTAGGCAAGTTTTTAATAGTAGTTATTTCACCCGATTCTTCAAAACTAATCGTTTCAATATTTCTAAATCCTAATCGGTTCAGTATTGCGAAATCAATATCGCCGTGTAATGGATTTGAAAATACCAATTGTTTCGTATTCGGGTTTAGACGCGACAAAATACTGTCGAGTTCATCTTGGGCAGTATTGTTTTCTCTTATGACTTGTTCTCTTATTTCAAAAATAATACTCATTATATACAGTATTTATATATACTTTACCGAAACTTTGTTCTTGGTATAACCGAAATATGTTCCTACTAAAAATGTTTCAATGGCCTTTCTTGTACAACAGGTAGACTAGTTAAACTAGACAGTGGCATATTCATTCGCTCATTTTGATAAAACCGGATTTTAGACAATATATATGCTTGGTCTTTCATCATTTTGTTATATCTCTCTTCTGGAGAAAGTCGGTTTTTATAGCAATAGTACAATGTGGCGCCTGAAACTAATACAAAAAAGACGAAAATAACTATGTTGAATACCCACGTGTATATTCCAACTCGCGTATCGTGGCATTTACTAAGTGTGTTATATAAATGATATTTTACTCCTGGTTCGATTAATTTAGGCGCATCCATTTGAGTAATTATTATACATATTATTCATTCAATAAATAAATAATATGAACTAAACAAACTGATTTTTTGACTAAGGTTGGTTTACATATCTGTGCGAATATACGTCAAAACGGCTAAATAACTAAAAATTGCCAAAACGATTGCCACACCCCATATTGGTATAACCGTTTTATGTCTATATCCTACACCAAATTGTCGAAATCCACCTTCTTCTGTATATAATAAAGATGGTTTCATAGTATGGACTATCGAAAAAAGCGCTAAAAATAATAAAATAGCGATATTTACCTTATGTGTATTTACAAACGCCTTCATTCTATATAATCATACTATAAAATTGTGAAAATGCAAACTATGCGTCTAGGCATTTTTTAACGCCCTCTGTATAATAGCATCGTTTTCCATATGAATAAACCCGCTAAATTGGTGCATATTTTTGCATAAGTTGTATATGGTTATTATTCATTTTTTGGTTGGTTTCGGTCAGTCAGTGTAATAGTATTACTATAAAACTGTTTATGTTGTTTTTTTTGTTTTT
>Ga0209550_10001641_pt1 | contig 21488 bp, 11 predicted proteins | sample LauGreSuBDMM15SN_2_FD_187567 | JGI IMG/M metagenome (GOLD analysis project Ga0209550, IMG submission 187567) | Freshwater lake microbial communities from Lake Michigan, USA - Su13.BD.MM15.SN (SPAdes) (version 5) | ecosystem: Environmental > Aquatic > Freshwater > Lake | place: Lake Michigan... | reverse complement strand
GTCGCAAGTGCAAACGGGAGCTCTACCTTCGGGAGGAGCCCCGCCTCCTCCAGGTTGATGGGAACGCCGATCGTCTTGACCTTGTAGAGTGCCTCACCGCCAAGGGGCGCTGCGCGGGGGCATGTCGGATCCATGGCGGCGATCGCGGCGACGAGGGTGTGGCCATGCGTGACGACCGGGAGGTGGGTATCGAACGCTTGTTCGGCGCCGATCACGAGCTGGCGGTGCCATTCGCCGGACGACCAGAGCGTGCTGCGGGCGTAGTTGGGATCGCCTTTTTCGGTGGTGACGAAGTGCAACTCGGCGACGCCGAGCGACGTAGCATCGCGCAAAATGTCGCGCGCGGTTTGGGGGCGGGGCAGGCCGAGCACGAGGGTAATCGGGGCGGGCGCGGGCGCGGGCGATTCCTCCCAGGCGAAGGCGAGCGTAAGGGTTTGCGCGTCGAGCGCGGTGACCGTGGCTTTGCCGCGAGGTCCATTGATCAGGCCGCAATCAAACGTCTCGCCACGCTGGCGTCGCAGCACGCGGAGAATGTGCAGGGCGCGCGGGTCGGTGCGCGGGAGCGGAGTGGTGGTTTCGGCGGGAGCGAAGAGAATGAGATTCACGTGGCGGTGGGGAGGAGCAGCGTGGGGCCGAGGACGGCGGAGGCAATGAGGGGATGGCGGGTGGTGGTCCGGTGGGAGCGGCGTTTCGCTTCCGCATAGACGGGCTTCAATTATCAGATAGACGGTCATTTTTTCTCGATCTGTGGTCAGCGCACCGGGTGTCGTCGGCACAGCTGACGCCAGGGGCAGGGGGAGGAGTGGGCCGATGAACTCCGGCGCACCGGAGCGTTCCGCGAGCGGGCCATCGCATCAGCCGGCGAGGTGAAGGATTGCATGCGGTGGTCGTGGAAGGTGCAGTGCGGGTGCATGTCTGACGACAAACAGCCTCCTGAATGCCCGCCGCTTCTGCTGCCGCCTGAGCCGCCGAAGCCGCCGACCGCGTGGCAGCGATTCACGAAAATGCTGGGTCCGGTCGGCGTCGTGATCGTGATTATCGTGACGAAGGGGAAGACGATCGCGCTGCTCGCTCTGAAGTTTGGCGCGCCGATTTTGAAGACGGGCGGGACGATGATTTTGTCGATCGGGGCCTACGCGATGGTGTGGGGCTGGAAATACGCGGTCGGGTTTGTGCTCTTGATTTTCGTGCACGAGCTGGGGCACGTGATCGTCGCGCGGCAGGCGGGTCTGAAGGTCGGGGCGCCGATGTTCATCCCGTTTATGGGTGCCTTTATCGCGCTGAAAGACGCGCCGAAGAACGCGTGGATCGAAGCGTGTGTGGGGATCGGGGGACCGTTGTTGGGGGCCCTGGCGGCAGCGTTGTGTGAAGTCTGGTTTCGGTTCACGGGCAACCCGCTCTATCGGGCGCTGGCCTACTCGGGATTTTTCCTGAATTTATTTAATATGATGCCCGTCGGATTTCTCGATGGTGGGCGGATCGCCACGGCGCTTTCGCCGTGGCTGTGGATTGCGGGGCTGGCGGTGCTGGTGGCGATGATCGTGGCGCAGCCGAACTTCCTGCTGATTCTCATTTTGATCATGTCGCTGCCGCGCGTGTGGTCGCTGTTTCGACCGAAGACCGATGAGGAGGCGCGGTATTTCGAAGTGACGCCGGAGCAGCGCGGGACGATGGCGGTGCTTTATTTTGGGTTGCTCGTGCTCCTCGTGCTCGGGATGCGGATGACGCACATCGAGCCGGGGGCGCTGCGGGGCCTCGACTAGGGTCACGCTGCGACTTCGGTCCGCCGCGATTTTGCCTCACGGCTTGCGGTTCGCGAGAGCATCGGAATCGTCTTGGCCTGTGTTTTACCTCTGTCACCTCTGTCCGTCCATGCGTGCTGCGGGAGCACGTTCCCTTTCAATCGCGCTGGTCGGCTTCGGCGCCGCGCTCGCTGCGACGCTCTCTGCGGCGACAGCCCCAGACCAGAATCCGACGAAAGAGCTCGAGGTGAAAAAATGGTCGGGGGCGATTAATGTGCCCGATCCCGTCTCCGTGGCCGTCGATCCGCAGGGGCGCGTCTATGTGGCGGCCACGACCCGGCGCAAGGTGGGCGATCTGGATATTCGCGAGCACCGGATGTGGGTGCCGAACGATGTGGGGTTGAGCAGCGTCGCGGAGAAATCTGCTTTTTTTCGCGACGTGCTCGCGCCCGGAAAAATGCGCCAAGCCCGCGGCGGGTTGGCCGATCACAACAAAGATGGGTCGATCGATTGGCAGGATCTCACGCATTTCAGCGAGCGCATCTACCAGCTCCGCGACACGGACGGCGATGGTGTGGCGGACAAGATGACGGTGTTTGCTGAAGGTTTTAATACCGACGTCACCGGGATTGCCGCGGGTGTGATGTATCACGACGGCTGGGTCTATGCGACGATCGCGCCGGACCTGTGGCGCTTCAAGGACACGAACGACGACGGCGTGGCGGATATTCGTGAAGTGGTCGCCCATGGCTTCGGCGTTCACATTGCGTATGCGGGGCACGACATGCACGGCCTCAGCGTCGGGCCCGACGGCCGGATCTATTGGAGCATCGGCGACAAAGGAATGAACGTGACCTCGCGGGAGGGACGGAAATTTTCGTTTCCCAACGAAGGTGCGATCATGCGCGTCGAGCCGGATGGGAGCGGCTTTGAGGTGTTTGCACGCGGGGTGCGGAATCCGCAGGAGCCGGCTTTCGACGACTACGGCGATCTCTTCGCGGCCGACAACGACGCGGATATGTCGGGTGAGCGCGAGCGCTTCATCCGGATCGTCGAACTCAGTGACACCGGTTGGCGCTGCAATTATCAATACATGGGGATGGACAGCCCGTGGATGCGCGAAGGTTTGTGGAAACCGCGCTTCGACGGACAGGCGGCCTATGTGCTACCCGCGCTCGCGAGTTACTCGGATGGCCCGGCGGGTTTTCGTTTCGATCCCGGCACGGCGCTCAGTCCGGCCCAGCGAGGGACGTTTTTGTTGAATGAATTTCCCTCCGGCAAGCTGCGGGCATTTCGGGCCGAGCCCGAGGGCGCTTCCTTTAAGATGGTGGACGCCCGCGTGGTGAACTCCGGCGTCATGGGCATCGGGCTGGCGTGGCATCCGGACGGCTCGCTCTTTTTGGCGGATTGGATTGGCGGCTATCCGCTCGACGGACTCGGGGCGGTCTGGCGGATCGATGCACCGGGTGCGGTCAATCGTCCTGAGCGGGTCGAAACCTACCGTTTGCTGAAGGCGGGTTTTGAGAAAAATACTGATCCTGAACTCGTGACGCGTCTCGGCCATGCCGACCAGCGCGTGCGGCAGGGGGCGCAGCTCGAACTCGCGAAACGCGGGCGCGCGGCGGTGTTGTTGGCTGTCGCGAATGACACGAAAGCGCCGCAGCTCGCGCGGATTCACGGTCTGTGGGGCTATGGCCAGCTCTTGCGGCGCGGTGCCGCGGAGGCGGTCGCCGTGCTGGCGCTCCTCGCGGATGCGGACAGCGAACTGCGCGCGCAGACGGCAAAAATTTTGGGCGATGCACCGCAGGCCGCGAAAGCAGCGGCCGCGAAACTCATTCCGCTCTTGGCTGACACGGCGCCACGCGTGCGCCTGCAAACGGCCATTGCCGTTGGCAAAATTGGCGTGCCCGCCGCGCTCGCCGCACTGATCGAGCAGACCGAAAAAGCAGGGGCCGATCCGGTCATGCGGCAGGCGCTCGTGGCCGGCCTCGTCGGTTGTGCGACGCCGGAACAATTGGCCGACAAGAAATCCCATCCGTCGGTGGCGGTGCGCGTGGCGAGTGTGGTGGCGCTGCGCCGGCAGGCCTCGCCGCTGGTGCGCGACTATTTGGCGGACACGGATTCCACGGCCGTCGAGGAAGCGGCGCGGGCGATTCACGACGATACGTCGATACCTGAGGCGCTGCCGGCCTTGGCGGCATTGCTCGATCAGCCGGGCCAGCGGAGCGAGGTGATCGCGCGCCGCGCACTCAACGCCAACCTTCGCCTCGGAACGCCGGCGGCGGCTCGGAGGTTGTTGAGTTTTGCGCTCGACGAGGCGTGCACGCCCGAGATGCGGCGGGAGGCGCTCGTGAGCTTGCGGGTGTGGAATGCGCCTCCGCCCCTCGATCGTGTTGATGGTTGGGCGCGGAAATTCAAATCGGCCGGGATTCGTGAGGTGCTCGAGCCCCAGCTGGCCGCGCTCCTCGCGCTCACCGATCCAACACTCAAGACGCTCGCAATCGAGATCATGATCGCGCACTCGCTGCGAGCCGCTGCACCGCAAATTGCTGGCATCGTCGATGACGGCAAGGCCTCCGCCCCGCTGCGTGCTCAAGCCTTGCGGCTGCTGGCAGGCCAGCACCGGACGCATCCGGTGTTTGCGGCCACCCTCGATCATGCGCTTGCGGACGAATCACCGGTGGCACTACACATGGCCGCGCTGGAATTGCTCCTGCCGGACCGCGCCGAAAAACTCGCCGCCCATGCGCTGGCGACGCTCGCGGGGCGCACCACGCCCGAGAAGCAGCACGCGCTGGCACAACTCGCCGCTGCCGGCCACCCGGCGGCGGATGCGATCTTGGCGCAACAGGGTGCGTTGTTGGTCGCAGGGAATTGTCCCCCGGCGCTGCAGCTCGATGTGCTGGAAGCGTTGCGCGTGCGCAGCGTCGCTGATTCGGCGCTCGCCAAAATGTTGCAATCATTCACCGCATCGTCGGTCGCGTCCGCTCGCAAGGAACTGCTTGAGGGTGGCAGCGTGGCGGCGGGTCAGGACATCGTGACAAATCATCTGAACGCCAACTGTCTCGCCTGTCACTCGGTGGCTCAAGGCGGCAGCGAGGTCGGTCCGAATTTACGGACCGTGGGTGTGCAAAACGACCGGGCCGCCTTGCTTGAGTCGCTGCTTAATCCCGCGGCGAAAATCGCGGTCGGATACGGTTTGGTGAGCGTCACGTTGAAGGACACTTCGGCCGTGACGGGCACGCTGGCGCGCGAGACGCCGACAGCGGTAACGGTGCGGCTCTTCGACGGGACGATGCGCACGGTGCCGCGCACCGACATCGCGAGCCAGACGCCGCCCGTTTCAACCATGCCGCCGATGGAGGGGATACTGCAGCCGCGGGAAATTCGCGACGTGGTGGCCTACTTGAGCAGTTTGAAAGGCGGCGGCGGGCGGGGCCGGGAAGCCGCCCCGTAAGCGCTGAGTTCAGGGGGCGATGCAGGACACAGAGGCTGTCTTTTTCTCTGCGAGCTTGACCGCGGTGTCACGGTCGGGCGAAGCTTTCGGTCACGTCGTGCGGGCGTAGTTTAATGGTAAAACTCCAGTTTTCCAAACTGGCCTCGGGGGTTCGATTCCCCCCGCCCGCTCCACATTTAGAACATGCCGGGTCTGAATTTTAGGCGTGTTGTGAGTGACGACGGAAATCGTTTGGTGACAACGCCAGTGACAATGCGCACGCCGATCACGCCGAGCCGGCTGAGCGCGGCTCATCCCAGCGTCCTTTGAATTCGGGACTTTTCGGTAGCCGCGAGCGCCCGTGAGTGGACGAAACCTCCTCGCTGGCGCTCGCGGCTACTTGACGACGTCTAGCACGCTGCCGGGCGTGAGCAATTCGGGCAGAATCACGGGCGCATCGTTACCCGGGAGCCAGATGACGTTGAAGGGGACGGCGCTGCGATTGTAGGCGGCGAGCTCGGCGGTGATGCGCGGGTCTTTATTCGTCCAGTCGGCGCGCAGCGTGGCGATCTTTTTGTCGGCAAAAACTTTCAGGACGTCAGCGGAGCCAAAGACGAGTTTCTTGTTGGTCTGGCACGTCGCGCACCAACGGGCAGTGAAGTCGACGTAGATGGTGCGTTTTTCGGCGCGGAGCTTGGTGACGGCTTCGGGACTCCACGGCTCCCACACGACTTTCGACTGCGCGGGCCAGCCGAGCCAAGCGCCCACGAGGAGCAGTACGAGCAGGCCACCATAACCGAAGCGTACGCGGCCGGCCGACGCACCCGGGGCGGTCCAGCGGCCGTAGACCCAAATGCCGAGCGCGATGGTGACGAGGCCCAAGATGGCCATGAGACTATCGTCGCCGAGTTGGCCCGCGAGCACCCACACGAGCGCCCCGACGGTGCCGTAGAGCGGGAAAGCCATGAACTGTTTGAACGTCTCCATCCACGCGCCCGGGCGGGGGAGGATTTTCACGGCTTCGGGGAAGAGCGAGAGCAGCAGATACGGGGCGGAAAGACCGACGGCGATCGCGGTGAAAATCACGAATGATTCGCCGGTGGGCACGGCGAGTGCGGCCCCGAGGGCGGGGGCGAGAAACGGAGCGCTGCACGGCGTGGCGACGGCGGTGGCGAGGACGCCGGTGAAAAACGAGCCGGCGAAACCTGATTTCATCTGCAGATCCGCACCGACGGCGGTAGCGCTGAGGCCAAACTCGAAGACGCCGCTCATGTTCATCGCGAAGACCAACATCACGGCGGCGAGGATGAAGACGAAGCCGGGCTCTTGGAGTTGGAAGCCCCAGCCGAGCTCCTGTCCGCCGGCGCGCAGAATCGCGAGCACGGCGGCGAGCGACCAGAACGACAGCAGGACGCCGAGCGCGAAGACGAGGCCGTGGAGGACGACCTTTTTTTTGTCCTGACCGGATTGATTGACGAAGCCGAGTATCTTAATTCCCAGTACGGGGAAGACGCAGGGCATCAGGTTGAGCACCAGGCCACCGAGGAAGGCGAGGACGAGCGTGCCGAGCAGTTGGGCGATTGGCGTGGAAGGGGGCGCTGCGGCGACGAAGGTCGTATCGACGCGGAGGCCGCGGAGGGTGGCGCCGGGGACCCAACTCGTGGAGGTCGTGAGGACGCCGAGGAATGTTTTCGCATCCTTGGGTCCGTCGGGAGAAATCGGCGCGACGAGGGTGAAGCCGCCTTGGCCGTTGGGTTTCACGGTTTGGGGGAGATCGAAAGCGACGAGGCCGTCGTCGGAAAACACGTGGAGGTTTGCGGGCGCGGCGGTGGAGTTGGCGGTGGGGGTAATCGTCAGGGTGATGTTTTTGGCGTCGCGTGAGGCGGTGACCTTCCAGGCGGTATCGGCGCGGGGCAGGCCGGCGACCGTGGTGCGGATCTTCAATCCGTAGGTGGCGTCGGGATTCGGGGTGCCGGTCGAGACGGGGAGGGTGAGGGCGACGTCGGCGCTACCGGGCACGCAGATTTCCGCGCACATGAGCCAATCGGCCGAGGCTTTCAGTTCGACGGACGAACCGGCCGTGACGTTGGCGGGTGGCGTGAGGGTGATGGGGAGAAACAGTTCACCCTCGTAGCCGTTGCCAATCGTGTTGCCCGCTTTGTCTTTGAGGGCCAGCGGGGCGGGCCACTGGATCTCACCGGCGGTCCAGCCCGCAGGGAGATTCCATTTGAGCGAGGTGGCGAGACCGGTGCCGGGGTTGAGCCAATAGGTGTGCCAGTGGGCGTCGTGGACGAGCCGGAGGGCGACGGTCAGCGGCTGGCCGGGTTTGACGGAGGCGTCGGCGGCGACGAGCGAAGCTTTGACGGGGGCGGGCTTCGCTGCGGCTTGGGCGGACGATGCGCACAGAAGTACGAGGAGCGTGGATACAATGAGCGGTAGCGCGAACAGTGGAAGGCGAAGCGACGACATAAAATGAGAAGGTGGAGAGATGGGTCGGGGGCGCAAACAGGGAGAATTGTCCCCGCAGAGGCTGCGGCGATGAGAAAAGGGTAACGGCGGTGTGAGGGCTGCGGGCTGGCGGTGGGCCGCTTGGCGAGGAAGGCGCGGGGTTGCCACGCGGTGCTCGACGGGGGCAGCGGATGGAGCTAGCTGTGCCCACCGTCGCCCTCCCTTCTCCCATGTTCAACTATCGATTTGCCCTCGGTTTTTTAGCCCTGTTTTTGCTGGTTCATGTGCCCAGCGGGGCGGCGGAAGGCGCGGCCGCGAAGGGGACATTGGGAGTAGGCGTGGTGGCGCCGGATTTTGTGACGCTCGATTTGGCGGGCAAGGAAGTCCGTCTGGCCCACTACCGGGGCAAGGTGTTGATCCTCGATTTTTGGGCGACGTGGTGCTCGCCCTGCATCGCTTCGATGCCGCACACGCAGGAGATCGCCGCGAAATATGCCGCCCAAGGGGTGGTGGTGCTCGCGGTGTGCACAGGGGACAAGCGGCAGAAATTTGTAGACTGGGTGAAACTCAAGGGCGGGAGTTACCCGGCGATGCGCTTCACGTTTGATCCGCATGAGCAAGGCACGCCGCAGCACGAGCAACGGGCGTCCTTCGCGTTGTATGGCGTGCCCGCCATCCCGGCGCAGATCATCATCGACCGCAACGGTAAGATCGTGGCGACGACTGACGGCTACCGGCCGGACGATCCGCGGCTCGAAGCGGCCCTCGCTGCGGCCGGCATCGAGGTCGATGCGACCGTCGTGGCTCGCGCCGGCGCGACGAAGGCGAAAATCACGGCGGTCCGCGCGACCGCGACCACGGCCGGTCTGACGACCGCCCGAGCGACACCGCCGCCGTTCACCGAGGATGCCATACGGCTCAAGGCGGGCACGGTGTTGGCTGATCTGGCTGTGCGCGATGCGGCCGGCGCGGAAAAAAAGATTTCGGAATATCGCGGCAAACCCGTGGTGCTGAGTTTCTCGCAGGCAGAGTCGATTCCGAGTGACTGGCTGAATCAGGCAGTCGAAAAATACGGCGCCCTGGGCGTCGAGGTCGTCGCACTCGTGACGCGCGATACGCCGGAGAATTATCAGGCGTGGCGGGGACTGCATCGCGACCGGTATCGCTTTGCGACGGTGCTTGATCTCAGCGGGCCGGACGCGGTGAAGGAGTCGGCGGTGTTTCTAGCGGTCGGCATGGTCGTGCCGATGCCGATGGTGCTCGTGCTGGATCGCGAGGGGAAACTGGTCGGCAAAGTCGCGCCCAAAGTCGCGACCTCCTTGCAAGGTCTCGCGGAATTGCTGCGCCGCTCCGGTGTGCCGGTAAAGGCTGAGGACCTGCCGACGCCGGAGACGATGGCGCTCGTCGCGAAGTTTGCCACCGCCGCGGCAGCTTCCGCATCGGCACCAGCGGGCGGGGCCCCAGCGACGCTCGTCGCGCCTGCTGTCGCGACGTCGGTCGCTGCTGTCGTCGCGGAATCGCCGGCGGATCGCGCCTACGCGGCGTTCGTGGCGCTGCGGAGCGAAAACCCACCCGGCAAACCGAAGGAAATGGGTGGCATGGAAAGCTATTTCGCCTGGGTGGATGCGCGGAACAAGCAGCTCACGGCCGATGCGCTCGCGTTTTACGCCGCTTACCCGCAGGACGCGCGGCGCTGGGAGGTCGTGATGACCTTGATCGGTCGTGCGCCGATTTTCATGAAGGGATTTGCGCCCAAGCCCGGTGCGCCGAGCCAAAGCATCGCGGATGTGATTTTCGACGAGCCGGCGAAACAGGCGTGGCAGACGCAGGTGGATGCGCTCAAGCGGTCGCTGCTGGCGGCGGCGGACAGCAAACCGGAGCAGCGCGAGGTGCTCGAGTTTCAAGATTTCGCCGCGGAGTCGCGGCGGCAGCGTGCGCGGATCAAAGCTGGCGAAGAAAAAGATGGCCGCGGAGCGTGGCTCGCGTTGGTTGCACAATTCGACCGGCACATCGCGCGTTACGCGGGCAACTCCCGGCTCGCGGGCGAGGCGGAGAATTTCCTGACGGCCTGGAAGGATGCGGTCCCCGGCTCGCTGGAGGAAGGGTGCCGGCATTTGCTCACCGCGCCCGACGACGGCGTGAAGAAATTTGCCGCCGAAAAGCTTCAGGCGCTCGCCAGCCTCGAGCAGCCATTGGAGTTGGCCTTTACGGCGGTGGACGGGCGCAAAGTGGATCTCAAGGACTTGCGAGGAAAGGTGGTGCTCGTGGACTTCTGGGCCACGTGGTGCGCGCCGTGCATCGCGGAATTGCCGAACATCAAAAAGGTCTACGCCGAGCTGCATGCCCAGGGCTTTGAGATCATCGGAGTGACGCTGGAGAATGCTCACCTCTCGGCCAACGACTCGCCGGGGCAGACGGTGGAGAAGCTCGCGAAAGCGAAGAAGATACTCGTCGATTTCACGGCGAAGGAGCAGCTGCCCTGGCCGCAGCATTTCGACGGCAAATATTGGAAGAACGCGTTCTCCACCCAGTTTGGCATCAGTTCGATCCCGTCGATGTTGTTGCTCGATCAGGCGGGCCGGGTCGTGAGCACCCAAGCCCGCGGCGAGGCGCTGGAACGAGAGGTGAAACGCCTGTTGAATCGCTAGTTTTCCCGGTCAATTTAAGGGATAATATTTGGCGGCTCTCAGAGCGGATGGGTTCGATCCGGGGATCGGTGACACTGAGTGGGTGATAAATTTTTTGAGCGTTTTTTCAGCGGGGGCTGATCTTGAAACGCGGGGCGGACGGTGGAGTGTGCGGGGAGCAGGCCGGGGGATTTACGGTGCAGGGGCGGGTGTTTTTTCGCTCGGCCGCACTGTCCGCTTGCGGGTGTTTCTCGGGTAGTGCTGGCTGGTGACTTCAACGTGAGTAAGTCCGAAGCCGATCAATCGTGTTGGTTTGTGACGGAGGTGCAGCCGCACCGGCCGTCGCTGCGGGCGTGGCTGCTCGCGCGGTTTCCCACGCTGCCTGATGTGGACGATGTCGTGCAGGAAACGTTTGCGCGTGTGCTGGGGGCCCGCGAGGCCGGGCCGATTCGGTCGACGCGCGCCCTGCTGTTTGCCATCGCCCGCAACCTGGCCCTCGATGCCGTGCGGCGCCAGCAGGTGGTGCGGTTCGAACCGATTACGGACTCGACCGATTCGTCCGTCTTAACCGATGGCGCCGATGTGGTCGCCACCGTCAGCAATCAACAGGAACTCGAACTCTTGACCAAAGCCATCCAGTCGCTGCCCACGCGCTGTCGTGAGATTCTCACGCTGAGGACGGCGTATGGCTGCACGCAAAAGGAGATCGCTCGCAAGCTGGGCGTCTCGGAGAGCACGGTCGAAAAACAAACCGCGCTCGGCATCCGGCTGTGCGCGGATTTTTTTGCGAATGGCGGCCTGCGCTGAGCGAGGAACCCGAGCATGCGATCTGATTCACCGCAGTCCCACCGCCCGTCGTCCCAAGCTCTGGCCGAGCAGGCCTCGCTCTGGTTGGCGCGTCGCGATCGCGGACTGACTCCGTCGGAGCAGGACGACTACATGCAGTGGATCGTCGCCGATCCCCGCCATGCGGAAGCGATGATGCAGCACGCGGCCGCGTTTGAGCGGATGATGCACCTCTACGAGTGGCAGCCTTGGCATACGACCGAGGGCAATCCGGATTTGTTCGCGCCGCGCCGTCGAGTGCGCTGGTGGCCGTGGGCGGCGAGCGTGGTGCTGGCGGCGGCTGCGGCCGTGGGGTTGAGTTTCATTTATTCTTGGCACGCGCCGGCAGCGCCCGCCGTAACCTCCTACCTCCAGGTCAACGAGCGGCTCGCGTTGCCGGACGGATCGAGGGTCGAGTTAAAGGATGGAAGTCGCATCGTCGTCCAGTATTCCGACCGGGAGCGGCGGGTGAAACTGACAGGCGGCGAGGCGCAATTCAGCGTGTGGCAGGATGCGCGGCGGCCCTTTATCGTCGAGGCCGGAGGGATCGAAGTGCGTGCGGTCGGCACGGTGTTCAACGTCCGGTTGGAGGATCGCACGGTGGCGGTGCTGGTCACCGAAGGACGCGTGAAGGTGAACCGCGAGCCCCCGGCGGCCACCTCGGGCGGGAGCGTCGCGGAGGTGATGTTGGCTGCGGGTGAGCAGACCGCGGTGCCGCTCGCCGTGGATGCCGTGCAAGCCGCACCGGTGGTCGTCCCGGCGACGTCCGAGCAGATCAGCCAGTCGCTGGCGTGGCAGACCCCCCGGCTGCAATTTTGGGAAACTCCGCTCGCCGAAGCCGTCGCCGAGTTTAACCGGCTCAATCGTTTTCAGATCGTGATCGGCGATGCCGAATTGGGCCGTCGCCTGATCGGTGGGACGTTCCGGCCGGACAATGTGGAGGGCTTCGTGCGGTTGTTGGAGACGACGCTGGATGTGCGATCTGACCGGCGCGGCGACCACGAAACGGTGCTGCGGCGCCGGCGCTGACGGACCCGGCGGCTGGAATCGTTGCGAATTGTTACGGCTTTGCGCGGCCGGTTCGTCTTCTTCAGCAGCCACAGTCCCCGACCGCCTCCCAATATCAATCTATGCGAACCTTTCGCCTCCTCTTCAGCACACTCGCACTCGGTGTGGTGCTGGTTTCATTTGGCCGCGCCGCCAACGATACCAAGAAGGTCTACGACTTGCCCGCGGGCGAGGCGGCCTCGGCGCTGAAACGTTTCGCGGAGGTCTCCGGGCGCGAAACATTGTTCGCTGCCGACGCTATCCGGGGAGTGCGCACGGCGGCGATCCGCGGTGAGTTTTCTCCGCAGGAAGCGCTAAACAAGATGCTGGCTAACACCGGACTGAGTGCCGCGCCCGATACGACGACGGGTGCTTTTGCGGTGACGAAGCAGGGAGCTCTGGAAAAAAACGTCGCGAGCCGCCCCGCCGATCCCAGCGCGGCGGCCGTCGCCAATCCGAAGGTCGCGCAGTTGGTGAAAATGGACCAATATGATGTGCTCGGCTCGCGCATCCGTCGAACGGAAGTCGACGGACCGTCACCGGTTTCCACCTACAACATCGACGACATCCGGGCGACGGGCGCGATGAACCTCGCCGATTTCATGCGCACCGTGCCGCAGACCTACAACGGCGTCGGCGCGGGCCGCAACTCCACTCCGGATGACCTCAATATCTCCGCCGGACAGCGCACCGAGAACCTGATTCCCTTTCCGCCGGGCGCCGGGGTCAGCCCGGTGCTCGGCACCAATGCCCCCGTGCAAACCGGCTCGTCCGGCGTGAGTCTGCGCGGTCTCGGTGCCGGCTCGACCCTGGTGCTCGTCGATGGTCGGCGCGTCGCTCAATCGGGTGAGCGCAACCGCGGTTCCAACTCTGGCCAAGGCTTCGTCGACTTGAACACGATCCCGCTCGGGCTCGTCGAACGCGTGGAAATCATCACCGACGGTGCTTCGGCTCTCTACGGTTCGGATGCGGTCGCGGGCGTGATCAATATCGTGCTGAAAAAATCTTGGGTCGGTACCGAGGTCAACGGCTCCGTTAAGATGACCGCGCACGGTGGCGCGCGTGAGCGGCAAACGACGGTCACGACCGGCGTCGCGGGTCTGGGCGGCCGATTCCGGGGCACGTTGGCGTTTAACTATTACGACCGCGACCCGCTCTTTGCCGCGCAGCGCTCGTTCTCCAAAAATCCTGATTTCCGCACCACCGTCCAAGGCTACAACGCCACCACCGGTGCGCCGGCGCTGGGCACCGACCAGCGCATCCAGTGGGGCTACCCCGCGGCGGTGCAGGCGACGGCGACCACGGGATTCGTTTCCATTCCCGGTGTGCGGGTGTTGCTGGCGCCGGCTGGGGCCGCCACGACTCCGCCGATTTCGGCGTTTGAGCGCCGCACGACCAATGACCCAGGCCAAACCGGCGCGGCGATTGTGGCCCAAGGCCAGCGCATCACCAATCCCGCCTCTTTTCTGGAGCTCGTCGCCGCCGCGGAGCGCCGCGGCCTGACGGCCACCGGCTCCTTTGAAGTGACCAAACACATCGAAGCCTACGGCACCTACGGTTTCAGCGACTCGCGCGGTTTCGCAAAGACGTTGCCGGTCTACGTCGCCAACGTCCCGGTCGCGGCGGCCAACAATCCGTTCGGCGAAGCGATCCAGTTCGGCATGATGCTCCCGCAGTGGGGTCAGCTCTCGCAGCAGACGAAAACCCAGACGCACAGTCTGACCGCCGGCGTGCGCGGCAAGCTCGGCGAGACGTGGCGTTGGGATACGGGCTACCGCTGGCAGGATCAAAAATATCATTCGATTTCCCGCACGTTCAACGCGACGGCGTTCAACGCCCTCGCGAACAACAACGACGCGACCCAGCGCTTCAATCCCTTCATCGACGAGCGGGTGGCCGGTGCCGCGAACCAATCCGCCTTGCTTCAGCAGACCGCGCTCTACCCCACGGTGGACGGTCGCTCGCTGCTCGATAGCGTCGATTTCACGGCCAACGGCGACGTCTACACAATGTGGGGCGGCCCGGTTCGCGCGGCGTTGGGCGGGTCCTACGAAAAAGAGGACAGCAAGAACACCGCCGTGGCGTTTGCCGGCTTTCCGGTGGTCGCCACGCCGGCGAGCTATCGGGACGAGCGCATCAGCCGAGCGGCGTTTGGCGAGTTGCAGGTCCCCCTCGTGGGCAAACCGAACCGACTGCCGCTCGTGTATCGGCTTGAGGCTAATTTTGCTGGTCGCTACGAGAGCCGCAGCGATGCGGAAAGCCACGGCGTGCCGAAGTATGGCGCGACGTGGTCGGCGTTCCGGTGGCTGTTGATCCGCGGCAGCTACTCCGAAGGTTACCGTCCGCCGAGCCTCACCGAAGATCGCCGCGTGACGACGAGCTCGACGTCGTCCGTTGCAGATCCGTCCCGGGGCAATCAGTCCTATCTGATGACGGTCGTGAATCGCTCCAATCCGAATTTGCAGGCTGAGACCTCAACCAACGAATTCTACGGCGCGGTGTTTGAGCCGCCGTTTGCGAAAGGCCTCTCGCTGCAGGTGAACTATTATCGCACCCAGCAAGAGAACGCGATCCAGTCGACGGCCACCTCCACGCTGCTGAACAATGAGGCGCTGTTTCCCGGAAATATTGTGCGCAACGCTCCGACTGCGGCTGACCTCGCGGCCGGTTTCAAGGGGCAGGTCAACACGCTCTACGTCCAATACATCAACTACGGCGTGATCCTGAACGAGAGTATCGACTTCGGAGCCGAGTATCGGCTCCCGTGGGAAAGGCTCGGTCGTTGGCGGCTCAGCACCAATGCTGCGAAGACCATTAGGCAATCGCGCCAGCTTACGATCGGACAGCCGCCGACCAACGATGTCGGCGATACCTACTCGAGCCCGCGGTGGAATATTGTTTCGACGCTTTACTGGAGCAACGGGCCGTGGACAGCGTCGTCGACGCTGAGTTACCTGAGCGGTTTCCGCTCTGATCGCGCGAGCATTTCGTCGAACCCGCTGTCGAATCTCCCCGCCATGCGCATGATCGATCTGCGCGCGTCGTATGAATTCAAGGACGGGGTGTGGCGGAAATACGGTCGCGGCCTGCGGGTCGGTGCCGGAATCGCCAACGTCACGGATCAAAATCCACCGTTCACGAATAACATCTATGGTTTCAATGGCGGCGTCTATGGCCGCTGGGCCTTTGGCCGTACGTATGAGTTTTCTTTCGCGCAGCCTTTTTAAGGCCGTCATCACCTCCAGCCCTCCCCGATTTTCATGAAGAAAACCTCCTCCTATTTTTTCCGCCTCGCTACTGTTGGCCTGCTGCTCTCAGCGGGTGTCCGGGCGCAGACTCCTGCTCCTGCCGTCGCGCCGGCGCCCAAAGCCACAGCGGCGGTGGCCACCCCCGCGGCCGCGCCGGTGAAGGTCGCCGTGCCTTTCCGCGAAGATTTCGCCAAGCTCAAGTCCGGTGAAGTGGTCCCGGATTTTTCCGTGCAAACGATCGCGGGCCAGCCGGCGAAGTTTAGCGATTACGCGGCGGGCAAGATCACGGTGTTTGGTCTCTGGGGCGCGAGCACCGGAGCCGCACCCCAGATCACGGCGCAATGGGAAAAACTCTCGAAAAAATATGCGGCGGCGGGCGTCGTTTTTCTCGGCATTGGCGGCTACGGCAGCCGCGAGGAATTTGACCAATGGCGTGCCAAGACAGGCGAACCGATTTCCTTCCCGCTGGCCTTTGACCCCCTCGGGAAATATCCGCCGGCGGCCAAGACGCGGGCGGAGATGACGCCCGAAGAACTGAAGGCCGAAGTCGCGCGCAGCCGGGAGTTTTTCTCTCGGTCGATTTCGCTGCAACTCGGCGGGGTGATGGCCCCGTATCCGACGACTTTCGTCGTTGATGCCCAGCGCAAGCTCGTGGGTTGGTTCTCCGGCACGCAGCCCACCTACAATACCGCCCTCGGCAATCTGCTGTTGCGCGCGGGCGTCAAGCTCGCTCCGGAAGACATCCCCGAGCGCGTCTATACGCGTGAGGAAAGTAAGATCGCGGCCACGCCGGCACCGGTCGTAGCGCCCACGGAAAAAATAGCGGTCGGGTCGGTCGCCCCGGATTTCACGACGATCGATCTGGCCGGCAAACCGGTGAAACTTTCCGATTTCCGCGGCAAAGTCGTCGTGCTCGATTTCTGGGCCACGTGGTGCGGACCGTGCATCGCCTCGATGCCGCACACCAACGATGTCGCCACGCGTTACAAAGATCAGGGTGTGGTCGTCTGGGGTTCCTGCACGAGTGACACGCGCGCGGCTTTTGAGAAATGGGTGAAGGCGAACCAGGAAAAATACTCGGGCTTCATTTTCTCGCATGATCCGGCGGAGCGTACGCCGGCCAGCGTCTCGCAGAAGCTTTACGGCGTCTCCGGCATTCCCCAGCAGTTTGTCATCGACCGCGAGGGTAAGATCGCCGCGCTCGTCAACGGCTACTTGCCGGGCGAAGTGCTCCTCGACGCTGCGCTCGCCAAGGCCGGCATCAAGGTCGACCCCGCCATTCTCGCCAAGGCGGTCGTCGATCAACAGAAGCGCGAGGCGCTCAAATAAGCCCGCGTCTTCGCGGGAGACGTGCGTGTGCGGTCGGCCGCAGGTGACGTCGAGGTCTTGGTCGATACCGGCTTTTTCCCTGTAGCCGGCGCTGACCTCGTGCCGCACTTGTTCGGGCGGCTGGCCCGAGAGGCCCCGATGGTGGAGCATGAGGAGTGTGGGTTTCGCGGCGCGAGCGAGGGGGCACGACGTTACCGACGAAGGGTGCAGCGCGGCGTGCGTTGACCGCGGTACGCTCGACTGTTGGGCTGCGCAGACTCCGCTTCTTCTGCATGATCTTACGTCGCTTCATGTCGCTCGGTCTCCTTCGTCTCGTTACGGTATGGGCGTGCGTGCTGGCCGCGCTCGCCGGTTGTGCGGGGCCAACGGTGGCGCCGCCGGCGGCCGACGGGATTGCGCTGGGAGCGGTCGGTGTCGTCGTGCCGGACCCGCGGCCGGTGGATCCGGCGCGGGCGCAGAATGTGTTTGTGATGTTGTCCGGCGGGGTGAACCCGAGCTCGAACAACTATTCGCAGTATTTGCAGGCGAAGGCCGTCACGACGTTTTTGGAACGTAACTATCCGCTCGATACGGTGTGGACGTTTTTCGGGGCGGGCAACGTTGAGGGAAAGCCTCCGCTGCTCGGCGATGTGCGCCGTAGCCAAGAGCGCGATGGCCGCACGGTGAACACGTGGCTCCCCGGCACGATCAGCCGCAACCGGCCGGCGAAGCGTGAGATCATCTTGCGCGCCTTCCGCGAGGAAATTCTTCCGCGGGTGCGCGACGGGGGCACGGTGTATCTGTTTGTCGGCGACCACGGCTCCCAGCGCGGCACGGGTGACCGAGAGAGTATCATCGATCTGTGGACGCTGGCGCGCGATGCCGCGAGCGAGCGCGGCTGGAAGACGGAGCGCGGCGAAGTGCTCGGCGTGTCCGATCTGCGCAAGGTGCTCGCCGAGGGTTTGGGTCGCGGGCGTGTCGTCTTCTGCATGACGCAGTGCCACAGCGGAGGCTTTCATCACCTCGCGGTGCCGCGGGAGCTGACGGCGAATCCGCGCTGGTTCACGCGGGTGCCAGGTTGGTGGAAACCGACAGCGGCCAAGGGCGCGCCGGCGGATGTGCGTGCGGCCGGGTTTACGGCCACGGATGAATTTAATCTCGCGGCCGGTTGCGATCCGGACCCCGATCCGGAGAAATGGGTGGGCTACGAACGGTTCATGCCGGAAAGTTTGTTGGGGCTCGATCTGTTCACGCTCCAGCCGGCCGGGGAGCGCCGCGCGTCGTTCTATGAAGCGCATATCGAGGCCACGCTCGTCGACCGCACGATCGACAAACCTTATTCCACTTCCGAGCAATACCTCGAACGCTGGGCCCATCTGATCGAGACCCGGCTCGCGAAGGAGGCAAATCTGAGCGAGGCGGTGAAGCGACAAGTGGCGGCGTATCAGCGGGCGGTGGACGGTGGCTGGAAAATACCGGCGGCGGACGCAGCTTTACGCGAGCGGCAGGAGTTATTCGGGCGTTTCACGCAGCGGATGGCCGACGAGAATCCTGCGTTGAAAAACCTAGTGTTCGGAGGCTCCCGTGCCCAGTTGGAGGCCGCGATGGCCCCACCGGCGCGCGCGGGACGCGGTCAGGCGCAGTCCGGTCCCACGTCGCAGGCGGGGCAACCCGCACCCGCTCCGGCACCGACCGATGGCGGCGGCCGTGGACGCGGCCGAAACGCGCCGTCGCCAGAAGTCTTGAAGCTATGGAACGAGGCGGTGCGTCCGGCGTGGAAGGCGGCGGTGCTGGCAGATCGCGTGGCGGAATTGCCGGTGGGGGCGCGAGCGTTTGAAAAAGACCTGTTGGCGCAGGAGGCGAACGGGAAAGATTTTCTGTTCGCGAATGCGCGGGCGCTGGCGGACGAAGTATATTGGAAATCGGGATACGCTGATCCCTCGACGCTGGATCGAGCCAAGGCGGAGGCGGTGGTGCGTTGGGGCTCAGACCGGCGGAGTCAGATCCTTGCTTGGGCCAAGGCGTCGGACCAGCCGACGGTGCGCGCCGCGGCCGAGGAAATCACGAAACGTCAGCCCGCGAGCCGGCGGGGCGGAGTGGCGGCGGATGCGACGGTGACGGCCCCGAGCTCGCCGCCACCGGCCACCAATGATTCCGCGCGTCCGATGAGTCGAAAGACGGCGGCTGAACGGGTGCTGTTCTATCGGCGGACGCTGGCGGCGTGGGCGTTCTTGCTCGCGCTAGACGAACGCCCGGCCCTCGCGCGCATCGCGGAATTGACCGCGCTCGAGCGCACGCCGCTGCCGTCGTCGATAAAGTAAGGCAACGCGGTGGCGGTCGGTTGCCCTGGCCCGATGGCGGCACTTGAAAAATTCTTTAGTAGGTTTTCGGTGTTCGGGTGTTTAGATGGAGAACGCCGTCGCGTGACGGTTCTTTCGCTGCAACGTGTCATCACAAAATTCAGATTCCGCCCGCTGGTTCGCCGAGGAGGTGCTGCCTCACGAGGCGGCGCTGCGCGCGTGGTTGCGGGCGCGTTTCCCGGTGGTGACCGATGCGGACGATCTTGTGCAGGAGGCCTACGCGCGGCTCATGCAGGCTCATGCGACGGGGCCGATCGCGTGCCCGCGGGCTTTTCTTTTTGTGACGGCGCGCAATCTCGCGCTGAACCACCTGCGGCATCAGCGCATCGAACGGCCGGAGGGCGCGGCGGAGATTGATGCGCTGTCCGTGGCAGACGAACGCGTCGGCATCCCGGAGGCGCTCGCGCACGCGGAGGATTTTCAGATTTTGATTCGGGCGATCGAGTCGCTGCCGGAGCGTTGCCGCCAAGTCGTCACTTTGCGAAAAATCTACGGGCTGTCCCAAAAAGAAGCGGCCGAGCGTCTCGGCATTTCGGAGCATACGGTTGAGGCTCAGGGGAGCATTGGTCTGCAGAAGTGTATCGAATATTTTCGTCGTCACGGCCACGGGCCGCGCTCTCGTCCATGAATCCCGAACCGACCAAACCGCGTTCGCGGGAGGAAATCGAGCGGACCGCCGCCCAGTGGGTGCTGCGGCGCGACCGTGGGCTCACGGCGACGGAGCAGGATGAGTTGTCGCAGTGGCTGGCGGCGGATTTGCGGCACGGAGAGGCGCTGGCGTTGCAGCGATGGGGCTGGGACGAACTCGACCGCCTCGCAGGTTTGCAGACCTCGCTCGGGGCCGTGCCGAATCCGGATTTGTTCGCGCCGAGGGCGAAGGCGCGGGCACGGCGCGGGTGGTGGCTCGCGGCCACGTCTTCTCTGGCCGCGGCGGCGGCAGTCGTGCTGCTGATCACGCTGCGTTCGCCGCCGGCGACGTCGGAAAACGCGCCCCCGCCCGCGGCGGTTTCGACGGCGCTGGCGGCTCCCTGTGAACGCCTGACCTTGGAGGACGGATCGGTCGTGGAGCTGAATCGCGGGGCGAGTGTCGAGGTGGTCTATTCGGCGACCGAGCGACGCGTGCGGCTCGTGCGCGGCGAGGCAAACTTCACTGTCGCGAAGAATCCCGAGCGACCGTTTGTCGTGAACGCGGGCGGTGTCGATGTGCGCGCGGTGGGCACGGTCTTCAACGTGCGTTTGGCCCGTGAGGCGGTCGAAGTCGTCGTTTCGGAGGGCCGGGTGAAATTGGAACGTCCGCCAGTGGACACGGTGGCGCGTGAAGCCACGGTGCTCTCGGTCGGCGAAAGTGCGGTGGTGTTGTTGGGGGCTTCCGCGCTCGGGCCACAGGTTACCGCTCTCGCGGTGCCGGAGCTGGCGGCGCGCCTGGCATGGCAGCCGCGGCTGTTGGATTTCACGGGGGCACCGCTGACGGACATCGTGGCGGAATTTAACCGGCGCAATCCGGTGCAGCTCGCGGTCGACGATGCCACGCTCGGAGCGCTGCGCCTGAGCGCGGCGTTTCGTTCGGACAACGTCGAGGGCTTCGTGCGCCTGATGGAGTCGGATTTCGGGATGCGTGCGGAGTGGCGGAGTGAGCGCGAAATCGTGTTGCGGCGGGTGAGGTAAGTTTTCCTTAGCGGAAACCATCGCGTCACGGTTTGTAGTCATCGAACCCCCTTTCACCTATGACGCGCTGTCTCCGCCTACCTCACGGCTTGCATCGAAAGTTCCGTGTTTTCCTTTGGGTGCCATTGCTCGTGCTCACCGCGATCGCGGCCGAAACCAAGCGGTCGTTCGATTTGCCGGCCGGTCGAGCCGCACAGACTCTCAAACAGTTCGCCGCTCAAGCCGGTCGCGAGATCGTGTTTTCGACCGAGGTGATCGGCGATGTGCGCACACCGGCGGTTCGTGGTGAACTCACGCCCAACGACGCCTTGCTGGCGCTGCTCGCCGGCACCGGGCTCATCGCCGGACAGGACTCGCGAACCGGGGCGATTGCCGTCCGAAAGGAGGCCGACCCAAACGCGGTTCGGGCGGCGCCGCTCGAAAGCCGCGACCGCCCGGCGACAGCAACAGGCCGTGATTCGGAAACGGTCGAACTCTCGCCGTTCGTGGTCAACACCGCCAGGGACCGGGGCTACGTTGCCGAGAACACCCTCGCCGGCAGTCGTTTGAACACCAAGTTGCGCGACACCCCGGGCTCGATCTCCGTCTTTACCCGGGAATTCTTGGATGAACTCGGGATTAACGACATCCGCCAGCTGGTCGAATACTCAGTGAATTCGGAGGTGGACGTCGGGACAGGCGCCGGCGGCCCGAACCAAAACACCTACATCGACGCCTCCAATCTCAACGTCAATGTCCGCACCCGCGGCATCTCGGCCAGCCAGGGATTGGATTATTTCACG
>Ga0209550_10001640_pt1 | contig 21488 bp, 25 predicted proteins | sample LauGreSuBDMM15SN_2_FD_187567 | JGI IMG/M metagenome (GOLD analysis project Ga0209550, IMG submission 187567) | Freshwater lake microbial communities from Lake Michigan, USA - Su13.BD.MM15.SN (SPAdes) (version 5) | ecosystem: Environmental > Aquatic > Freshwater > Lake | place: Lake Michigan... | reverse complement strand
TTTTCCATTACCATATTTTTCGCACAAATACCTATTTCACATTTGGAACATCTACAACTGGTTCTAAATTCATCAACCAAATATGTTTGAAATCCTGCTTTTCTAAATAAAGTTCTCATACCTTTTCCTTTGGTTGCTTCTTTGTATTTCATTTGTTGTTTCTGTTCGTAATCTCCAAAACAAACTACTACTTCTTTTTCATTACCAAAAATTCGTTTGAAATTGTTTAACATTTTTTGTTCGCTTTTTTTGGTATTTCTATAACTTTGTAATCGTAGTTTCCTGAAAATGTATTTTTCATAAAACTTGAATAACATACCATTTATTTCACTTTTCTTTTGAATATATTCTTTAAATTTTGTTATATTAAGTGATTTACGATTTAATTTTGATAATTCAGTTTCCCATTCTATAATTGTTTTTTCTTGTATTTTTTCCTTTTTCAATTCCAATTGGATTTTAGAATATTTCTTTTTCTTGGTTTCTTTTCTTCGTTGGTCTTGTGAATATCTAAACTTATTTGCTTCTTTATTATCGGCATCTACACAATAAATTAAATCACATTTACCAGGGTCTATGGATACAATTTTTTTATTTTGTAATTGTGAATAATCATTTAGTTCATCAATATATATTTCAGTTGATAAACCTTTTTTCATCATCGGTAGTTTCTTTCCAATTAGGTCTTTTCGTAATAATAACAAAGAGCAACTAATTCCATCGGTTTCTATCATATGGTGAAATTCATAATGCTTTTTATGGAAACATTTTTGTTCAGTTCTAAAAAAAAATTCCCAAATTTTATCTTCATTTCGTTTCAAATTCCCTTCTGTTAAATACTCGCTTTTGTTTCCTTGTTTTTTTGTCATAAGAAGATGCACTAATGTAGTTGTATCTAATATTATGTGTTTTGGAATAATTTCATTACGCATAGGAAATACATTACAAATAGTTTGTTCTTCTTTTTCTACTTGTTTCATCATTTTAATCATACAAGGAAAATAATCCATAGGACTACACATCAAATCATAATATAGATTTTTCTTGAATGTTTTAACTGGTATAATATCTTCTTGTTTTTGTTGATTAATCCATGTATGATAAGAATTATGAGATTTGTATTGTGTTGTTTCAATATTCAATAAATCATTTTTAATTTTTCTTAACTGATTACATAATTTGTTTATTTTTGTATCTTTTTCTTTTTTCGTGATATTCATTTTCCTTATTTTGCTTACAATAAACTTCTTTTTCCAAACTACATTTACATATCGTTCTACATATTCAACAAAATGATTTTTAATGTTATTCTCATACATGGTAAGAATATCAATTGTTAAATAATCCAAAATGGTATTCATATGTGTATATTCAAGTGTGTCTTTTTGTATAAGTGGTTCAAAATCGGTTTTGTAAAAAGCAATTAAATTATCTTTTAATTCCTTAATTTCTTTCTTTGCTGGTCTTCCTTGTGGTTTTTCATTACACATAATTTTCATACAAGAATTCACAAATACCTTATCTATAACTGGTAAAGTGTTATTTGTTTCATAGTAATTCAATAAATATAATTTCATAAAAAGTAAAACATTAATTACTATTTTATTACAAAGAATAACAGCATTAGTTATTTTCGGTGTATTTATATCAGGATGTTTCAAGACACTTTTCAAGGAAATTTTAATTCCTTTGAAAAAGTCGTCAGGCGGTTTTTCTTTTATAGACATCCCTTATAATATTCCTAAATATTTTATTTTTAAGTAATTTAACGAATAAACTACAAAAAAGTTATGATAATTCAAATATAAAATTTTGGGAAGTTGATGATGGAGTAAAAGGACAAAAAGAAGTGTTTATTAAAGAACATTATTAATCTCTATAAGTGTAAAACTATAAATATATGTTCTAATGTATTTTCCATTTTCTGTAAATTGAAAATCTTTACTTTCAATATTATATTTTGATTTTAATAATTGTTTTATAATACTTAACCAAGGTCTTTTTATTTTACTTGGTTCGCCAACTGCTTTTAATCCATTAAAAGAAAACCATTTTCTTATTTCAGGTATAAGTTCCATGATTTTATTTTGTATTTCTGCATTCTTATCTAATTCATAAAGTGTATATGTATTCTTATTGGTTAAATCTAATATATTTATAATTTTATTTATGATTTCTTCTTGTTCCTTTTTATATAATTCACTTTTTAATCGCATAGGCATCTTAAATATACTTAAAATACACAAATAAATTTTAAGTATATTATTTATAAATTTTTCTGTTCTATAATAAATATATTAATAAATTATATTTCCTTGCCTTACGAATTGTAGACCAACTCCCTGAACGTAAATCTTCTCTATTTTTATCTATTGGACATGCTATTAATATAGAAGAATTTTTTATGATGTTTAAATTTCTTTTTAAATAAGGTTCTTCTTTCATTAGTAAATCTCCTTTATTAAATGCTCTTGAAGTTGGATTATTTGGTGGAAATATACAAATTGTATTTATATCAATTTTATAAATTATTAAACATACAAAGATGTTGTATAATTGTTGGTTGTAAAGAGATATTTTTAGTTGCTGATTGAAAATCATGTAATTTGTTTTTCAAATTAATAACTTCTATTAATTCTGTTTTACTTTTTGAATTACATTTTATAATTTTAAGTTCTTTACATTTATCCAATAGTTGTGTTTTAGTCATTTTTGAAGTATCCATTTGTTTCTATATATTAATTATATTTATATTTTTTAAATCAATTTTATATATTTCTTATGTTTTAGTCATGTATATTATCTTGAGAAAAAATATAAAAAATAATTAAAGGTGCGGTTTTAAATCTTCAAGGGTGTAAATGAGGATAGAGTGTGAGTAGAGTGTATTTGCTTTCCTCTTGTTTTTTTATCATTTTGCACAAGCTTAGAATGTGAACTTCAATTTCAAATATTTCAAATGTTTCAAATGTTTCACACAGTATCTATTCTAACTAAAATGCAGGATATCCAGTAATCCCTCGACCGATAATAAGACCATGAATATCGCTTGTCCCTTCATACGTATTCACCGCTTCCAAGTTCAACATGTGTCTTATAACGTGGTATTCATCCGATATTCCATTCCCACCTAACATATCTCTCGCATTCCTGGCAATTTGCAATGCCTTTTGGCAGTTGTTTTTTTTAATGATTGATATGTTTTCAGGTATCAGTATATCTTCATCAAGCAGTCGACCGATGCGAAGATTAGCCTGCATACCCAATGTAATATCTGTTATCATATCCGTCAATTTCATTTGAATAATTTGATTTGCAACCAAAGGTTTGTTAAACTGTTTCCTCTCTAAACAATAATTTCTTGCTCTGACATAACAGTCCTCTGCAGCACCCAATGCACCCCAGGCAATTCCATATCTTGCATTGTTTAAACAAGTGAAAGGACCTTTCAAACCCTTCACAAAGGGCAACATATTTTCCTTGGGTACCTTTACATTGTCCATGAAAATCATACCAGTAATAGAAGCACGGAGAGAAAACTTCCCTTCAATTTTTGGAGCGCTTAACCCTTCCATACCTTTTTCCAAAATAAACCCTTTGATTTCATTTTCCTCATTCTTTGCCCAAACAATAAACACATCCGCAATTGGCGAATTGGTAATCCAATTTTTGCTACCATTCAAAATAAAATGGTCTCCAGATTGTACTGCTTTTGAACTCATGTTCGATGGGTCACTACCATGGTCCGGTTCCGTAAGACCAAAGCACCCAATCAAGTCTCCCTTGGCCAACTTAGGAAGAAAACGGTCCTTTTGCTCGGATGAACCAAATTTATAAATGGGTAGCATCACTAGGGAGGATTGAACACTCGCTGCACTTCGATAACCACTATCAACTCTCTCTATTTCGCGCATGATTAATCCATAGGATACATAATTTACACCGGAACATCCGTAATCTTTGATAGTAGGACCTAACAATCCGACCGCACCCAAGGATTTCATGATATTTTTATCAAAGGTTTCGTTTCTGAAAGATTTTTGCACACATGGTTGTAAAATGTTTTGCGCAAAATCAATCGCCATATCACGTATCATTTTTTCATCGATGGTTAGTTGTTTGTCAAAGAGAAACGGGTCTATATGATTGAATGTTTGCAACGAAAACAATCTCGCACCAATGTTCTTCTTGTTCAAATTACAACCGGTACTTTTATTCAAGATTCTGAACATGTGTATTTGTATTTGTTGTGTCAAAGCTTTTATATCATTTTTTAAATTTAAAGTGATATTGTTTTATAAACTCTATGCTTTACGTTCCACATCATAAATCAATTGCCTACATTGAAATGACAACGTCGAATATTTTTCAATATCGCGGATATTCGGTCGATTTATGTTTCGGGGAGGGAAATATCCGATTGGGATTTTCCGAGATTCTCAGCGATGCACGTTATGTAGCGGTTATGCAACAGAAGGACTTTCGGGTGCAGTATGACCTCCAGGGTATTTACAAAGTGATGCTGGCGACATTTTCGGAGAACGACTTCAATTACGGTGTGGATATCAGTATTCTCTCTGGCTTTATGAAATTGCACTTTCATGCCTTGGTCAGTGGGTTCTTGAATGTTCAGTTTGAGGTCATGTTAAAAGAGACAGTCCTTGTAACTGAAGCGTCGCAGTCCAGTAGAATACAGAAGGCAATAAGAGAGTTTGATGAGAACAACCTCACCAAGGAATCGTTGCTGAAGCAGTTAGCCGAGAAGGTCTTTTCCAATGCACAACATATCATGACCCTCAATGAGATGTTGGCACAGCAACGCACCAAATTATTGGAAATGGAGCACACAGTTGCGCAACAAAACCACACCATACAGCACTTGAATACTGTCAACAAAGAGATGCAGGATATATTGTCTGAATTCGAGGTGCAAAGTAGATTGGATAGATAAGCTGCCTACGTTGGAGAAAAGAATTTGCCAAGGGAATAAATTGATGCGTTTGACATTGTAAACGAATAAATTTAGGGAAATATTTGTAATTATGTTTTTTTTATTTATTTATAAATGCTATGCTTTTCACATGTCATCATAATTCAATTGCCGTACAAAGAATTAACATATCTGAAAACAACTTAAAGCCAAATTCTTCCCCCCCCCCAAATACTAACATGAGCAAACCTTATACGTATACGGGCTCCTACTTCTTGACTGCACGAAAACCAATCACCAAAGGTGACATGGTGGAATTGTGCAAAGATTTGAACAAACAATATGAAGCAACTGGAATTACATTTCAACCAGAATCAATTTCGGAAGGAGGTATTCAATATAATCTCCCTAGTACTTTTAAACGCGCGTACAAATCCATACGCATGTATTTCAACAAGCCGACTATTAAACGCAGAAGTCAGTTTATTCCATTTGAAAAAAGTTCTTTGTCCACTTATCGCGTTTCAAAAAAGCACTTGCAGAAATTAGGCTTATTGCAATTGGCACAGAAACACTATCTTGTGATGCCCGACATTTCTCATAATGACCCAAATTTTCTATTTCACTTGAGCAAGTGTCATAGTGTTAACAGTCCTCCTTTTGACTGGCCTGCCGTTCATCCGAACGTCATGAAAGAGTGGGAAAATAACCCCGAAGTTATTTTGGAGGCAGGTCTCTCTATTCAGACATATTTGAAGGCATTTCATGGAGCACCAGTGTTTACACAAAGCGAACTTCAATTGTTTGGAGACTGCACCGCCAAAATTGGATTGGTCATTGATTCAAAAGTGCCAAAAGACAAAGACTTGAGTTGTTCTAGGGATAGCCCACTTGGAAAATATTGATGCGTTTGAAATTGTAAACGAATAAATTTAGGAAAAACTACAAAAAACAAAAAACAAAAACCAAAAACCATAATCCCCAGTCCGTTTTATTGAAGTAACTTCTTCGAAAAAACCAGCCCAATTTCGCTGTCCTTATAGCGAACATCGACATAAAAGGGTAGTCCATTGAGTCCATGACTTAGTGTGTCGATTATATCCAGTTTGTTGTTTGATAATAGTTGTACTATATTGTACCGTGAATCCAGCTTGCTGAACACATTGACATAGATACCTCGTCCATGTATGTATTTGATTCGACCGTCATATTGCAGTATTAGGTTCAACACATCAAAAGGTAAGAACATATTATATATTCTAGAGTGTATGATGATATCCTATATCGTCTATTCTTTTTCTCTCTTTATATAAAAATCAATTAGTTACACATTTTCCTTTCTTTTTGTCTAATGTCTAAACTCTTGATTTCTTGCAGTCTTTGCAATCGCTAAATAATCCAGGTACAAACGTTCCAGCCTTTATCAACCTGATATGTTTTCGATGAATGGGCCTCTTCACGGTAGACGTCTTTTTCCCTTTACGATACTTTGTAATGGACTTAAATCCTCTGCCCTTTTTGATTGTCACTTTACGCACTATTTTACCACCATGTTGCATGACGGTTTCAGTGTTTTCATAATTAAAATTGCTATCCATACCGATTTAATATAAAGAGAGAAAATAAATATATTCACTCAAAGTAATAGCATCGTCCCTTGCAAAATGAAATCATCTCACACATCGGAGTCATCTCACACATCGGAGTCATCTCACACATCGGAGTCACCTCATACATTTGTTCACTTATTCCACATTTTCATCGTTGGATTCCTATTTTTGTATGTGGGCATAAAGAGAGAAAACGTATATGGCCCAGTATTTCCATTTTTATTGGTTTTGGGGTTCGTGGTCATACTGTATCATTTGTATAAAATATACACATACTTGAGATTGGGGAAAGGAATTTGGGTAAACTTGATTCATGTCCTCATCGTTGGACCTTTGCTGATGTATATCGGCTATCATGGAGAGAAGACATCAAGAAAGTTCTTTGAAATTCTATTGATGCTAGGCTTTGCGTCGATTGGTTATCATTTGTACTACCTCTTTTAGGCATTACTTAGCAGGTTGTATGTCGCAATCGTCTGTCTTTATCCGCATTCTTTTTGAACCCATTGTTTGGTAACAACGGCTTCAACACTTTCTAACGCTCCTTCGACCCAGCCTTGATATCTACTCACCGCTTCCCCCACCACCAACATGCCCTTTTCAGGATGTTGTGCACGATGCACAAAGCTGTTCCGGTTGCGGAATGATGTAGACAATGGTGCATAATAATGTGTTCCAATTGGCCAATAGTAATCCTTTAGAGCAATGATTTTGAGAGTTCCTTCCGGCAATCCAAGTGCTGTTTCAATCAATCTACAGAATAGAGCGCGATTTACAGAGGTATTTTGCAAATTGTCTTTTAAGAAGAGAGCACTCTCGTTATCACTGTAAGCAATCATATAAACGCCTTTGCCCGCATCGATGGGTATTATTTTTTGGAGTGGTCCAGGAACAATGGTGTAATGGGGAACGTATTCTTTCATGGTTTGAGTGGAATGGTTATCAAATTTAGCATATAGGCGTAAGAAGGGTTGGCCATGAATCTCTTGATACAAACTGCTCCTATCCGAAGCTCCAGGAACAAGCTTTTTGATACCCGAGATTGTAGTGGCTACAATGACACGATTGCAATGATACACTTTTTTATTCGTCGTTTTTATCTCAAACAAACATGGACTGGTTTGGACCTGATTGATCTCAGTAACATCCGATGAAAATTTGAAATGGGCCTTGCCGATTGTTTGATACAATTTTTCCACCATTTTCTTCCAAGGAACATGCAAGCCAGTCCATCCGCCTTTGTTGTCATCCATTCCATAGTTATACAATGTTTCATATACGTCCGCATTTTCGTAGTCCGTATACCCTGCACTAACGACAAATTGGGTGTATAAATCTTTGCCTAGGACCTTCAGGGAAAACTCTTTGAATGTTTTGTCGTGTAACTCAGGATGTTTTTTATATTCTATTTTCAATCTGTCAACTATTCTATCAATATCCACAGGTCTGAACGTGTTGGAATACTTCATAATAGACTGGAACTCAGAGTAACGTATATTCAACTTTCGCATTAATTGAATTAAAAGAGGGTTGGTATCTTTCCTTCCAATACCGGCACCGGTGACTATTTCCGTTCCATAGAAAGTATCATTGCTTGTTCTTCCACCAATCCAATTTCTTTTATATTTTTCCAAAATCAAAAAAGAAGCAGAGGGACAAAGTTGCTTAATCTTATATGCGCTATACAATCCTGCCATACCACTTCCTATAATAACGATATCAACATAATCCATTCTTTTACTAGTTTGATATTATATAGTTTGATATATTATTTTTTTTTAAAGCAGTGCATGCGTTAAAACAAAATAAACTATTATTCATTTATTTCAAGCTAATCGTGTACAAATTGGCGACAATTTTGATAATCAACGAAATGTACATATAGGTAGACAGGCTAAGGTCACAGTTTCCTTGAGGATAGACGGTACCCCAGAACACGATTCCCCCCAAGATGTTCCATGTCAAACAGAACAGCGCATTGGCCAGTCCAACCAGTCGAATGCACCAAATTGTGAACACGGTGATTTCTTTGACGAAAATCAGCACCAAGATGCAGGCCACCACCCATAGCCCCATGAAACCAGAGACCATCAAATAGTTTTTCAGCGAAAGATAGAGTCCCTTGGGGGTGTCGTTGACGCATGTGGAGTCCGCAAACGCAAAGTACAAATCCGACAGCACAATGGGAGCATTGAATAACACCATGATAAGTGCACACACTTTGAAGGCTACGAAGATGACATCTTTTTCTTGTTCCCCGGGCTTTTTCTTCAAGATGCTTTTCAAAGGAATCTCTAATTCCTCCGCTTCCATAAGAGCAATACTCGTGAGCCTTTGGGATTCCCTTTCTTCAGGAGCAATGGAGGAGTCCTCGTCGGAGTGAATTGGATTTAGCATGATATGATGAGGAGTAAGATGTACGTTGCACCGTTTACGCAGTATCTATCTCAATTTTTTTTGTTATCCCAGATGATGATGATGATGATGCAAGTACAATCCGGAAAAGACGTTTGTACTTTTTCACACCATCCAACGTGTATCCATCCGCAGCACGCACCGGTTCCATTTTATAGCCATACACATGCAGAATTTGCCGCACCAGATTGAGTAGCGGCCATCGCTGGCATTTCTCGGCATTGGCTTGTAAACTGGTCATGAAGGAGGAACTATAACTGCGTTTCAATGCAGGAATATATTGTTTGGCTTCATCGTATTTTTCATCGGAGAGAAAGGGGTCACGTGGAATAAGCAGTCCATTTAGTTCCAAAGTATGGATGCCTACAATGGTGAGAATAGATTGGGTTGCAGTGTCTAAAGTTGCAGTGTCTAAAGTCATTATGTTTCGTTATTTATAAAAAAAAAGTATTTTAATTCTTTATTTTTTTATAAACAAATCAACGCTTTTTCTTCAATTTATAGGCCAATACCCATTTGTCGAAGCTTTGCGGAACCCATTTGCAGATAGGAACGACGAAGCCACCTTTGTAGTCCTTGGGGTCGAACACGGTGGTGGGGGCCAATTTATGGCATAAGAATCCGCAAATAGGAGTAAAGGATGCCGGGATATTACTCGAACCCATCTTGCTATTTGGTCTGCAAAGGTAAACACGATTGTGCCATGTGTTGGGTTGTTTTTTGTTTCGGTCGTTTTCATCTTCGTTGCAATCAGGGAACATGAGAGCAACTTCTGTTAAGCAAGACATTTAAGAATACAAATAGGTAAAGGGCAATATTTAAGTTAAGATATGACCAACACATATACAAAATCGTTCTTTTCGTTCTTTTCGTTTTTTCGTTTTTTCTTTAAATATTGAACTCGGGGATGCTGTAATGCTCGCCAACCTTGACATACTTGGCAATGATTTTGGGGTTCACTTGGTTCTTGATGATGTCTGATGCCTCGTAGACGTTGTTGCACTTGTCAATGTAGTAGACGATGCCTTGAATATCTTGGGCCCACACTTCCACCTTGGTGGTGCTCATCTTCTGTTCATTGAGACTCTCTATGATACCATGAGGTGTGCCCTTCATGTGCGTCCCACAATATTCGCTGCCCTCTTTGCGTCGTCGCGTGCACTGTTCGTCGCTGGCTCGCTTGGCACAGCAGCGGTCATACATAGGAACAAAGTTTTTGACACGTTTGCGTTTTTGGAAATCTTCTTTGTTGAAGGACAAACGGTCGTAATCATAGATGTACTGGAGCAGCTGAGCGGATTTCATGTCGCAACTCAGACCAAGTTGGGTGGCTTTTTCACGAATCTCGTCTTTGAAGGTCGAGATGTAGGTCTCTACTTTCTTGTTCAAACGTTTTTCCATGATTGGGTGATAAATGGTCTTTAAATGGATATTTGTATAATATATTGTCTTATCTTTAAATCAATTTTTTATAGTGTATGGAAAAACTACTTAAAGAACGCGCATCAGATTTTCGGATAATCGTTCGGCAAAATCAATATACACAGAATGAGGAACAAATAGAAGAGCAAATAGACACCGTATGTCTCTTCCCCCACACCGTAAAAAGTAAGCACTTGAGTCAAACTATAAAAAACAATGACAGAAAGTCCTATCAATGTGATGGAATTCATTGGAATATATGCTATACACTAAGGATAGATATTTTTTAAGCAATCCCCAACCTCGCCTTGTTGGCAAAATGGTAGCTCAAGGGCCATTGTTGATTGTATTCCTTGACCACCAACATCGGGGTATTCTCACCCTCTATGAGTGCTAAATATACGGCATCATACGTTTGCGCCCATAGCCCATCATGGTCTGCATTCGCTGCCAGCAATTCTTGCTTCGTTTGGGATTGGTCGACAGAATCAATCAGAATATGCTTTGTTTGGCCTAAGAGAAGTGCAAACCGCACAACACCTTTTGTGTCCGGATTGGAGGATTGAGTCAAGGCATTCTCCAAGGTGGTAAAATAATAATAGGGACCCAACAAGGCGGACTTGGTTTGGGCACTCTCTCCAAACATGCAGGTGAACTTCAATTTGCTCTCGGTTGGCTTGCCGACGAACCCCACCACCGGCACTTCGTACGGGACGTTTTTCTCGTCGTAGAGAAACAAGAGCGAGTCGTTCTGCACAAAAAAATCGGTTACGCCGATGGCAATCGGTATGCCACAAACATGACGATGATTCAGTATCTCATCCATCAACGCAAACTTGACATTGCTCATGACATAAATGTCGTCTACATGGTTCAGACCACACTCCGTGACGTCGAAGAACAAGTACAGATTCTTGTGTGACTCATAGAATCCGTCGAATTTTACCTTGCTGAAAAAGTGTTCGAACTCGGGTTCCGACAGCAGTCCGGATAAATAGACCATCGCATACGAAAGCAAACTGTCAGACTCAAAATTGGTGAACAGGGTCAGTTTCGGGAAATGCAGCTCTTCCAGGTCTTGATTGGCCATCAAGTATTGGAGGAAAGGGTACCGTGCACTCGTGTTCACGTAGTAGCTACATAGAAAGATGTTGTCGAAGCTGAAACAGTCAACGGTGGCTAGCTCCTTCTCCAACATGTGTTTCACAATATAATCATAATAAACTGGTTTCACAGGTGCATATAGTTCTTGCTCTTGGTTCAAGTCTCGTTGCTCTTCTGTATTCATGTTTGCTTTTATTATGATTATAGTACAAAGTTTGTGTTTAAATTTCTTTCTTTATTTATTAGTTTCCACCTTGCGTTTGATGGTTTCTTTAACCTGCTCTTCGCGGCTGTCCATGACATGCTTGGCAATGTCCTCCGCCATATGCGGGTCACTCTTGTAATAGGACTGCAATGCTTGAAGCAAGGTTTTACCGTTGATGGGTTTCTTCACCTTGCTCTTCTTGTAGACGAGGGCACCGCCGTTGATGTCGAAACAATCGATGCTGTTGCTCTTCATGACAGTCACCAGACTCTCAGTCAGTGTTTTCTTCTTGGCATTTCTCTCTTTGATTTCCGTCTTAAACTGTGCAATTTCGGTATCAATCTTTATCCATTCCTTGATATTGTTTACCAGTTGTTCTTTTGCGTCCATGGCCATAATACATTCTACAAACATTTAATATTTATATCCCTTTCGTACTAAATGCTAAAGCTTTAAGCCAAAGACTTGGCCTTCTTCGCTTGCGCATTGGCCTCCTTCTCTTGTGCCTTGGCCAGCAACTTCGCTTCCTTCTCTTGTGCCTTGGCCAGCAACTTCGCTTCCTTCTCTTGTGCCTTGGCCAGCAACTTTGCCTCCTTCGCTTGAGTCTTTGCCAACAACAACGATGCTTTTACTTTTGCTTTGGCGTCTTCTTTGTATTTCTTCAACATCATTTTCTTGTGAACGGCGCAATAATATTTGGCATCCATTTGAATGCCCGTAAAGTACCCCGAACACAGAGTGGTAGAAAAGACAGCATTGCAGGCACACATCGGTTGGTTGGTCTCGGACAAAGGAAGCGCGGGGTCAAACGTCGGAGAGGGCACCTGATAGGCACATTTTCCATACGGACCACCTTTGATAGTGGCATCATAGAAGTTGACTCCATTTATCTTGGGCAATCCCAGCTCATCGTGATAAGGCAGCATCGTAGTCTGCTTCTTGCGACAATAAGGGCAACGAATTTCGTTCATCGCTAGTTTGCTGGAGGTGCCTTCCATCAAGTTGAACATGGATTTATGGTTTTGCACATCAAAGAACAAGGGTTGGTAATTGAACTTGTGACCACATTCCAGTTGCACATAATGTTCAGACAACAGAGTGTTGGTAATCAAGCATCGATTGGAGTCGTCGTTGTCTGCATCCTCTGCATCCAATGACTTGTACAATTCGTCGAAGAAGTTGATATTCCCTTCAATAACATATTTGGACATGTTTGTTCTTTTCTCTCTTTGTTTCTATTTTATATGTTTATATCTTTATATTTTTTATATGTAATTGATATATAATGTCACCACCTGAAGTTTGGGGTCCAGCGATATGGACATTGTTTCACGCACTCGCAGAGAAGGTGCATTCCAAGGCGTATCCCTTGGTCCGCAATTCCTTGTTTGCCACCATCGTGCAAATTTGTAAAGTGCTTCCTTGCCCAGATTGTTCGAGAGACGCCAGTCAGTTTTTAGCGAAATTGCGTGTTACTGATTACAAGACGAAGCTAGAATTCAAAAACATGTTGTATATATTTCATAACTGGGTAAATGCTAAGAAGAGGAAACCCTTGTTCAATTATGCCCATATGCAGAAATACAGCAACGCCAATTTGCAGTATGTGGTGAAGAATTTTATCTCCAAATACAATACAAAAGGGAACATGAAGCTGTTGACAGAGGCCTTTCAGAGAAGTTTTGTTCTGCGCAATTTCTTGGCATGGTTTCGAGGCAACAGTGCTGCCTTCATGCCAGAAATTCCCACTCCCGTTCTTACACCACCGATTGCTGTTCAAGAACCAGAAATGCAACAACCAGAAATGCAACAACCAGAAATGCAACAACCAGAAATGCAACAACCAGAAACGCAACAACCAGAAATGCAACAACCAGAAATGCAACAACCAGAAATGCAACAACCAGAAATTCAGGAAGGAGAGAAAGACGAAGAACAAGTAATTGAACTTGAAGTTAAAGAAGAACAAGAAGAAGTTGAAGTTAAAGAAGAAGAAGAAATCATCACGACTGTTCTTTCCCTCCAACATCTGGATATACCAATCCTTTCTCTCCAGAATCTAGACTTGGAAGAAGAACCTAGAGAGAAATCCGAAGTGGAAGAATCTGAACCTATTGTAGAAGAACCTATTGTAGAAGAACCTATTGCAGAAGAACCTATTGCAGAAGAACCTTTAGTAGAAGAACCTGAAGTAGAAGAACCTTTAGTAGAAGAACCTGAAGTAGAAGAACCTTTAGTAGAAGAATCACAATCTGCACTAGAAGAACCTGTTATAGCATTGGACCGTGAGTCATCGTTTTCTTCCACTAAAAACAAGAAAAAAGGTAGAAAACCAAAGAAATAAAACCAAAGAAATAAAACCAAAGAAATAAAAGCTTACAGTTGGCTGACCACTTCACCATTGTGATACATGGTACACTTGAATGTCTGGTTGCTTGGTTGATAGCACATTTCCTTGTCACTCGACATCTCATTGAAGAAAAGATATTTGCTGGACCCACCCACGTACATCAGTGACACAATCATCGATGCGGAAGCCACACCTAACAGCACATTGAGGACCAAGTCGCCCATCTGCACAATACATGCCTTGTAGATTTTAATGAACATGTCGACGAAGAAGTACAGAAGCAAGCCAATGAAGACCCAATAGTTCACAAAGCCATTGGTGAACATGGGGTACGTCAAATACGTGATGGTGAAAGCGAAAACAAACGCACTAAAGGTAGGGTTGCCATATCGGCTATACTGCACCGAAGTACAGACGGTCCGGTCACTTACAAGGGGTTGTGCCCCAGCCATGGCATACACATAGCTGCGCAGCACGCAACAACCAATCAAGAATCCTAAATAAATTATCCCTTTGAAATTTTGAAACACAAACGACAACCCGGTGATGCCAGCAGCCAAAATGACGGGCGAATAAAAGGCGAACCAAACCACCACATTAAACGGTTGAATGATTTGCAGCGGGGTGTCGGGAACTCTGTATAAAGGACTAGAAGACATTGGAGTATCGGGTATTTATAATAATAACAAATAATATTTTTATAAATTTTGATTGCAGTTTCAGATTCAGATTCAGATTCAGATTATTCCTCAAAGACGAGCTGAAACACTTCGTGAATAGTGCTTACCGCATGAAACTGAATGCCTTCGACCAAGGGACTGTCCTTGTACTTCTCCATAAAGCTGGCATGGTCTTTCAAGTTCTCGACAGGAAAGAGGATTTCCTTGACGCCCGCCTTGATGGCTCCCAAAATCTTCAAATCGAGGCCACCGATTTCGGTGACATTGCCGTTGAGACATATCTCTCCCGTGATGGCCACATTGTACTTGATTTTCTTCTGGTTTAACAGACTGTATACCGCGGTCGTAATCGCCGTACCCGCACTAGGACCATCCTTGGGTGTCGCTCCTTCGGGGCAATGGATGTGCACACCATTCAGTTGGTCGCGTGCTCCGTGTTGGCTGCGCACCACCGTCTTCTGGTCGTCGGGACAAAAACTCCAGGCGAGGGTCAACGCCACGTTCATGGACTCCTTCATGACATCCCCTTGCATGCCAGTCAAGTGCAAGCCCAAGAATTGGTCGTGAGGACGCCAGCAAGCCTGGATAGGAATGACGCCGCCTTTGCCGAGTGCATTGGCCCAGAGTCCATTGATGACCCCCACACGGCTTTCCGTGTGAATTTTCTTGTGGCGGATTTCGTGTTTGTCCTTGAAGTATTTGGATTTGATGTCGGTCACTGTGATATGAATAGGCAGTTCAAATTCGACGGCATTGCGCTTCAGTACATCAAGATTTATCTCTCCGACTATTTCAAAGAGAACTTCCTTGAGTTTGCGCACACCGGATTCGGACGTGTATTCCTCAATGATGAACTTCAACACTTCGTCTTCAAAGCAAACCATGTCCTCGAGCCCCATTTTGCGGTACACTTCGGGCAAAATATGGGTCTTGCATATGATGAGCTTGTCCTCGAGGGACAAATTGGCAAATTTGATGCGATGCACACGGTCCAACAAAATTTTGTCGATGGCATCGACGTCATTGTAGGAGAGAATGAAGAGTGCCTTGGACAAATCCAAATCGATGCCAGTGAAATACTTATCTTGAAAGCAGTCGTTTTGTGCAGTGTCCAATAAGTGGGTTAAAATACCGACGATTTCTTTGCCGTGCTCAGTGCGGCTGATTTTGTCGACTTCATCAATAAAAATAATGGGGTTCATGCACTTCTTGTCAATCAGAATTTGCACAATGGACCCCCATGTGGAGCCTACGTAGGTATAATTGTGACCATGGATGGTGCTGCCATTGCTGTCTCCACCCATCTGAATCATGGCAAACGGACGACTGTTCCCCTGGTCGTCTTTCAAGCAATCAGAGAGACCGCGTTTGGCCAGACTGGTTTTCCCCGTACCAGGTGGACCTTCGAATCCAAAGCAGTATCCTGTTTGCTCGCCGTTGATCCATTGCCCAATGATGCGTTCGATTTGGCGTTTGGCCTTTTCGTGGCCATGCACTGCCTTGTCCAAGGTAGCCTTGACCTCGGTCATGTAATCGGTGACGGTTTTGACGTGTGCAGCAATTTGTTGTATGTCTTGATGCATGGCCGTATTCGACGAAGAAGACGCTCCCTGAAATGCATGCAAAATGTCCTCCTCAATTCCCCCACAATTATCAATCATTTGGGTAATGCAAGTGGCCAGTTCCTCTTTGTTCATGGTCGACACCTTTGCCTTGGTCTGGAGAAGTTGATGCTTCTTGAGAACGGCCTCCAAAGCCTTCACATGCGATTGCATCGTTTTCTTGTCCCCCGACGTCAGCTGTTGTTTGAGTTGGCCAAGGTGGTCGGCATGCTGGAACATGCTCTGAGCCTTGTTCAAGTATTTCATGATTTCCAAACTGGAGAACTTTTCTTTCCCGACTAATTCGGGGGCAAAAGCCGGTCCGTACTTTTTGCACAGCTCTTTGAAGCTGGTTTTCACCAGGTCCATGGTATTGAGAATGGGTTCTCTCCTACATACCCCAAATGGAATCTTCAGAAGTCCATCGAGATATTGCCGCGCCTTGGACCCGGAATCCTCTGCCTTTGCCTTCACCTCTTTCAACTTCATCATTGCCTTCTCCTTGACCGTGTCGGACACTTTTAGCAAACAAATCTGTTGCTCCAAGGGTATCTTGTTGATGTCGAAATTGGAGAGCTCGTTGGTGTATTGCACAGTCTTTTTCATGGCCTGCTTGAAGGACTGCTTGATGGCCCAAGGAAAACTATCGAACAACATGGTTTGCTCTTCGGTATCCACGCTTCCATTGGAATCGTTGGAGAGAAGGTCGTAGAGGAGATAGGCTAAATATTGGTTTTCGTAGTTGGCTGAACGAACAAGGAGAGCAATCAATACGATGCGTTTGTTGTACACATCGTCCGCGATGAACTCCTTCACCACTTGGGCGATTTGTTTCTGCTTCACCAGATTGATTTGGGCAGTAGTTCCAGCAAATTTGTTGTAGAGGTCTGCATAATCATCGTTCACCAAATAGTCCTTCAATGTCAACGAGGAGAGAAATCGGTCAAACACTTCGGGTTGGAAACCGGGGTCGGCAGGAATATGGTCCTTCAGCAGTTTGATTTTTTGGACAATGTACTTGTTATTGAGGAAATCCAGCACGATGTCGTCGACAATGCCGTAGATGAGCAAACTTTTCTTGAGGGGCACGGAGTTGACACATATTTTGATTCCATGCACTTTCATGTGAAATTGTTTGTAGACGGTGGCCACGTCGGTGCAACTCAGGTTGACCATGGCCTTTTCGTCTGCCTCATTCTTTTTGGCAAACACCTTGTAACTAGTAGGATGAAAATAGCGCTTCAACAGTTCAAACTTCTGGTGTTCCTCGTCGTCGGTGGTGATTTTGTTGTTGGTTCCGAAGCAAATCAGCAACAAGTCTTCAAAGTCGTGTGTACCATACGTCTTCAACAGACTGGACAATTCGTTGTTAATCAGTTGCAGATTGTGTATGATGGCGTCCGTGGTCCCTGGTTTGGTCGTCGAGAGTTCCTCGATTTTTTGGCTAATGTCCCCTAGTTTTTCGATGCAATTGCTCACATCGCTTATTCCTAAAATATCTAACATTTTGTTCTTTTGAACATGGATTATTGTCTTTTGAATCACGTCCTTGAAGAAGTCTATTTTTCTCTCCACCAGAGGCAGCACGTCACCGGCTGGCTTTTGGTTTTTTCCCCCCGGTTTATCGTTCATGGTTGTCTATTCTTTTCTATATTATATTATTTTTATATTTATTATATTTTAGGCGGTTGGAACTCATAGCCCACTCGATTAATTGTTTAGCAAATCCTATTTAAACATAAATCATGTAGGATACTATTACAACCCCTTTCTAAGAGAGAAAACCACCAATGGGCATTCCAGCTTATTTTAGTTATATTATACGAAATCACTGCGCCATTTTGCACAAGCTCACCGATAGTACCATCCGAGTCGACAATCTTTACTTGGATTGTAATTCGATTATTTATGACGCGGTGTACAAGCTCGACAATCCCTCGATGTCCACCAATGACATCATCGCCAAGGTCATCCAAACCATCAAGGAGTACATTCGACTGCTCCGTCCAACCCATTGTGTCTACATCGCCTTCGATGGTGTTGCACCGGTCGCCAAGTTGGAGCAACAACGGTCGCGTCGGTTCAAATCGTTGTACCAGAATGCCATCTCCAAGTCGATATTCAAATCAACCGCACCAGATCCATGGAACACCACGGCCATTACCCCTGGCACCGTCTTCATGCACACGTTGAACGAACGTGTCAAGGCTGCATTTGCCGAACCGAGTGCGTTCCAGGTGGCCAACATTATTGTATCGGGCAGCGACCAGCACGGCGAAGGAGAACACAAACTGTTTGCCTATGTGCGCGACCATGCATCGGACCATGCCGACAAAACTACGGTGATTTACGGTCTAGATGCCGACCTCATCATGTTGTCTATCAATCACCTTCCAGTGGCTTCGAACATCTACTTGTTTCGTGAGACGCCCGAGTTCATCAAGTCCATCAACATGGATTTGGAACCCAATGAGAGCTATGTGCTGGACATCCCAGAGTTGGCGCGTACCATCACCGAGGACATGAACAACGGTCTAGTGGACAAATACGTGAATCGCGTCTACGATTATATCTTGCTTTGCTTCTTTCTTGGCAACGATTTCATGCCGCATTTCCCGGCCATCAACATCCGAACGGGTGGGGTAGACAAGATGTTGCAGGCATACAAGGCGACTATTGGGAGCACGAACGAGGTGCTTACGGACGGCAAGACGATTTTCTGGAAGAATGTGATGAAATTGGTGCAATTCTTGGCAGACAATGAGCAGGAGTTTATGAAGCAAGAGCACAAGACAAGAGACCGAAGAGAGAAACACAACATGCCGGACCGGACACCTCAGGAGAAGATGGACAAATTCATCAGCATCCCGACATACGACCGTGCGGTCGAAAAGTTTATCGACCCATACAAAAGCAACTGGCAACGCAGGTACTATAAGGTGCTCTTCGACTTGGACATCGACGACACCCGAGCGCAACAAATTTGCACGAATTATTTGGAGGGTCTCGAGTGGACCATGAAGTATTATACTACGGGGTGTCCAGACTGGAGATGGTGTTATCAATACAGTTACCCACCGCTGCTGACCGACCTCGTGCGTTTCATACCACAGTACAACACCGACTTCGTGAAGACCAAGACGGAGAATCCAGTGACGGAATTGGTCCAACTGTGCTATGTACTGCCGAAGCAGAGCTTGCCATTGTTGCCAGAGAGGTTGTATAAGGCTCTTGTAAGAGAGAAGTTGCATTGGTATGGCACGGAGTGTGAGTTTCATTGGGCATATTGTCGATATTTCTGGGAGGCCCATCCGAATTTGCCCCACATTGACATTGCAGAACTGGACGCCTTTGTGCAACAAAACAAATAATAAGATAACAAGATAACAAGATAACAAGATAACAAGATAACAAGATAACAAGATAACAAGATAACCGCTTGGTAGCGATTACTCATCACATGACTTAACGGGTGAGTAGGTGTTGTCACGAAATCCGCAAAAGAATGTCTGAGCATGACGGACGCTATTGGAGTAGAAGCGGAGGTCACATACAAAGCGAGTAAACCACAAAGGAAGGCAGCAGTAAAAACTGCACTGTTTCTGATAGTTTTCTTCTACAAGTATTCTCTCTATAGTGGCGACATCAGTGATAATCATTTTATGGGATATTATATACTCTAAAATGATAATAAAATATGATACTAATTTTGGCATACTTTGGACGCATCAAATGGATTTATTTGGCTTTAAGTAGGTATATGTTAAATATATACACAAAACTACTTAAAGACTCTAGATTTATTTTCGCATGCTTCTCAATTTCCTGTTCTTTCTTGATTTTGTAGATTTCTTATTCTTTCTTGCCTTTTTGTTGCCTTTTCTTGTTTTACCGCCACCACTTCCTTTCGGTACGGTGTATCCGTTCATGCGGGTATAACAGTAACGGTCTATCACTTCGAAACAAAGACCGCATTGCTTTTGTGGCCGCGTGTATCCAGCCATTTCCTTTTCTGGTAATAAGTGGTAACACTTATCATGCACATAATGAGCATTGACACAAGTACGACAAGTTGGCACACTACCCTTCATCGCATTTCCAGCGACTTCTTCGAGACAAATCCAACAATCTTCTTTTGGTGGAACATCTAAATGCTCGTATTTCCCTACTTTACGTTGGTTCATTGTACTATAAATCCATATTTTTTCCGAATATATATCTTTCAAATACTTAAAGAAGGGAAAGGTAAAACCTTTGGGCATTTAAAACGCTGACTTATGATGATTTACACCCTTAAAGGTGTAAAACCACATCTTAAAAAAAATATGTTTATGGAGTACAGTCTTTTATGTTATCAATCCACGCATTTTTGTATCCCTTTCTAAATTTTTTATTAAATGGATATAGGTGTTTTTTTGAAAGAAAAGACATTATATAATTATACATTTATATAATAGTTATATATTTTTTTATATCTTTAAACTGTAAATTTATAAAAACGATTTTCAATCTTCAATGGTCGAAATAAATATATTTTATTATATAATTAAATGGAACCTTTTACATCTTTGCACATTTACACCTTTCTTCATTCAAAACGCCCGCTTTGCACGGAGTTATGAGCGAGGAATGTGCCACCAATTGCACATCTTTGATGCGAAATGGTGTAAAACGCCCATTATAAATAGTTATCACGAATGTGACAGTTGGGAAGATATTTTTCGTGATTATGATATCAAAATGTTAGAAGATAAAGCAGTTGGTGGAGAAATAGCTGTTAAGGAAATAACAGCACAAATCAATGGAAAATAAATAATACATGTTTATGCTTATAATTTGAAAGAAGGGTATGAATTAAAAAGGAAACCATCAACAAAACGAAGAAAATTAAAAATTTATAAGTAAAAATTAGTTATTTGATTTTGTAATTTTTATATTATTACCAGTTAATACTTTATAACTTGATGCTATTAAATCAAAATTAATTTCTAAATTATCTGTAATATTAGCATAAATTGATAATGTATTTAAAAAATATAATAACTTATCACTATTATTAATAATTGCTGGATTTGTTGGTGTCGCTTGATTTACTTGGAATGTTGTTGTTATTGTTCCTGAAGTGTAATTTGCAGTTGCTGATTGAGTTGCTGTAATTGTTGAACTTCCAA
>Ga0209550_10001639_pt1 | contig 21489 bp, 9 predicted proteins | sample LauGreSuBDMM15SN_2_FD_187567 | JGI IMG/M metagenome (GOLD analysis project Ga0209550, IMG submission 187567) | Freshwater lake microbial communities from Lake Michigan, USA - Su13.BD.MM15.SN (SPAdes) (version 5) | ecosystem: Environmental > Aquatic > Freshwater > Lake | place: Lake Michigan, USA... | reverse complement strand
CTTTTTACCGGTATCATCCCCCCGTCGACGGCAAAAATCGCCATGCCGGCGCTGGCGATCATACTCGTTGTCGCAGCGATCGCTGCGGGCGAATGGCAGTGCCCGTCGCTTCCGCCTGCGGGCGTGCAGCCCGACTCATCGCGGTACGCTTCCAAGCCATCCGTCATCGGCAATTTCAAGTTTGTTGGTGGCGTGCTGCAAAAGTACTCCGGCGAACTTGATCAAGTTGCATCGCCTATCTTCGACGAGAGTACAGGCGAGAGAATTATAATTGGCTCGCTTCCACGCATGTCGGCCGAGGATGCTGTCGAGGCCGTTGAAGCAGCCGCCAAGGCATGGGATGGTGGGCAGGGTGTGTGGCCTCAGATGTCACTTGCCCAACGTATTGCGACAGTGGAGAAGCTCGTTGTGGAGCTTTGGTCAGTGCGCGACGAGATAGTCAACGTGCTGATGTGGGAGATAGCCAAGAACTCTGGGGATGCTGCCAAGGAGTTCGAGCGCACGATGGACTTTGTGGGCGCCACCATCGCTGCGCTCAAGGCCGACCCGACCCTCGGACAAGGCTTCAACGGCTGGACTGAGGTGAGCGGCGTGAGCGTGCGGGTACGGCGCGGGCCGATCGGCGTGATGCTCGGGCTCGCGCCGTTCAACTACCCGCTGAATGAGATGTACGCGATGCTGATCCCCGCGCTGCTGATGGGTAATTGCGCCGTCCTCAAGCTCCCGGCCATCGGCGGCCTCGCGCACGTACTGACAGCGGAGGTCCTCGGGAGGGTGTTGCCTCCGGGCGTGATCAATTTCGTGTCGGGCGCAGGGCGCACGACGATGGGGCCCATCATGCAGACCGGGCTCGTGGACGTGCTTGGCTTCATTGGCGGTGCCAATGGCGCAGATGCCCTGATCAAGGCCCACCCGAAGCCTCATCGTCTGAAGGTCTTCGCGCAGCTCGAGGGCAAGAACCTCGGCATCGTGTTACCAGATGCGGATCTGGAGACAGCCGTGGCGCAGTGCGTGCTCGGGGGCCTCTCGTACAACGGGCAGCGGTGCACGGCCATCAAGCTCATCATGGTGCACGAGACCATAGCCGATGAATTCGTCAACCAGCTCGTGGCCAGAATTAGTAGCCTCAAGGTGGGCTTGCCATGGGAAGAGGGCGTGAGCATCACCCCGCTCCCCGAACAGAAGAAGCCGCAGATTCTCGAGGCGCTGATCGCCGACGCGCTCGCCAAGGGTGCCAAACTCGCCAATGCGGCGTCGGGCGGCGGCGAGCTGCGCGGCGCATTGTTCACACCCGCGGTGCTCGATGGTGTCACACCCAACATGCGACTCTTCCATGAGGAGCAGGTGATTGCCGCCTGATTGTCATCTCGCCATGAGAGTCTTCCTTGAGTTACGTCTGATTTGCACTGATTGTCGTCTGATTACCGTCTCACCATGCGAGTCTTCCATGAGTTACGTCTGATTGACATTGATTGACATTGATTGACACTGATTGACACTGATTGACACGTGCTCTTCCTCGTGGCAGTTTGGCCCTGTCGTACCGGTCGCTCGCTTCCGCGACCTCTCCGAAGTGCAGAGCGCGCTCAAGGTTTCGTGGAATGGGCAGCAGGCGTCCATCTTTACGGGCGATGCAAAGGCGGCCGCACCCCTCGTCGACACACTCGCCACCATCGTTGGCCGTATCAACCTGAACGTGCAGTGTGGCCGCTCGCCTGACACTGTGCCCTTCTCGGGACGCCGGTCTTCCGCGCAAGGCACCATGTCTGTCACGGAGGCGCTGCGAGCCTTTTCCGTCGAGACGGTCGTCGCCTATCCCGTCAAGGACACGGCCGCGGCCGCGGTCGCAGCGGACCTCGACCATTACACAAAGTTCCTCGCCCCGCTCTGAGCAAGCGCGCGATGCTGTCCTGTGTAGCGGCGCAGTGCATGTCCGCGGTTCAGTGCATGTCCGCCGTGCGTGCCTGGTTGACACGGATTCCGACATGCAGATGGCGCACATCGACCAAGGCGCGACGGATAATGTGCAGTCCGTACTTTTGGGATGGCAGAGGCGGATTGCAAGCGCGGTGCCACTGAAATCATCAAAGTATTTTCTCCATATATGCATACATGCTACCTCGCCGCGCGCACAGCCCACCTTTGCTTTCACTCGCCCTCTCCGTCCGACTGCGACTTACTCGGCGGACTCGGAACGGTCGGAATCATGCTCGGAAAGCGAGTCGCCCCATTCATCGAGAACGTCGTGCGCTATTCCGGCGAGATACGCTATGCAGCGCTCGTCGGCGGGAATCTCCATCTTCTCGTCGCCCTTGCGAGAGGGCGGCACCGTATTGTCGGCCATCAGACGGCTGAGCACATTGACGCCCTCGCCGCCCACGGCTTTGAACCTGTCCGCGTTGACCCGCCAATCCAGCAGATTCAGCAGCACGCCAGTCGCACTGAAGCGCAGCTCCGCATCATCGCCGTTCGCAAGGCGCAGTAGCGATTCGAAGCAATCAGGCTGTGACCCAAGATGAAGCGCGCTCTCCCCACGATTGGCCAGACCCCAGATGACGTTCAAAACTGGTTTAACACCAGTCAGCTCTGGGTGCGCATCGGTCTTGTCAGTCCATGCCTTGAGCAGATTCACCAGCTTCGGATATAAACCGCATCGGAGGCCCATGGCCCTTGCTGCACGCTCAACACGCTCGGCAACGGCATCCTGGACCTGGTTCGACATGGCATTGCTGAGCACCATCATGGCAAATTTGGCGGCGCGCGTGCCACTTTCTGGCAGCTTACATGTGATCAGTTTCACGAGCCGCTCGACTGCGCCTTCGTCCACCAGCTGTGCGACCATGTCGACAGCAGGCATGGCCACGTTGCCCGCAGTCAGGTTCCATAGCGTGGCCGCGGCATTGTGTGTGCTGACTGAATTGATGGGCCAGCGCTTAAAGGCTCTGGTCAATGCGGCCATCAAGCCAGCATGAGCCAGTTCCCGTCGAATGTCTTTCGAATCAGTGACATCGGCCAGCTCATTAAGGATTATTGCGGCCGTGCTCTCTGTTCCAAGCTCCTTGTGACACGCCTGGTTTAGCCTCGCAATCAGGTTCACGCTTTGCCGAAACCTCTCGCGATTGAGGAGCAGCTTGTGCACCGGCCGCATTGCTCGAAGTTTGCTCGACACTTGCTCCACGCATGAAGCGTTGACAACATTCAGCCTGGAGAGAACGCTCTCGAGTGCATCACTGTCGAGGTCGAGAATGTTCATGCCCTGAGACGGTCCCTTTACGCTACTTTAGCCGGATGTGAGGCGTTTTGCGCGATTCGCCAAAACTCCTGTTCCAAATTTGAATGTGCAATTTCAATTGCCTTTCGCGGCAAATCCGAGTTACGGGGTAAATTCACCCTCTCCAAACAGAAATCGGCAGCTCAGTCAGTCAGTCAGTCAGTTTCGTCGCGGTCCCGGCGCGCGCTCACCACACCGTCCACACCTGGCCTTCTCAAGAGTCAAGACAGCTCACCTTTCGGACCCGATTTCTACTATGTATCGCTCGATCCACAGTACTGTAGTTCATTAGTTTACATCCCGCATGTGTATCGCTTGATCGGCTTCGGGCACGCGCGGACATAGGGACGCGGGGTGGGGATCGGCGGTTCCGCTGCACTCCTATCACTTTGGGTTCGGCTGAGCACTCACGTTCTCGGAGGGCAACGATGAGAGGCGCCGTGCGAGGAGCCGTGCCGGCTTGAGCTCCGGCGGCGCCAGAAGCTCAAGCAGCGTGTCCGTGAGGAAGATGGTCATCGCAATCGGCACGGCGACGGCCACGAGGTTGCGCTGCATGCCTCGTAGGCAAAAGGCCCAGCCTTCGGAGCGGAGCAGCCTCTGCACCGTCTGCCCAAAGCCCTCCTCGAACTTGAACATCTCGTTGCGGATCACGTCTAGTGGGTTGGTCAGCGCGGCGCCCGCCACGCCCGCTGCCACCGACTTGACGGCGGCGCGGTTGAGTGCCTCGACTTTGTGTTGGCGCGTGCCCTCGCGCGCCGAGGGCGGCGGCAGATTGGCCGCCACCCAATCCTTGACCAAGATGGCGCACACGTACTTGGGCACCGTCTTGAGCACCGACGCCGACGAGCCATGATAGGCCGCCTTCCAGCCACGTGTGCGCGTGAGCTCGACCAGCTGCGAGAGCACATTGGGCTGCGTCGAGCTTGGGTCCTGCAGCATGATGGTGCTGCGTACGATGGGCTGGTTGGCCACCTGCACGAACACCGCGAGTCCCATCGGCGGCACCGTGCTCGCGAGTGCCGTCGAGTGGCCTTGCTGCACCATGTAGTCCTTGCCGACGTCACTGCCATAGAAGATGGCGGCACGCGCCCACGTCATACCAAAGATGGTAGCGGTCACGCCCTTGTACGGAGGGCCAAAGATGAGGCGCATGCGCCCGGCAAAGTCTGGCGCCTCCTTGAAGCCGCTCTGGCCGATCGCTGCAGCCTTCCACAGTGGAAAGTTGAAGATCGCCGCTGCTGCTGAGCCGCCCAGGTGCGCGCAGAAGTGGCGCATGCTGCCGCCACTGCCGCTCCCTCCGCCGCCGCCGCCGCTGCTGCGCGTGCTGCTGCTGCTGCTGCTCGGTGCGGCGGCTCGGTGCGGACTTCTGCCATCGCCTGTAGCGGTCGCCATTGTGTTGACGTTCTCCGTTAGAAAATCACGGGGAAAATTAAGGCTTCGTTCATTAATACCGCCGTATTGGGCGTTTTCGGAAAGAACGAGAAGAAAGTTCGAAAAACACGCCCATTTCGCATCATTTCTCTCGTAAAAGGTCGTGCATCACAGTGTGCTGCTTATGAAGATTTCGCACCGACTCCAGCGCTCCAATTCATCGTCACCGGCTCCTGCCTGCCTTATAAGCGCTGGTCGACAGAGGTTGAGATACCGATGCTCAACCTCTTCGGAACCCCGGAGCCCACCAATACCAATGCCCGCGGCCGCCAGAACGTCTCCGTCGGCGGCGCAACCGCGGCGACCGTGCCTGCGACCAAGGGGGGAGGCGAGCGACGTGACGGGCTTAAGCCTCGTGACAATCACGCGTTCAACGCTCCGGAGGCGGAGCAGGTGCTCGGTCTGCGCCGGCTGCTCGTCAAGGTCATCGGTGCGCGTGACCTGGCCGAGAGCAACGGCACGCGCCGCAGCTGCTCGGCGGAGGTTCAGCTGGTGGATAACCGCGACGCGCCCTTTGGCAGCGCCCTGCACGCGCGCACGGGCCCGCCGAACCACTTCACGACGGTCAAGGACACATCGCCCGTGTGGAACGCCGAGTTCGTCACCGACCTGCCCGGCGAGTCGGGCGACCTGCTGACGTCGGGCGCGTCGCTGCGCTTTGACGTGTGGGACGAGGCGGCGTCGCCTCCGGCGCACTTGGGTGTGGCCCGTTTGCCAACGTCGGAGCTGCAGCGGCTGTGCATGCGCGAGGAGGAGCGGACGCTCACGCTCGAGCGGTCGGGCGTTGCGGGCATGAGTGCCATGGCCGCGGCCACCAGCGGCACGCTGCGCGTGCGGCTTTCATATATCGACGTGCGCGCGGCGATGGGCCTGCTCAGCCACGCCGAGACGATGGCGGCGGAGGCGGAGCGCGCGCGCGTGAGCGAATCTGCCGACCTGAGCGCGCTCAGGACGCAGCTCAAGGTGCTCTCGATCGCGATGCGCGAGGAGGAGGAGCGCGCCGTTTTCTTCCAATCGGAGAAGCGTCGTAACGGCCCCTTTGGATCGGCAGCGCAGGCGGCGGCCAAGGATCGAGAAGAAGCCCGGCTCAAGAAGGCGCATGAGGATTCAGCGACGCTGCTCGCGGCGCTCAAGGAGGAGAAGCGCCAAGCGTGCGAGGCGGTCGTCGCGATGCACAACGCCTCGCTCGCCGCCTTCAAGGATGACCTCGCGGCGCAAGCTGCCGAGGCGGCTGCCCTCAAGGAGGAGGCGATAGGGTCGCTGCAGGCGGAGATGGCGGCGGAGCGCGAGGCGATGGCGGCCGAGCGCGAGGAGACGCGGCGCGTCGCCTTCGAGAACGCCGAGCACGTCATCGAGGCCGTCGAGCAGAACTGCCGCACCGAGCTCCAGGCGTTGCAGTCACAGCACGCGGCGGCTCTCGCTGCGATGCAAGCACAGCTCGCCGAGCAGCTCGGTCGGGAGCGTGCGAGCATGGAGCATGAGTTGGGCAGCCGCACACGCCTCGTGCAGGCGCAGATCGGCGAGCTCAAGGCGGTGCACGTGCAGCAGCTCGCGGACATGAAAAGCTCGATGACGCAGACGATTGCGGACTATGAGCAGTCGACGATCGAGGCGCAGCGCTCGGCGCGTGAGGAGCTCAAGGCGGCACTCTCCGAGCACGAATCGCAGCTCCGCCAGCTGCGCAAGCAGCTGGCGGAGGCGCGCGAGGGCGACTCGACGGCAGAGGCAGAGGCCAAGCGCCAGCAGGCCCTCGCCGAACGGACCGCCAATGAGGCGGCCGAGCGGCACGAGAAGGAGGTCGCTTACGTCAAGGAGGCGATCAAGAAGCGTTCGCAAGAGCAGCAGGTGGCGCTCAAGGCGATGGGCGCGCGCCTCGAGGAGCGTGGCGAGACGCTCGAAAAGGCACGCGTCGCTGAGATGGCCGAGCTCCAGGCCGAGCTGGCGCAGCGCGAGCTGCAGCACTCCGCCGCGCATAAGGAAGAGCTGACGCACCTGCGTGCCGCGTATAATGACTCAATCGATCGGCTCAAGGCTGAGTTGCTCGCGCTCATCGAGGAGCGTGCGGCGGCGGCCGAGGCGTCCAAGCATGAGTACGAGGCACAGCTGCTCCAGACGAAGCGGCAGCACCAGCAGGAGCTCTCCGCGCTCCGACAGAATCTGATGGAGGCGGAGCGCGATCATCTGAAGCAACGCGAGGCGGAGTTGCTTGCGAAGGTGAGTGAGTACGAGGGCGCCGTCGCTGAGCTACGGGAGTCGACGCTCGCAGCCTTTGCGGATGAGCAGCGGAAGGAGGACGGCGCGCTGCCCGCGCTTCAGGAGCGTCTTGAAGCGGCGGCGTACGAGCATGAGCGTGCCGCCGCGTCCCTGCTCACGGCGATGCAGGCCAAGCTCGCGGCCCAGGCGGAGCTCCACTCCGGGGAAGCGGACAAGCTGCGCGATCGGTACGAGCGCGCGCTCCGTGAGCAGCGAGCGACCCCGCGACCCTGCATGCAAGCGCTCACCACGGCGCCCTCACTTCCCCACAGGTACGAGCGCGCGCTCCGTGAGCAGCGAGAAGAATCGGAGCGGGCGCTCAAGCAGCTCGACGCGAACGCGCAGGCGCGCGAGTCTGAGCTCATTGAGCGGCTCGACGGGCAAGCGACTCGAGCGCAAGCGGAGCGAGAGAGCGAGGCTGCGCGTCAGGCGACGGCGCTCGCTATCTCGATCCAGCGCGCCAAGGGCGAGCGAGAGGCGGCCGTCGAGCAGTGCAACACGCACTGGATGGACGTGCTGCAGCGGCAGTCGGCGGCGGCGACGGCGGCGGCGGAGGCGGCGGAGGCGGCGCACGCGGACCGGCTGGCGGCCGAGGTCGCCAAGGTAACGGCCCTCGAAGAAGCGTCGCTCAAGCAAGTGGAAGAGACGAGCCTAAGGCTGCGCGATCTCGAGGAGGCCGTGCGGAACTCGTCCATTGAGGAGCTCAACGGCGCGTCCCACCGGCACGAGCGGCTGCTGCGCCAGTCGATCGCCAAGCTCACGCAGGAGATGTCGCTACAGCTTGAAGAGGAGCGACGGCGATGGCAGACCCAGGCGGATATGGCGGCGCGTGCGGCGGCCGCGGAGCGCGCGCAGGCGGTCGCGCTGCTCGAGGACCAGCATCGCGCCGCCATCGACCTGGCCGAGTCGCAGATTGGCCAGCTTGCCGAGGCGCTCACGAGCGAGCGGCAGGCGCACCAGCGCTCGCTCGATGAGCTCGCGGCCGAGCTCGCGTCGAAGCATGCGGCTGAGCTGGAGGAGCAGCATAGCTGGTACCGCGAGCAGCTCGCTGGGCTCGAGATGGTGCGCGACCGCGCGGTGCAGGAGCTCTCGGCACACCTCGAGCAGTCGCTTGCGCACCTCAAGGAGCAGCACCGCGAGACGATCGCACTCGAGCAGGCGTCCGTCGACCGCGCCGTCGGCCGGCTGCAGCAGGAGCAGGCGGGCGCACTCGAGGCCATGGCGCTCGAGGCGAGCCGCGAGCTACAGGCCGCCAAAGACGTGGCGGAGCGCGAACGACTCGAGTCGTCACAGCGACTCGCTGAGGACCAGCAGCACCGCGCGCGTGTGAACCAGGCGGATTTGCGCCGGCTCGAGCAGCATACGAGCGAGATGCGTCAGCTGCTCGTACAGGTGCGCGAGCAGTGGGCGACGCGCGAGGGCCAGGCGCGCAAGCACCACGAGGAAGTGTGCCGCGAGGTGCGCGAGCTCGCCTTCGAGCAGGCCAAGGTGGAGCACGAGCGGGTGCTGCGGGAGGCCGCCGCCCATGGCGCGACGCTCGCAGCCGAGCACGAGGCGGCGCTGAGTGCGGCGCTTGGCCAGAAAGACGAGCAGCTCGGCTCGCGGCTCGCTGAGTATGAGTCACAGCTCGCCAAGCTGGTCACCGAGCGCGTCGCGCTGCAGACGTCGACGCGCGAGGCGCTGGGTGAGGCGGCCAAGGGGTGCGACGAGGCGCGCGCCGAGCTCGCGAGGGCGCAGGAGGCGGCGGAGCAGGCTGTGGTGACGGCGCTCCAGGCGCTCGCGGAGGAGGCGAGCAAGGAGCTGCACGGCCAGCACGAGATGCTCCTGGGGGCGCAGCGCCAGATCCACCAGGCGGCCCTCCAGGCGGTGCAGGCGCAGGCGGCGGCGGAGAAGCAGGCGATGCGCTCGCGGCTCGAGGAGGTACGTGCCGAGGCGACCGCACGCCACCGGCACTCAGCGGCCGCCCTGGGTGAAGCGGTCAAGGCGTTGCACGTGCGGCGTGAGAATGAGCTCGCCACAGTGGCGGCGGAGCACGCGGCGGCCCTCGGTTGGCTGCGCGACGAGTACGGCGCGCAGCTGCGACGGCAGGCGAAGCTGTCCGAGGAGGTGCTTGGAGCCGAGCGTGCCCGTGCCGAGCAGCGGCGTACAGAGCTCTCGGCGGAGCACGAAGCGCGTGTGGCCGAGCTGGCGACCGAGACGCGCACGCTGGCCGAGGAGCGCACGCGTGGCTGGGCGCACCTGCCGCTGCCCGACCTCGTGCGCCAGGCCCTCGAGGAGGGGCTCAAGGAGATGCACGATGTGCACCAGGTCGAGGTGGGTGAGCTGCTCATGCGTCAACAGCGCGAGGTCGAGCAGCTTGAGCTCGAGAAGGACGAGGCGACCGCCGAGGGGCGCGCTGCGCTCACGCAGGCGATCGCGGCGGCGGAGCAGAAGGCCCGATTGGCGCTCGGCGAGCAGCGTCTTCAGCACGAGGAGGAAAGAACGCGCTTCGTCGAGGAGCTCAATAAGCGTACTGAGGCAGAGCTCGCCGCGCTGCGCGATGACTTGGAAGAGGCCGCGCGCCGCCATGTGGCTAACGAGGCGAAGCGCGTGGCGGCCGAGGAGAGCGCGCGCGTGGCGGCCGAGCTGCAGCAGCTCAAGCGCGAGATCCAGGCGATGGAGGTGGACAAGGCACGCGCGGACCAGCTGCGCAAGGCCATGGCGCAGGATGCGGACCAGGCACTCGCTGATGAGGTCAACCGTCTCGAGGCCGAAGTGCGTGTGCTGCGCGCGAGCGGCGGCTACGGGAACACGGGGCCGGCACCCGCTGGGCCTTCTCCCGCCTCCAAGCCACCCAAAGCGCCGCCGTCCAAGGTTCAAGAGGGGACGCCGCCGCCGTCGATACGCGCCGCCCCTACCGCTCCGAAACCTACGGGCGGTGTGAGGCCGCAGAGCCGGCCCAAAGCGCGGCCTTAGGAGGGGGGCGGCCCATTCCGCGACACAGGACGGCCAGTGAACCACACGGTGCATGAAGCATGGCATGCACTGTCACCAAGCCCTAGCGAGATCGGGTGATTTCACTGAGGTCAACGGTATTGACGGTGTGGAGGCCGGGCGGGGGCGAATGCACATCACCGTACACGCTCGCGGATAATTTTCGTGCAAGACGCTCAGACCGGGCAGACCGGGTACGGCCAAACTGGGCCACATAAACCGGCACGTTAATCACGTAAGAACCCCCGCCGTCAGCCCTCACACCGGCGACCGCTGAGCGCTGACGCGCTGACCGATTCCGCCCGACTCTACGGCATTCGATTTGTTTCTAAATTGTTTCGTCGTTTCAGAGAAGACAGAATTTCATTTCCAGCCCGATTAGCATGCCATTTAATAACCATCACATGAATGCTTACCCACTGCCACTCCGTCCACTCCGACTCCCACTCGGCCACTGACGCCAATGAGGACTGACGCGTGACTGAACATTCGGAACGGCTCTGCTCGACACGAAACGACACGGGGGTGGGGAAGACGGCGGTAGCAACTCTGAAACATTTATTTCTGACCATTGCAACTTCGGCCCAGTTTCAGACTGCCCCGCATCGGTTCCCACTAAATTCGGTGTGAAGGCAATTCGGCGCGTTCGTGTGGCGCTCAAACTTCTCAAACGCACCCGACCGCGACAAACAATGCCGGGCGCAAAAGCCGGTGGCGCCAAGAAGAGACGATCGTCGTGGGTCGGGAGGGTATTCGGGCGGCTCGCCTCGTCGCTCGGCCTCAGCGGGTCGTCGCGCAAGGTGCGCTTCCAGAACGCCACCATCTACGAGTTCGAGCGGCAGCTTCTCGGCGGCGGCGGCGTGCCTGATGGAGATTCCGTCGCCCTCGGCCTCGGCCCGAGGTATGCACTTTGCACTATCTTGGCTCCGATGGAGCATCCGGCGCGTTGTCTGGCTCCCGCGCCATTCGTGTTCCGACCCACACACTTCGTCTTTCGTTCGCAGATGTGTCAACACCTTCCTCTCGCCACTCTCTGATAGTGAGGGCAAGGATGAGTATGCAGCGCAGGGTTATCTCGACGCCGACAAGCGCGCGGAGCTGCTGGCGGAGTGGGGCACGAAGCAGACGATCGCGGCGCAGCTCAAAATCGCCAAGGGCGAGCTCGAAAAGCTGCGGAAGGCGCGCGAGGAGACTGCCAGCAGCCCTCGCGACCAGCGCTACATGCCGAGCAACATGCCGGAGGCCATCCTCTTCGCAACCCAGGACGAGCAGGAGGCGGCCGCCGTCCGGCTAGCCTCGCTAACGCGGCCGCGACTGCGCACCACCCCGCTGCGCGGATCCTCTTTGAGTATTGGCAGCATGGGCAGCAGCAGCAGGAGTGCCTTCACCAGTCTCACCTCGGCGATCCGCAAAAGTAGCAGCGGCGGGAGTAGCAGCAGTAGTGCCGCGCCCACAGCTTAGGTTGACCGCGCCTCGACCGTCCTGTGCGGAGCCCGCGTGCACGGCGGGTGCATCCACGACGCAGAGGCGTCGTCGCCCTTGCCGCCATACTTGTGTACTCACGTCGTCGCCGGCCTCACAGTGGGGACTCGGCCAAAGCGTGATTCATGCAGCATGCCAGGAGTTAATTGTAGCTCGCCCGTACGTACGTACGCAGCGTATGCGTACGAGGAGGTGAAGTACCATGACATCACAGAATAAAGAATTCAAGGGCCGAGCCCAATTGGCATTGGGATTGGCAATTGGGCCGAGGTCGTGGACAACTGAAATGTGCGGTCGGAATCCTTCCCCATCCCAGCGCACCTTACACTGGCTGTTCAAACACAACGCACATCGCGACCTGGATCCTACCTGGGAGGCTGCTCAGGACGACGCGATTCGCGGCCACTTCCCGTCGCGTCGGAGAATGTCGGACGACGAGATGATCGTTTACACGAGCACACCACACGCCCAGGCACGCGCCAACGAGCTCCACAACGAGTGCCTTAACGCCGCCCTTCCATACTCGGCCCTGCTCGAGGATGAGGGCGTCCGGAGCCTCTCGCTCTCACTCGGCGGGCTGCGCAGCGCCGTCGCCATCGGTGACCTGCAGCGCGGCACCAACTTTCACTGCGCCGCGCTCCGCCGCACCATCTCGCTCAAGCACGAGCTCACCGATGCCATGCGCGCCGAAAGCATCCGGCTCATCTATGCCCTGGTGACCGCGGACATTGACCTGCAGCTGAGCATGCGGCGCACTTGGTGCGGGCTTCTGTGCAAACTGCTGCGCCGTGCCAAGCACCTGCACCTGAACTTGCCGTGGCGCCCCATGTTCGACAAGCTCGTCCGGCATAGCAGCAGCAAGCTTCGCCAGGCTGAGTACACGTCTCGTGCGATGGCCCACTCGCACGTGTCGGCGCTTGCACGGTGCGCAGCGCAGGCCCGGCGGCACTGGCCCGTGGGCTCCTCGGCCGAGATCCTCGATGCGGTCGAGCCAATGCTCTGCGCCAAGGATCCACAGCTCTACACAGGCGCGGCGCTCCTTTCGCTGCTGCTGCCGACGCACGCGACTGAAGGGGCGGTGTGGCAGGCGCGCGCGCTTGCGCTCTGGCGTGGCTCAGCAGTCGAAGGGTGCATCGAGTGGGAACTCCTTTACCTGCTGCTCTTCAAACGGCTCGCCAAGGACGCCTTCGTCGGCCGTGCGGCCCCGGTGGTCCCCTGGGGGGCTCTGCTGCCGCTGCTCATGACGCGCACGCTGCTGCTGCTGCACCTGCCGGGCGGAGGTTCGGGAGCACTCGCACCCAAGGGGGCTTCGTTCACCTCGGCCGCCTCGGCACTGCTGCCCTCGCACTTCCCGCCGCCGATGGCCGCGCTGCGCGCGGCGGCGCGGCTGCTCGTCCTCGGCCTCGGGCCGCTGCCGCGGCCCGCAGGCGCGCTGCCACCTGAGGTGCTGCTCGCCGCCGACTCCGGTGGGCCAGAGGCAGCAGAGGCGGCGGCCTCTGTCCAGGCCGCGGAGGAGGCGGAGGCGGCGGCAGAGGAGGAGCTGGCCGTCGTGGAGCACGGGCTCGTGCTCGTCGGCGACGGCGCGGCGGGCGGCGAGGTGCTCGGAGCAGCCGTCTGGATGCGTCTGCGACAGCTACTCCGCTGTCTCGAGCCCTACTGCCACCCGTCCAATACGGGGCCGTGGTCGGGTCTGATCGGCTACCTGCTGCAGGCCCTGGCCCAGTTCACCTCGTGGCGCGTGCTGCTCGAGCGCACCGGGCTCGCCGCGGCACCCTTGCGCGCACTCGCCCCTGCCGATGTGAGCGTGCTAGTGCGCCTACTGGCGCCCCTCACGGGTCGCGCCCTCTATTCCAAGGCTGGCGGGCTCGTCGTCATGGCGCAGATGGCGATTCGGTATTTGGCCGAGCTCGGGCCCGAGATTGTGCTCCCGCCGCTCGCGGTGCGCCTCGTCGATGGGCTGCAAGCCGTCACCGCCACGCATCAGACTCCGATGGCCCTCAGCTGCCTCGCGCTCCTCGCGCCTTCGATGCTCGACGTTGCGATGTGCCCGCAGCACGCTCTCTTGATGACGACGCAGCGCTCGCCGCAGAGCCCGCTCCCAAGCGCCGTCCCAAGCGCGGCGGCGCTGCGTGCCCATGCGTCGGGGCCGCGCGTGATGCTCGAGGCGCTGCAGCTCGCGCTGCCGGGCATCGACGTCAACGACCTCGACAAGACGGCGGCGACGCTGCGGCTGTTGCACCAGGTGCTCCTCTTTGTGCCACTCACCGGACCTCGATGGGCCTCCGCCGCGCCGCTCGCCAGCAGCACGCGCGCCGTGTCGAGCGCCGTGCACGCCGAGCCGACGGCCGCGGAGCTCGAGCGCCTCGGCCTGGGCCATCGGCAGGCGATGCTCGCGGCGCTCCAGGCGCGCGGCGAGGCGGAGAGTGTGGAGGCGCTCGAGGAGCTCGAGGCGAATGCTTCGTCGCTCTGCGGCTGGCTGCCCGAGTTTACGCGTGAGCTCGTGGGCAAGCTCGTGGGCTTTCTGGAGCATCTCGAGCGCGGCTCGGAGGGGGGGCGCGACGCGCACCGCCAGGGCATGCAGCTGCTGCAGTGGAGGCGCACGGCCACCCTACTCTTCCAGCAGATGAGTGAGGACGTGTTCGCTGACGTGCTTCCTTCCATCCTCGGTTTACTGCGCCGCCCGTCGCTGCTCGATGCGATCAAGCACGTTGGAGCGCTGCTGCATGCTGCCGCCTTCGCGCACCCTGAGCACTGCCTCAGCAAGGCGCTCCCTATCTGCATCGACGCCCTCCTACGGACACGCGACACGCCGCCCGCAGGCGCGCCGCCGCAGCCGCCGTCGGGTGCGGACCCATACGCAGAGGCGACGCTGCAGCAACTGACCGACTCTGAGCTGCGCTGGTGGTTACTTTCGCTCGCCCACCTCGTGCGCAGCGGCGGCGCGGCGGTGCTGCCGTTCGTCGGGCCCTTGCGCGCGGTGTTGCGGCTGACGGCGGCGCACTCGGAGCCGTTGGTGGCCGACGCGAGCTGTAAGCTGCGCCACCGTCTGCTGCGTGCACTCCTCAGCTGCTATCTCTTGGAGACGCGCTCGCTGCCGCCGAAGCTGTGGCATTCGGCGGCCGTTCGGGCCAAGCCGTGGCTCGCGTGGGGATGGCGCGCACCTCTCAAGCCTGCAGCGGACCGTGTCGAGGGCGTCGCCGCCACGTGGCATGTGCCGAGCGCCCCTGAGCTTGAGGTGGCCGCGCTTCTGGTGCACGACAGCTTGACGCTCGCCGAGGCGCTCGCGGCTAGGCTCGAGCAGGATGCCGCCGTCGTTGCTGGCAAGGAGCCTTCACAGGAGCCCTCACAGGGGGGCGGGGGCGCCGGCACGGTGAACAGCGATGAGATGCGCGGCTGCCTGCTGCAACTCCGCGCGCTCGCCAAGGGCGCGCTCCCCTTCCTCGCGGACGAGCCCTTGGGCGCCGTGCCGGGCGCCACTGTACCGAGCGCGCCGGCCGCCGCCCCTGGCCAGTCACAGATCTTCGTGCACCCGTCGGCGGAGCTCGAGGAGGACGGCGAGGACGGCGAGGACGGCGTCGAGGCCGCAGCGCAGCCAATGGAGCTCGACGAGGCGTCGCAGGCGCCAGCGTCCGTTCCGCGGGAGCGCGCGCCGTCCGTGCCGCCAATAAGATCCGTCATCGCGCACGCGGGCAAGGTTCAGCTCCCTGAGGCGCGCTGCACGCGGCCCTTGACGCGGTTGAGCCAGGTGCTATGCCGGCTGGGCCTCGCGCTGGCCCCCCGCGAGCATGTGCGGCACACCGTACTCCTCCTCGAGGTGGCGACGCTCGTGGTCTCGGAGCGTGTCTCCAACGGCTCTGTCCAAGCCGAGCAGCAGATGTGCCACCTCTCCCGCCGCTCGTGCGCCATGCGCGGCGGCGGCCGGCCCAAGGCGCAGCCGCGCGCCAATCTGCTGGCCAAGCTCGGGCTCCGGCACGTGACGCGCCTCTCGTCGACCACGTTTGGCGCCGCGTGGCGTACCCCAGCGCTTCAGCCGATCATTGAGCTGCAGCTGCAGCTCTCGACTCACCGTTACTCGAGCGTGCGGAGCGAGGCGCAGTCGGGCTTCAACGCGGCCATCAGCTCGCACCCCTGGCTCGCACGCTCGTACCTGCCCTCGCAGATCGCGCTGCTGCACGCGCCAAGCGTCGAGAGTTACCAGACCAAGGGCGCCGTCTTCCTCCTCTCGGCGCGCTCCGTGCTCAAACGTGCCACATCGCACCCGTCGCTGCTCGCGCCGCTCGTGGTCGCTCTCGTCTCGGCACGCGACCACACGCTCCCCAAGCTACAGCAGCGCGTGCGTAACCTGCTGTCGGCCGTCATGGACGCGACGCCCTTCCCGTTGCCCGCGCCGCGGCTGCGCCCTCTCCCCACCGCGGACATGCCCGCCGGCGTGACGCTGTCGGACGCCGGTGAGGGCAGTGCAGACGCCGCAGTCGCCATGGCGCGCTTTTACAGTTGGGTCGCCCTGCGTGATCGAGCGGCTCTCGAGCACGCGGCTGGTAAGCTCCTCACCCTCGCCTCGCGCGATGCCAGCAGCGCCGAAGGCGCCGCATCGGCCGACGGGCAGCTGCACTGGAGCGTTGAGGTGGGTGCGCTTTGTGGGCTCACAATGCTGCCTCTCACCTCGGCGGAGCACCGCGACGCCTTTGGCGCATGCGTCGCCAAGGGGTTGTGCTCGCCTATTGCGGCTGTGCGCATGCTGAGCCGTGCGGCGCTCTCGATGCTCCTCACGCCTCCTCGCCGGAAGGGCCCCGCGCTGCGCGTGAGTGTCGCCGCGCCGCCGTTGGACGTGCTGCTGCCGAACACGATGAGCGACGCCGAGTGGGCCGCCGCGTGTGAGGAGGGGCTCCTCGTCGATAAGCTGAGCGCGGGCTGGGCGAGCGGCGTGCACTACGCCTACCGCGGCCCGCAGCCTTCGGTGGCCGAATCGGAGGGGTGTGAGGCCGCTGCCGAGCCGCCGCGCGACGTGCTTGGCAACAAGAGAGCGCCGCCACTCGGCGCGGCCGCGGATGCGCTCCTCACGGACGCCAAGCTGCTTGAGAATGTACTTGAATGGCTCGTCACGGACCACAAGGAGGCGGACACGGACAATAGTGGCGGGAGCGATCTCTTCCGCAAGCCGCAGGTGAGATTGCCCCCGATGGGCTCTGAGTTTCCTCTGATTGCCTCTCGTTGCCTCTGATGGCAAGGTACTTGCACTCACGACGCTCGACCCGTCCCACAACCAGGACGTAGTGCTCTCACTCCTGGCGGCAAGCCGCCGCTGGCCCTCGCAACCAGGCCACGGCATCGAGTTCAAGGATTTCGAGCTCCGGCACGCACAGCTCTTCAAGGGCCTGGCGCAGCATTACGGCTGCGCCACGCTGCTGCCCACGCTGCTGCCGCCGCTGCTCGCTCTCATGCAGCAGCCGCGGCGCGACGCGCAGGCGGTTGCGGCCGAGGCGCTATCGGGCCTTGTGCGTGGCGCTGGCCGTTGGACCCTCTCGGAGCAGCGGAGCCTGTGGGAGGCTGTGACGCCAGCGCTTCGTGCGGCGCTGCGCGCATGCTCGGTCCAGTCCCTCGGCGATTGGCAAGCGTGCCTGCGATTCATCGCCTTCAATCGTGACCCGCGCAGGCTGACGTGGCTCGTGACGATGCTGCTCGAGGAGCTTGAGACGGCGCCGTCGCCGGCCACGCCCCCGAAGGACTCCGCGGCTGTGAAGGAGGGCGGTGTGAACACGCCCCCGGAGGACTTGGTGATGGCCGAGGCCTCCGCGGCAGTGAAGGAGGGCGCTGGCGCCGTGGCGGCCGAGGGCGGCGCAGGGGACGCGAGCCAAGAGACGTCGCTCGCACAGGCCAATCACCTCCGCTTCCTCGCGCCCCTCGTCGTCGAGTTGGGATGGCGTGGCCACGGTCTGATCCGTCGCGTGCTGCGCTCCGAGAAGCTTCGGCAGTGGGTCTGCCACCCGTACCGACAGGTTCGTGAAGAGGTAGGCTCACTCGTCGCGATCTGTGCGGATGCGTGCTCGCCGCCGCCTCGGCACCACCCGGCCATCGGTGCAGCCATCTCGGCCGAAGTCGACGCCTTCGTGACGCATCTCCTCGGCGCGTGCCTCACACCCGAGGGGGGTCTCCTCGTCTCCCCACCCAAGGACGCCACTATGGAGGCTGGCGCCGCCGAGGCCGCGGCCGCCGCGGCCGCGGTGGAGTTTGTCCTCGAGCCCGAGGATGCAGCCACGCGTGACCTGGCCCGTGCGGCGCGCGAAACGACGCTCAGGTTGGTCACCCACAGCGCGATGCAGGGGCGCGGCGTAACGGTCGCTGCGCTCGTGCCGCGGCTGATCCCCCCCGTCATGTGGGCCGCCTCCTCGATGCAGCGGCCGGACCTTGCCAACGCCGCACGCTCGTGTGCGGTGCTCATGGCTGGCCTGAGCCTCGAGGGCGCCGTGCTGAGCGTCGAGGGCGCCGCAACTGGCGCCCAACACGACGCGACGGAGGCGAGCTCGCCCCCCCTCTTTGGGGAGGTCCTCTCGGCTCTCTCGCAGCTCGCGGGCGGTGGCTCGTGGCGGCTGCGGGGCGGTCTGCTCCCATTCCTCGCGCTCGCGGCCTACCGCGGTCAGTTCTTCGAACCTGCTAGCACGCACGCGACGACCCTTCGCGCGATCCTGCATCGGCTACTCGCAGACCCGCAGCACGAAGTACGCGAGGCGACCGCGATGATCCTTGCGGGCTTCGTTCGGCTGCGCGGGCCGGCCGAGAGGGCGGCCACCCTCCGCTGGGCGCGCCAGCGCACCCGCAAAGGCAAGCCGCTCGCTGAGCGTCACGCGGGCGTCCTTGCGCTCGTGGCGTTGCTGCAGCTCGCCCCTTACGACGTGCCCGCGTGGCTGCCCGAGGTGCTCGAGTTGCTCGGCTCGTTCCACACGGAGCCGCAGCCCATCAAGCAGACCGTCTCCAAGGCGTTCGCCGACTTCAAGCGCACGCATCAAGACGATTGGGCGAGCCACCGCGAACGCTTCACGCCCGAGCAGCAGGACCTCATCGCCGATATGCTCGTCTCGCCATCCTTTTACGCGTGAGAGCTGCCCTGAGAGCCGCCGCGAGAGCCGCCGCGAGAGCCGCCGAGGGCGCGGCCGTGTTGAGCGCTCGCGCCATGGGACGGGGAATGGTGCGCTGGACCCGTGGCGGGTGCGCAGAGAGATGTATGAATGCATGAGGGCATGTGCAATGAGAGGGGCGGTGGGGCCACGTGTGGCAAAGGCGGGGCGGGGAAGAGGAGCGACGAGCGAGGACGAAGCACATCAACGGCCCGAACTGCACGATGGGCGCTCAGATTGGGCTGCGCTCCCTCGCTGTATAAGGTATTTGATCTCCCGTGTGGGACCGGGAAGCGGGATCGGTCGGTGAGGGTTGGAAGAGGATGGGCGCGCGGCGGGGCGTCCCGGGCCGGGACTGCGGACGTCTCTGGGGGCGAGAACATGCGGCTGCCGGCGCGGGCACGGCATCGGCACGACCGCACGCCAAACCGTCGACGAAGCAAGATATCGTCATGGCATAGTCGCGAAAGAGGAAAGTACAAAACTCAAAAGCGTAGTTGTACATGAGGCGAAGATAACATCTATCATCTTCACGGTTGGCACGGCGCACAGGCCGCGCACATGAGGCGCACAGACCACACAGTCTCGATCAGACTTTATCTCTACGTTAATCAGGGACTGACGACGTCCTCTGAACTTGACCGCAGCTATTGGTCAGCCGACGTCGAGCCGAGCTACGTCCGTAATCCCGCGCCAGGCGATCCGCAGTAGGTACCCGAGTAACGTACCAGTAACGAGCCTCGAGCGGAGCGGAGCGCGACGGGCGATGTATATCATTCGGAGTGTGACACTGCCAGTGTGCGATGCGCCATGAAAGCATACATGTAAGCAAGGCACAAAGGCTATCTTTGAAGGGACGTGCGGTGGTTGCCGATCGCGATGACCGCGATGGCCGATGTTGTGTGGGGTCCTGGGGTGCGCCCCTCCGGAGACACGCTGACGACGACCGCACTACCGCGAGCCCCAAGGATCCTCTCTAATCACCTTGGTCAGGCACGGCCGCTGGGTGTCATTGACAGCACCTGCGTTATGATGCCTGCTCTTCCGCACTGCCTCGAGATTGTTGAGCTGCACCATGAGCTTGTTCCGTGCCTTCGCAAACCACGGCTCGATAGCAGCCCGCGAGGAGTTACTTCCGACTGCATACTTGAGGAATTGGAGGTGCACCTCGATTTGGAGCACGTGGACTGCTGAGCACAGCGCACCGCTCTTGATGGCCGGCGTCATGGCCTGAAACTCGGCTGTGGTTAAAGGGTGAGGCGGGATGCGAAGGTCGATGCGAGGGTGAACGAAGGTGTGAGCGTGCGGATGAGAGCGTCTCAAGAGTTTCTCAAGAGCGTATGTGTGTGGGTCTGGGTGCACACGGGGCGGTCGCGGAGCAACAAGTGTGTGCTGTGTCACACCGGGTTCATGGCCTGTGGCGCTGTCTCACCGCCCTCAATGTCCATCTTTGCGTACAGCGCTTTCTTTGGAGGCGAGGGGAGCACAAGTGCTTGCAGCAGCCAGTCGAAGGAGACGACGGGCACCAGAACGCTTGTCTCGTCAGCCACGCGGGAGTGCGCGGCGCTCCACATGAGCAAGCTTGAGCCCCAATAGCTAGCACGCACCTTTTCGCCCATGTCGCCGTCGCTATAGAAACGCTGGACGCTGTTGGTGCCGCCGATGGCGGCCTCGAGGATGCGCACGCGCCGGCCCAGGGTGCGATAGCGCTGCGCCATCTGCCGCAGCTTCAGATGGTGCACTGGATTGGGCTCGAATGCCACGGTGCAAACAGCCTCCCGCGAGAACCCTCTCTTGTCCATGTGTTTGAACAGCTCCTGCTCCTTTGGGTAGTGCTGGGGCTCGTAGAGCGCGCCGATTCGAGTGCCTGTGTTGGTGCCCATGTCGAGGTAGCCGACGTCGCAGCCCTCGAAGAGGGGCTGCGTGAGACCAAGAGCGCCAGGCACTGCAGTGCAAGCGCTGTTGCTGAGCTCGCACGCACTCAGCATTGATGCAATTAGCGTCGCGTTCACCAGCCGCCTCGCATCGCGGTGGCTTGCAATCGGCGCGTAGGCAGGCTTGGACGAGCATGTGCACGAGCATCGATCTTCACCACAACTACCGTAGCATGGAAGCTCACGGCCGCGACATCGGAATTTTGCTTTGCAGCCTCGGTTGACCCACATGCTGGTACCATTAGCCGAGCATCCGAATTGGCATTTCTTGGAGCTCCACTGGCGCACTACGTTAAGCGTTGCTTTTGTGCACAGCTCGGGCTCAAAGAGCTCATTCATATGTGAGCCAATCGCCGCGTGACTGTAGCCTGCTGTGGATGGTGTAACCAGATGTAACACCCCGAAAATGCCCGTTTCGGAATTAAATCGACATTTGCATGTGCACCTTCAATTGGAGCCGCACTTACATGTCATCGAACGTTGTGTCGAAGACGGCGGCAGCCCTGAGCATCGAGTCTTGAGTCTGGTTTCGCTTGGCTGACCATACCAAACTGTTACAATAACCTGATACCCGTTCGCATCGCCGATCTCGGACTCGGTGTGCCTTCTCGGCGCCGAGCGTCGCGCGCGGCCGCGGACACGGTAGACCCAGCACCCACGACCCAGCTCCTATCAGAACGGCTACAGACTGTATGCGATGCGCAATGAAAGCGAGGGCAATAAGGCTAAATCTTTGAAGGCGAGGTGGGGTGGTACATGTACTTGCGGATCGGGGACCGATCGCGATGACCGCGATGGCCGATGTTGTGGGGTGCGCCCCTCCGGAGACACGCTGACGACGACACACTACCGCGAGCCCCATGGATCCTCTCTAATCACCTTGGTCAGGCACGCAAGGGGCATTACGATATCCACAAAATGCGGTGATCCGGTGAAGCTATTTGTTTGAGTAAATCTGTCACATCGTTCAAAAGTGTCGATGACACACCTGTCATCGACGATGCAGAAAACCCCGGTACGCAGATTCTGCGGG
>Ga0209550_10001637_pt1 | contig 21505 bp, 38 predicted proteins | sample LauGreSuBDMM15SN_2_FD_187567 | JGI IMG/M metagenome (GOLD analysis project Ga0209550, IMG submission 187567) | Freshwater lake microbial communities from Lake Michigan, USA - Su13.BD.MM15.SN (SPAdes) (version 5) | ecosystem: Environmental > Aquatic > Freshwater > Lake | place: Lake Michigan... | reverse complement strand
GACCGCCAATTAAATTGACCGGTTTCAAACCATAAGGTTTGTCAACAGTAGGATAAGCCATTTAAGACTCCATAGTTAAATTTAAGAACCTTTACCAAAACTAGTCGAGGATTTATTCTCTTTAAAGAGAGGCATCCTTGGGTCGCTTTGGCGCATTAAATTATTATCTACAGCCTCAGTTTGAGCGCGTGTCTGGTCTTGATAATATTTGTTACGCTGACCAACAAACTCAGTTGGGGTTTTGCAAAGTAATAATCCGCCAATCTCAATATTGTCTTTAAATCGACTATTGGGATCGACTAGCAGTTGAAACTTGGGTTGCTCATCTAACTTACACGGTTCCCAGCCTTCTCTGATTTTGGCAGAGTAATTGCGAGCATCCAGTGTATTCAGCGTTGCAACACGAATCCATCGGTAAGCAAAACCTTCCTGTTTATCTGGTTCAGGTAGCAATTCAGGTTGAGTCCACTGCTTAGGACGCTCTTGAACTGCACGGGTTTCTAACTCACGGGGTGTTTTATTTTCAGCCATTTTAATTCTCCAGTTTTAAAACTTCACGCACATATTGTTCCGGTGTAATACCAAGTTTTTTGATGGTATTCATTTGGGATGCCTTTAATCTAATCTTTTTTGAAGATGTAGTTCGGCTTGCCGGTGCAACAACAGTCGTTGATTTTGGTCTAACTTCTGGTTCATCAAAGTTTTCTGAAAATCGTTTCCGCATTGTTTTGTCCAATGTGGAATAATATTCATCAGAGCCAACAACGACACCATTCCGTTTAAGTTTTTCATGTAAACCTAAAGCTGCGGCTGTCATTTCTTCATCTTGACCAAACCAGCTATTGCGCTCTTGCCACGCCATTGCTCTTGGATCAGGACGATTGACCTGTTGTTGAGGTTGTACTTCTGTTTCACGCTCTTGTAAAGGGGGTACTTTAAAATTATTTACCCTTTCCATCTGCATTGTTGTTTTTGTGATTAACTCTTGCGCTTCCAACAAAGCGTCAGTGTCGCCAGAATCATAAGCTTCTTTATAGGCGCGACGAGCATTATCTAGCTGCATTTCTGTTGAATTCTTAACGGCATCAACATATTCTTGTTGACCATTATTAATCATGGACTTCATGCGCTTGTTTTCTGCCAACAGACGCTGAGTTGCGTTTAAAGCCTCTTCTCGCTCACGCAAAGCAGCTTCTTTTTCACGCCTTTCGTCGTGATAGACCTTCTTTGCCTGTTTAAACTTCTCTCGAACCTCGCTGGAATAGCTTTCAAGCTCTTCTTTTTCAAGCTTATCTACTATTTCCTTGGGCATTGGTTGACGATTACGGTCTTCTTCAGGCGTATCGTCTTCAATTTCAATATTTACATCTTCATTTTCAATTTCAATAGAGAAATTATCATTCTCATCAGGAAATTTAAACTCATTCTTTTCAAATTCAGCCATGATGTGGCTCCTTTTATTTGCGTTTGATGCCGCGAGGGTCTAATACTGTTGCTTCAACCGAATCTTCATTAATTAATCGAAATTCTTTGCCATGAATAATTAATCTAGAGCCAGCATTTGGACGAATTAAAATAAAATCACCTTTTTTGCACCAAGGACCGTTTGGATAACGTGTTTTGTCGGTATAACAATCGGGTCCTAATGAAACAACAAACAAAACCGTAGTTAAAACCTCTTCAATTCTGATAGTTTCATCAGCTTTGACTAAGCCGCTTTCATACTCTTTGTCAGTTTCTGGGATTGCACAAAGAATATGCCAACCTGATGGGGTTGGAAGTTGACTAGCTTTTTCTTCATTGCTGTATGTTCCTACTACTCGTGGATTATTGGGGTTTGAACCAATAAGAATCTCACTCATCTGAATGCTCCAAGCGTTGTTTAAGGTCTAAGGTATAACCCCTTGCAACGAGAAGACCTTTAATCTCGCCACAAAGTCGTTTGTACTCTTCAAATGTTTCGGACTTTCCTTCTCCGATATATTCTCTGAGTTGTTGTGCCTTTTCATCTAGCTGTTGAACTAAGATATCCAGTGCGTCCATTATTTACCTTTGCGTATGCCTGACATATTTGAAGCCATGCGTTCTGTTAAATCATTTTGTCTGGCTTGTGCTTCAGAGCCTAAACGAATTGCTTCTAAAGTTTGTTTAGATTCAAACTCTTTACGATCATGCTCTGCTTTAAGACCAATTCTTACGCCATCTGCTTGTGCTTGATTATCTACGCGCTCTTTATCTATCTGAAGCTGCGCTTGTTTTAACTGGGCGTCCATTTGGTCTTTCTGCGCCTTACGTTGTAAATCTTGTTGCTTGAGTTGAAGCTCGGCTTGTTGCATTTGCACCATTGGGTCTTGTGCTTGTTGCTGGGCTTGTTGTTGCTGAGCTTGTGCTTGATTCATTTGCAACAGACGTTGTGCAGCCTGAGCTAGAAGAGGAGCCAAACGAGCTTCCACTTCGGGGTCCATGTTGATATCTTCACCCGAAGCATTTTTCTGAGGCGGCAGGTTCATGCCTAATTGCTTCTCAATTTCAACCCGATATCCAAACCCTAGGTGTTCATTAATATGCGCTTGCATAGCTGCCTGCAAAGCTTGTGCTTGTGGTGACTGCCCTAAGACTTGAACAACTTTTGGGTCTTGCATGGAAGTGGTATGAACAATAATATGCGCTTCATGATTTTGATAAGCAAAAGCTTTAACGGGCTTGCCCATTAATATGCTTTGATTCTCTGTTACGGGGTCTTGAGGTTTTTGATCATCAGACATAGGCACAAGTTTATGCGCTTCTTTAATACCTAAGACTTCAAGCATTTGACGATGCAATAATGGCATGTTGTAGAACTGCGGGCTTGTTTGCGCTAGTTGTAAAACGGCTTGATATTGCACAATCTTCTGAGCCATTGTTGATGCATTTGGATCGGAGACTGGAATAACATCAATATTTTTATAATCAGATTTCTTAGCTTTACGACTACCTTCTTCAGGTTCGTAGTCATAATCACTAGGTGCGTTTTCAGCAATAATGTTTTTAAGAAGCTTTAACTCTTGTTTTAAAGAGAAATGAATCCTAGCTTGGACTGCACTCATCACTTTTAGGGTGCGTTCAAGAATTGCCAAAGTCGTTCCTACGGGAGCTTGGCTTGACATGTCTGATGTTTGAAGGTCAGCGGTGTTAGCAAAGCGACGTCCGTCTTCTACAATCTGACCAAGAAGTGCCATTAACACTTGGCTTGGTTCTTTGTATGGCAGAGGCATAATGTTATCTTTCATCGTGCCTGAAGCTACGTCTACGTCTCTAAATTCACCCGGAGCAATTGGGGTGTCATCCCCTTTAATTCTTAATCCTCTTGTTTTAAAACCGCCGGGAAGATTAGACAAAGTACCAGCATCAACAAGCTGACGAATAATAGAAGTGCCGGACTTGGCAAAAGCACCAATAAGATGAATAAGCCCAAAACAATAAAAACCAAAACCCGGTATATAGCCGTAATGTACAAAGTGCTGACGTTTAATAAAGTTTTTATCTTCTGGTTTCCAATTGCGGCGAATGGATAAAACTTTACTTGTACCTTTTTCAATTGTTACGACATAAGGCAAAGCTATGCCAGTTTGTTCGCCGTCTTCTTCATGTTCAAAGCCGGGTAAATCTAAATCAACATGCATTTCCAAAAGCTTATAGCGATTGTCTGTTGTAGCTCTAAAGCCTAATTTTTCAGCAATCTTCTTTTCAACTTCATCTAAAGTATTCTCAGGATCGCCTAAATCAATGTCTAGATAAAAACCAGACACTTGCAGTTTTCGGAGTTCATTTTCATTTTTACGCATAACATGGGTTACACGTTCGGCTGAGGCTAAGTCAGTGGCTCCGTAAGGCACAACTACATCTTCTGCCGGAACAAACAGAGCTACTTGCCTGTTTAAACTAGGGTCTTCATAGACCTTTCTAAAGGCGTTTCCAGAAAGCCCTAAACCCCAGATCAAACGTTCTGTCTCAGGACGATACTCTGGCATCTGCTCTGTTAATTGATAGTTCATGTCCTCTTGAACACGCAGTGCGGCTTCTTTCTTTTCCTGCGTTTCTTTGCCAATAATCTTAGTTTTAACAGGACCGGCAGCAGGAAACAAAGACATCACTGTTTCTGCTTGAAACTTAACTAAAGCTTCTGCCATGAGTGGATGATAGATTCCACAAGCACCTTCCCACGGCTCAGAACGTTCTTCAATCTTTAGTCCAAGAAGTTCTAACCCATCTACATAGGTTTGAATCCAATCTTTTCTTGAGGCGATGTCATCTTCAAAATCAGAAATTAAATCACCAGCTAATATAGCTAGTTCAGATTCGTTTAAATCTTCTGCTAGATTTTTAGAAAAATCATCATCTTCTGGGATTAGCTCAATTTCCAGACCGCCCATATTAATTGTGACTGACTCGGGGTCTTCAATTTCAATCTCAATTGCAGGCTCTTCCATTAATGTTTCCAAACCAACGGGAGCTTCGTACAAGGATTTTTCGATAGCCATAGAGCCTCTCAATAATATGCTGTTCTGCGTTTAATCACAGGTTCATCGTCTGCGTCATTTGTTAATCTAACAAAGCCGCCTTTACGAAATCTAAGTAATGCTTGTGACGTTGAGTCCACAATGTCATCATGTTCGCCGTTAGGAAATGCTGCACAGTCTTCCATTACTTCTTCTGCCCATCTTGTTGCAGGACACCACACAAAACCAGACGCAAACATATCTGAGATAGCGTTTACACGGGCTATCTTATCAGACCCTTTGCTGGGTGTATATTCTTGTAAAGGAATGCCTAGCTGTCGAAGCTCATAAATTAACGGCGCACCAGCGGCTTTCTTTTCAATAATTAAGCTATCCGGTTCCCATTCCATATACATTTCCTTAGCCTTTTGTTTAAGCTCTGGAAACTCCATACGGTCTTTAAACGCATCTAAAAGAATAATATTAGCGACTTCTCTTCCTTCAACATTGACCTTGTAGAACACGCCCCAAGTGGTACAAGCTGAGTAATCTGCGCGTGTGTTTTTTTCAAAGGCGGTATCCCACGATTGAATAATGTAGTCACAAGTGGGAGGGTCTTCATCTTCCCAAATCTTCCACATCTCTCTTTTAATGATTGCGCCTTCTTCAGAGGTGGGGTTCTGTTGGTACTGCGCTTCCCATTTACTAACGGGGATTTCAGCCTTAATGGCTTCTAATTCTTTCTTAGACCAGAACTCTTCCCATAGCGGATTTCCAGAAGGCAAAAGAGCAGGAAACTCTATGACTTCCCATTCATCACCATCTCGTTTCATTGAGTTATTTAAGATTTGACCTGTTAAATCTTTCTTAGACCAGCGGGTCATCACAATAATAATAGACCCGCCCGGCTGAAGACGCTGACGAGGTCCTGAGCCGTACCATTCAAAGACTCTGTCATAGACATCAGGACTGCCTTGCATGGCTTCTTGCTCACTATGCGGGTCGTCAATGATCAATACATCCGCGCCTTTACCGGTCACAGCACCGCCAACACCAATAGCAAAGTAATCACCGCCTGCGTGGGTGTTCCAGCGTCCTGCGGCTTTTGAATCACTAGAAAGCTTTGTAGGGAATATTTCTTGATAACCCTCTGTGTTGACTAAGTTTCTAACCTTACGTCCAAAGCCAACGGCTAGTTCTGCGGTGTGTGCGGTCTGGATAATCTTTTTCTCTGGAAACTTTCCAAGAAACCATGCTGGAAACAAGAACGAAGCAAACTCTGACTTAGTGTGTCTGGGTGGCATGTTAATGATTAATCTTTTAAGCTCACCGTTTGCAACCCTTTCGAAAGCATCTGCCATGATCTTATGATGCCGTCCAGATATAAACGATGCCCACATCTCTCCGACAAATGGCATAAAGTTTTCTTTACACCTTTCAATCTTGTCTGCCTTGAGTAACTGTGTGATCTTGTCTATGTGCGGAGAATCTTTAGGCAATACATCTAATAGCTTGATGTACTTAGCAACTTCTTCTCGCGTGAGCAGGCTCATGCTTTCGCCTTTCCATACACAACTTCGTTGTTTCTCATAGCTTAGCTATCCTCTTTGCAGAAGCGTCAACAACTCTCATTGACCTAGTCGCCCTAGGTTGAACACTAAGATATCCTTGCTTTCTTAACTTGTGTACATACTTATGGATATTGCTTTTACTACTTGTGCCAATAGCGTCTGCGATGTTCTTGTACGAAGGAGCATAGCCTTTCATCTGAATGTAAAGGGTTATAAACTCAAATACAACCTTCTGCTTCGGGGTCATCTCGCTACGCTCGTTGATTCACAGCTTTGCTGTTTCTCATTCCTCATCTCTTCGTGCATCGTACCAATACATAGGCGTTCTTTCTCCGACATAAGCTCCTTCGATATTGAAATCAAAAAACTCTTGAGCCTCTTCATAGCTCATGTCGTTTGCAAGCTTATCAATTATCTTGTCAGCACTGTATATAACTACAGGTACGTTATTTCGTATTGTTAACCCAATGATGCAATCATCATAGCCATCCGCAAATAAAAGCTCTGGGTCTAGTTTGACAAGTTTATTTTTCAAAATATATATACCCCCGGGGTGTACAAAAGGAAAACACATGGGGGGTATTTTACATGGATGGGAGAAAAAGGAGAACAGACGATTGCGATAGGGGGTGGGATGTGTGGATTAGAGTGTAGTGAACTGGGTAGGCTGACGGTCAAATAGCGGGGGTGCGGGGTGGGTGGGTAAGCCGTAGGACGAATCGTCAACCACTCCGGTCGTCATCCTAGTACATCATCCATCGTCGTCATCCTAGTACATCTGCCATTGATCAACCGGATACGTTTAAACGGTGCGAGTGTTTAAACGGTGATACACCAACATCACCACCTGTTCCTGACCTGTTCTCACGCAGGCAAGCTGCCTCAGTGTTTAAACGATTCACCGTCTAGCAGAGCGAGGTGTTGTGACAATTCTTTCTTGAGGTCTTCGGCTGACTGCTTAATGACAGTACTCTCTACCCTGTCTGTAAACATACCCACTGACTTCCCCAACAACTCCAACGCCTTGAGCTTGCCTGACTCCGTCTTGAATTCATTAGCGTGTTCTAGCAGTCGAGCCTTGATGTGAGCCTCTGTGTTTGCCTTACTGGCGAGTATCACTGACTCTTGACGTTCCAACTTCTTTTCTAACAGCACCGCTATTTTCGGATTATTCAGCAACCTGTTCGCCTCAACCGATATTGTCTGAGGTGTTGAGTTTTCTGCCCCGTATGCTTTCCTGTAAGCATCGCTGTACGTCAAGCCCTTGGACACTGCCTCAACGAAAGCCTGTTGTCTTGCTGTCAGTCCACTGTGTTTAGGCTTTTCCTTTGTCATGTCTTTGCTGCCCTTGGTGCGGATTGTCTGCTCCCCTTGGACTGCTGCTCGCAATTGCTCGCTAATGGCTGCGGGGTTTTCAAAATCTGTCAGTGTCTTATCCATCATCATCTCGCTGTCTGTGCGTAAACAACCCTTAGTCTACCCCTGTTTAAATACACAGTAAAGTTATCCACAAAGTTATCCACAGACACCACTAAATATTCCTGAGATTATTTATCGAGGTAGGTAAGGGGGTAATGAGGATACCCCCCTTGCGCGTCTCCTAGGGCTGTTTAAACGCGTTTAAACGGCATAACGGTTTTCCTTAGTTGTGGATAACTACCCCTTTTCTGTGGATAACTCTGTTTTTTCTAAGACTCGCTTAGTACAAAACCCCTGTTTTTGAGCGTTTTCCAAAGGTTAAACAATCCTTACACTACGCATTCCTTAGCCATACAAACGCAAAGCTTTGCTTAGTGATGCACCTGAACACCCAATGCTATGCATACCTTAGCCACTACATGATGCTGACCAGTTCTCTAGAGCGCATCCACTGAAACCCTCTCAGAGACCGCTTGTTGCTTAGATGTAACAACACAGTGAAAGATCATCCATGAGTTGCACCTTTCGTTAAACAGTGGTGTAATTCTGTTTCCGCAGTTGCAGTAACAGTACCTAAGCAATACTTAGTAGTCGCAGGGGTTCTAGGCTAACCATCCACAGCCGCCCCACATGGTTCTGAGCCACCGAGGTCTCAGTAGTGCAGAGTCAGGATTGCCACCTGATAAGAGCATCAAGCCACCTACTAGGGGCTGTGTAGAACCCGACCATTCAAGGGTTCAATCAGCTACAGCAAGGCGCGAGACGGTCGCAACCACTGACCGCTGAGATTAGTGTCGAGAGTATCCCGACAGCATCCACTGGGTGTTGTCTGATTTACTTTCCCATAGGAGCAATACCATGCAAACAGAACGCAAAACGCAGTTGGTGCAAGACTGGGGTTTCAAGCACAGCGTAGCCAAAATCTACGTCAGGGATATCTACAAAGATCAGGGCTACCTTGAATTCTGGACTGAGGCACAGCCTGACCTGATTCAGTTTTTTAAAAACGGTGATTGGTCAGAGGACTACCCGATTGATTGGTCGCTGTTTAGCTGAGAGTCAACCGCAAACACTTTATGAGGGTGTTTGCTGATTCACTTTCGGATCAAACAGGAGCAGTCAAATGACCACAAAGTACAGAGCAGTGATCATCAAGAGCCAATCTCAATACGTTGAATTTGAAACGGCAGATGATCTAAGTGACGCAGAAATAAAAATCAAATGGGCAAATCGCCTGTGGGATGAAACCAAGCCGTCCAACGGATTAGACGTTGAACACTATGTCGAGTGGGTTCAAGTCATCCCCAACTAAGGGTTAACCGACAGGGTTTTATGAGAACCCTGTCTGATTCACCTTTACCAACCAACGGAGCAACACCATGTATACAAACCACGGCACGGTAGCAAGCTACAAAAAATTAGTCCGCAACATCCTGAAGACCACTGGCAACACGGTCAGCGTTTGGGATGGCGAGGAATGGCAAGTCAAGCGCAGCGTTAGCTACAAGGCGATCATCTCTGCAATCGAATCGGTTGAAGAGGCTCAGATCAGGGTTCGCAACGCTGAGGGCAGCGAGATCGGTTGGGCGTTGATCATCCCCTGCCTTGATGCTGAAGAGACGGTTGCTGACTACACCGACAACGATTTCATGCACTCACTGGAGCAATAAACATGAACCAAAAACGCCGTGACGCCATTGCAAAATTAGCCCTCATCCTTGATGACGTTAAATCACAGGTTGAAACCCTGCTCGAAGAAGAGCAAGAGTATTACGACAATATGCCTGAGGGATTTCAGAACGCAGACAAGGGTGAGGCTGCTCAGTCTGCTATCAGCGCACTGGAGTACGCCGTGTCGAACCTTGAAGACACTGTAGGCAACCTTGAAGAGGCATCAGAATGAGTGATCTTATTGATGGGATTATTGACGTTGCCATTGGCTGTTTTGCAATGGCTTTTCTTTTTTATCTGTTCGGGGTTTTCCTATGACCAAGCGCAATCCTGTCGCAAAGCACTCGCCCACTGCGGGTGCAGGGCGTCACCGCATTAACACCAAGTACACCCGTAAAACCAAGCACAAAGGACAGTTATGAACGCTACCCGTGAGCAGTGGTTGGCTGCGTTGATCGAAGAATTGCGAGGCATCTTTGCAGTTTACGGTCACCCGTTGCCTGAGAAAATCCGTGCTACTTGCGGATTGCCAAGTACCAAGTCGCGCTCCAAGGACAAGCACATTGGCGAACACTGGTCAGCGAAAGCCAGTGATGATGACACCCATGAAGTGTCTGTCTCGCCTGTCGTGGCTGAACCTTTCGAGGTTGCAGGGATTTTGGTTCACGAGTTGTGCCATGCCGCGACTGACGGTGATGGGCATCGTGGCAGATTTCCTGATCTCGCCCGTAAGCTGTGGCTAGAAGGCGCACCCACTCGCGCCTGTGCAGGGGATGCCTTTCGGCTCAACTTCAAGGACATTGTCGAATCACTGGGGGCGTATCCCCATGCCGCGCTGAACGTTGGCAGGGTAACCACCACGCAGAGTACCCGTATGCTCAAAGCCTGTTGCACTTCCATCGTCTTGCCCAACGGCAAGCAGTGCGGTTACACGGTGCGACTGACAAAGAAGTGGGCTGACGTTGGCTTGCCAACTTGCCCGTTGCACAATCATAAAAACATGACCCTTTCCTGACCTGTTCTCTTTTCTAACTTTTGAGGCTAATCAAAATGAATGAAATCAATAAAGCTGTTGCAATGCTGTCTCTTGCCCGTTTAAACGCTGTACTTGTCACCCTTGGCGTTGAGCGTGTCACTGAGAAAGCCGTGGCAATCCCTGTCATCATTGACGCAGTCGAGCGCGGCTTGATCGGTCTTGATCAAATCAACGCTGCCGTGCCTGTTGCTGCTGCGCCTGTTGCTGCTCCCGTCTCTGACGATTTCCTGACGCTGCGTTCTGAACTGCGTCTTGGTCTTGACCTGTTAAAGAGCAAGGTTGACGCTGACCGCTCCAACATGACCAAGGACATGGCTATCCTTGCCGCTGAGTTGAAAGATGCTCCAGTGGACGTTGGCTCTGCCGTGCGTGATGCTGTTGCCGCAATCCTTGCCCCTTTCAAAGCCACCGCAACGCCTCAGACACTGGCTGCTGTTGTTGCGTCTATCCCTGCTACCAAAGTGACTGCGCGGTCTGTGTTCGGTGACTGCGTCTACTACGCCGATGAGACGGTCGATTTCGGTGATATGGAAGTGAGCCTGTGGGGTGACGCTGATGCCCCTGCCCTGCTTGATGATTACGTTTTCGACAAGCGTTACCTGCATGAGGCACTGACTGCCATTGGTCAAAAGCTGCCCCTAAACTGTTGGTTGGCGGGTGAGCGCGGCACTGGCAAGACTGAGTTTGTCACCCAGTTGGCTGCACGTTTACAGCGCAAGTTGTACCGTATCAATTTTGACGAGGCTATCGAACGCCTCGATTTTATCGGCGGCAATATCGTTGATGCGGGTTCTGTGGTCTGGAAAGCAGGGGTGCTTGCTCAGGCTATGCAACACGCCGGTGCGCTGATTCTGCTTGACGAGATCAGCTTTGCACGGGCGCAGTCTATCGCGGTGTTGCAGTCGATCTGCGAACCCTCTGTACACCGTGGCGTGATGATCAATGAAACAGGACAGCGCATCCCTGTTCACCCATCTGTCGCGTTTTTCTGTGCTGACAACACCAACGGGTACGGGGATTCGACAGGCAATTTCACTGGTACGCGAGACCAAAACTCAGCATTCATTGACCGCTTTTCGTACACCTTTGAGTTTAACTATCTGCCCCCCGCTGACGAGGCAAACCTCATCCACAAGCGCACTGGTTTGCACCTTGATGCTGCGCGAGTCATCGTCAAGTTTGCGGGTGTTGCTCGTGAGAAGAGCAAGGCAGGGATGCTCACTCAGCCCCCCTCGTTGCGTCAGTTGTTTGCATGGGCTGCTGCGGTGCGTGATGGTATCCCTGTTAAGTCGGCGTTCGAGTCTGCTGTGGTGCGTAAGTATCCCTCTGACTGCTCTGCTGAATTGATCGCGGTCTTCACTGCAACCGTTGACGTTGCAAAATTCAAATCATTCTTGGGGAAATAAATGAAAGGTTTCATAGCGAAGTCGGCGTTAACCGCCCTGTTGGAAAAGGTATGGCTTGCCTCCGGCAATAGCATCACCCGCCTTGACGTTAAGTTTGCGGGGAGCAACGCAGGGATACGTTTCGAGCGTCAATTCGGTGCGCTCTCTGCTACGGTCATCCTCCCTGCCATTGACGAGTCAGGCGAGGTTACTCAGGCGTTCTTTATGGACGTTATTGGGTACGTTCTGCACGAGCTTGGTCATGCGTGGTTCACTGACAACGAGCCGTGGGATGCTGCGGTGCGTAAGCATGGCAAGGTCTTAGGCGGTATCGTTAACGCCCTTGAGGACTGCCGCGAAGAGCAAGCAGTCATCCGCTCAGGCTATGCAGACAACGCCCGTGCGCTGTTCGTTCAGCTTGCCAACAACGTGTTCAAGGACGGGTTCGACAACACCATGATCGAGAACGTGGCGGCTGTTATCGCAGTCGAGGGTCGGCGTTTAAACGGGTATGAGTTGACCGTAGCTGACTTGTTCTCCGGTTGCCCGTGGGCAGAGGAAATTGCTGACGCACTGAGCGACTTGCCCTCATGCGCTAACACCGCTGACGTTGTCAGAGTCGCGGTTGCGTTGTGGGAAAAGATCAAGGATAGCAAGCCCGATCAGGGCGAAGAACCTGATGGTGAGCCTGACCAACCTGATGGCGAGGAGGGCGAGGAGGGTGATGAGGGCGAAGACAAGGGTGACGAGGGTGAAACGCCGAATGGTGACAGCCCCTCTGACAAGCCCAGTGACGAGCCTGACGAAAAGCCTGAGGGTGATGAGGGCGAGGAGGGTGACGAGGGCGAGGGTAAGCCCAAAGGCAAGCCAAGCGACAAGCCCTCCGAAAAAAAGGGTGACGAGGACGAGGACGAGGGCAGCACAGGCGGCAACGGCTCAGGTAAGGGTGCTGTTAAAAACATCCACGCAAGTGACCTGATCGAATCTCAGGCGCGGGATATGAGCAGCGACCATGTCTTCAAGTTGCCGCTGCGTTCTAAGACAATCATTGGTAAATTCAACTGGGATTAATTATGAAATCAGTCAATCAAAAGCTTTATGACGGCACGGCGTTTGACGTTAGCCGCACTCGCGCCTTGGAATTTTTCGAGGAGGAAATTGCAGCCCCGCCCACCGCAGTGGGTGCTACCCGCGCTGCTCTGTCGCAGATGCTCCGGTCTGTTGACCTAGTCGGTTGGAGTCGTAACGAAGAGTCGGGGAGGCTTGACCGCAAAGCTTTCACCCGTCTTGCTGCGGGTTCGACCACGGTGTTCTCGCGCCGTGAGTCAAAGGTCGCTGACAAGTCGGCGGTCACCATCCTAGTGGACTGCTCCGGCTCAATGGCGCGGGTGATGACCACCACTGCTAAGGTCAGCATTCAACTGACCAAGATGCTAGAGCAAGCGCGAGTCAACACCCGTGTCGTTGGGTTCACAGGCTCTCAACCAAACAGCACACGGTCACATGACTATGAGACAGGCACTGACGAGCAAGTACTGGTGACGATTGAGTTTAAAGGTCGCAACCAATCAATGCGCTCTGTCGCTGCTCAGATGGGCGCGATACGCGACTGCGCGTGGAGCGGCAACCCTGACTACTCAGCGGTCATGCACGGCGTAGAGGAGATTGCCATGCAGCCCGAGCAGCGCAAGGTCGTGTTCTTTCTGACCGACACGGGTTCGTATGACCGCACCCACATGGCTCACGCACAGCAGTTTGCTGACCGCATGGGCGTTCTGCTGATCGCCATTGGGATTGGTGCAACGGTGTCAACACGGTTTAAACACGGTGCTGACGTTGCTAACATCGAAGACCTTGGCGGCAAGACATTTACCGCACTACTCCGCACCCTGCGCTCGAAAGACTAACGCCCCTACGGGGGCAAAGGAATCATGATGGACGAAAACATACAGGACGAACACGATGCGTTGCTCGACAAAGTTGGTGACGCACTGGACGGGCATGACTTGAATGACGTTATGCCTGTCCTCGCTTTTCTGATTTGCCGCTGCGCGGTTGATAGCGGCAACGGCAAGGAACACTTTTTAAAGTACATGGCAAAGATTGCCAACACTCTGTTTGAACATCCTACTAAAACTTTACAGTGAGAACGCTATGACATACACCGTGGCAGTGCTGTTTGAAGACCGCGCCTTTGGAGGGCATGAAGAGGGCGGATGGTATTACGACTACGGCATACCCTGTGAGGTGCGTATAGCCCCTCAGAGGCGTTTTAAAACCTATGCCAAGGCTCAGGGCTACCTTAACAAGTTGCAGCCTCTGATCGCCCGTATCAACGAGGGGCGTTACCCCGTGTCCAGTGTCCTGTCGGATGGTATTTACCGCGCTTACATCTTTGGCGGTAAGCCCCGTGGCTATCCCGACTACATCCCCCACTATTGCTGACCAGTTTCCTAACCACTTTGCGAGGCTAATCATGAAGTCAATCAAAATCACTACTGAGAATCTTGTGCCGATTCAAATTGCCCTGAACGCTGCCAACGGTAATTCCAAGGCTCATACGCTCTGCCGTTCTGCGGATGTACTGGACGTTGCAGAGGACGCTGAGAGGCGTTTAACGGCTCTTGTAGGCTCTAAAAAGCACATGGTAGGGGGTAAGGCTACCTACCGCAGCGGCGAGGCTCTGCCGAACGCCTACAAGTACCCACGGCACACGACTCGCCTGTCCATCGAACGGCGGTCAAGCGGTTGGTATCTGACCGAAGTGGTCACGTTCAGTGAGTGGCGTTCTGCGGGAGGGTTGTCCTTGTTTCTGACGCAAGAGCAAGACGCTATTGTGATTAAAAAGGCACGTTCAAATTATGGAATTCAAGGAGGTGCAGTATGAACATTCAAGTCGAAGTGAAATCCAACTATGGCTCACAAGCCGTTTACCCCCGTTGCGAAACAGCAAAGCTGCTCTGCGAGTTAGCGCGGCAACGCACCATGACTCCTGACGCTATCAGGACGATCAAGGCTCTTGGCTATTCAATCGAAGTTATTCAACCTACGGTGACACTATGACTGATGATCAAATCAAGGACAAGGTACAGACGTTCGCGCTCAACGATTGGCTAGATGACTACCCGTCTGACATGACCTACGAGCAGATTATTGAATGCCTCGACAAGGACGTTTGGACTGACTGCGATACCAGTTGGAAAGAGGCAGGTATCGTGCTGTCTTCTATCATCGAGGGGCAATACGGCGAGTACGTTTCTTTGCGAATCAGAGACACGTTTAAACGAGCAATGGGTTTAATTGGGGAGGTGAAACGTGGCTAGTCACATTGTTATTGGGCATGACGAATCAAGCGGGATTCATATCTACCAATTTGCCACCGCGCATCAGGCAAGCGAATTTGTGCGTCAGGTCGAGGGCTTGGCAGATATCTTTTGGGGGCAGTACGAAATGGAAACGTCCAGTGTGCGTGAGGCACTGATTTCAATTAAAGAATGGGAGGCAGAATGACTACTTTAGAAAAGGCACAACGGTACGCAATGGGCGAGTGCTTGGCAGATTACTACGAGGATTACACCTACGAGGAGGTCTGCAAAATGCTTGTCTCATCCGACATAAATCAAGACGAGGACGGGGATACGATTATCTTCCCCGCTGAAGTGCTAGAAGACTATGACGTAGTCTTTATCATGGACATGATGATTAACGCCTATATGGAGGGTGCAAAATGAAAGCTTATTTCCGCAGGGCAACCGTTGTCGGGCATGGGGGTATGTCATGCCCCTGCTGCGATCCGAAGTCGGGCAACAAGTACGGTGCTGCTGCCCGTACCGTCATCAAGCGTCAAGCCAAGCGTTGGCTCAGTCGTTTGGTCACTCAATTAAACAAGGGGGAGTGATGCTTAAAATTAAACATGGTCGTAAGAGCGTACCGCGCAGTGGGATAAGTATTCGCGCTGCCAAGCCTAGCATTCGGGCGGTCAACCTCCACAAGTGGGCAGACAGGTTGGTGCTTGCACATTACGACCTGATCGGCGTATGCATCCCGTTTTGGGCGCGTATGGCACGGCATCAGACCAAGACAGTGCCGCGCACTTGGTTTCATTTCAACGTGCAAGGGGCGCATGATGACTGACCGCGAAGAGTTAGCCATAGCAATGGTTGACGAGGGCAGGCTGATTGATTGGGATAACAGCCTAGTCGTGCTTGAGGTGAGCCGTGAACTGTACGAGCAGTTTAAGGAACAGAAGTTAAACAAGGACGGGGAGTTTGATGATGAATAACGTGCTGATGGAAATTCGGGTGATCACTACACCTGACGGTTGGAGGGTCGAACAAAACGGCAATTACATTCCTGATGATGCGGGTAACACGCATTGGGATGACCTGTCAGACGCGCTTGCAGCCCTGCGTAAGGGCTTGGAAGTCCTAGACTTCAAGGACGAAAGATGATGAAACAGTACACCGTGACGTTCGTTGTGAGGGCGGTGATCAACCGCTCTGACGATGAGGAGGAACTACCCAATCCACTGGATAGCTCTGATTACACAATCATCTCTGCCACAGAGCCTGAGATTTTAGACGTTGAAACGATTACCGAACATGACTTGCTTTGAACTTGCCCCCCTGTCCTCACGGATCGGGGGGTTTTTTTTCGTCCAAAATTCTACGCAGAATCGGCAATAAGTACTTTGTGCGGATGGCTCACTGCGTTTAAACGGTCTGTGTTTGACCGCCAACTGGTTACTAGTAATGAGGAGCGGGCGCGAAGCAAACTATTGGATTCAGCTTCCAGACGTCCCAGCCAGATAGTTGGTCAACGTTTAAACGGGCTTTGTTTGAACCCGGAAGCAATCTGGCTGCCCGGGAGGTCTCCCGACTTTGTTTAAACGGTCTGCTGGAGGGAACTGGTTGCACAATTGCACATTTCAATTTTTGTGCAAATCAAAATGCATCCGGTGTTTCAAAGTACGTTCCGGTAGTCTTGTTGTACGACAACGCGGTTTCACCCTGAGTGCCTATCCATCTGTAACGACATTTCCATACTGCAATCTGCACCTCTGTCTTGAGCCTATGCACCGTGATACCGCAGTCGGCTTTAGCCCACCAAGCCATGCTGCCTGAAATTGCCATACCGTCCGGTCTTGGCAAATCCATGCCTGATCTTGTGATCTTGGACGGGTGCGCTACGAACCAGACATGGACTCCGTAGGCTTTGGCGAATGCCTGTACCCGTGTCAGCATATTCGAAATGAATTCTGTTTCTGAGGCTTTGTCTTTGTTATCAATGTAATTGTAGGGGTCGATCACAAGCCCTCTTATGCCCATCCTCACCACGGCGATCTTAGCCCGTGCAAGTATTGAATCAATGGTCGCGGGTTCTACGGACTCCGAATCTAAAAAAATAAAATGATTCTCTACCCATTCAAACGCATCTTTTTTCTGCGTCTCAGTCATTCTGCTTGAACCCTCAAAGAACCGTTTTTCCTCCTTGATTTCCATCAGGCGGGAAATATGGACTTCGGGCTGATTCTCAAAGGAGCAGATGGCAAATTTCCAATCATGCTTTCGAGCCAAGTTAACCATCATCTGATCAACGAAGTTACTCTTGCCTGAACTTGGGTATCCGGTCACCACGGTCAACTGACCCTGCGCGATGGTGTAAATCTGATCCACGTTGGAAAAGCCTGTGCTTGTACCCTTCCCATTCCCCTTCGCCCATAGGTCGTTTAAACGCTCTTGGTATTTGCTCGGTGCTGACAATCCGGCGACGGGGTAAGGCTCTGCGTTATTGATTATTCTTTGAACCTCTGCCGCGCCTTTGTCTAGGAAAGCCTCATTCAAGTCTTTGTAATCAAACTTAGCGACCCTGCATCGGTCTTTACCTATACGCCTTGCCAACTCCTCTGCTAGGGCTTGCCCTGCGGTGTCGGTGTCTGTAGCAATGATGACGTAGGGGGCAGCTTGCAGAATGTCGTTTGCTGACCACACAAAGGAAAACTTCTTGTCTTCTGATGCGTCAATCTTGCCATCACGCACTTTCATTGGTGCTCCCGAAGGAACTGACAATCCGTTTTTAATCCCGCATTCAACCAAGGTCAGGGCATCTATCTCGCCCTCGACAATGACAATGGGCAGACTGACGTCAATGGCATCAATACCAAAGAAATCATGCGCTCCTCCTGCGTCTTGGATAAAGTCTTTTGATTCTATGCTGCGATACTTGGCTGAGATAAGCTTACCGTCTTTGTAGTATGGGAACGCTATTGCGTCTGCGACCTTTTCTAATTTGTTGAACCACCGCTCTGCTGAGAACACCCCGACTGAATCTGCCGTTTCCTGTGATATGCCCCGTGTTTTTAGGAAATCATAGTGCTTGTCTTGCATGACGCCAAGGGCGATAGGTTTGATCAATGGGATCACATTACTCTCCGGTTTTCTGTATTTTTCGTAGGGGATAAAGCCGCTGCTGTCGCAATGATGACAGTGGTATACCCACCCATCAGATTTACGGGTGACAACGCAGTCTTTGACGTTTGATTTCTTACGCTCTGATGAGCAATCGGGACAGACGATCCTGCCCTCTTCAAGCTGTGCTTGCATTTAGCCTCCTGCGGGTTTACTTCTTGGGTTTGTTAACCTTGACCGTGTGGTCACTGTTCCTAGTAAAACTACGATTTGCACTGGGAGCTTTGAGTTTCAGATTGCTTTTGGCATTCGTTCCACCCTTGGACAAAGGCTTGACATGATCAATGTCTTTTCCTGTCCGGTCTACACCCGCTTTGTCAAAGGCATAACGCGCTCGTTCACGCGCATTACGCTTTGGCTGCTCCCCACGGGCAAGCTGTTGCTGATACTCTTTTTTAAGCGGTCTGTCCGCTTTGTTCTTGTATGGCATGGGACTCTCTTTCAAATAGACGAGGCTCTGTGATCCAGTAACCCCCTGCGTTCTTTTCCATGAGTTTACTCGCCATTTCTACGTTAGTCATGCATCTTCTATCGACCCCGTATTTACCATGACGATGCTTCTCAAACGCACTGTTAGAGTTAAAGTATTCCTTACACGACATACACTGATTTTTTGATTGTCCGACTCTCATTTTCTTTCTCCATAGTCCTACCAAGGGTGATAGCGGGGGCTAAGCACCGTGATCCATATAAGCAATTGTGAGGGCATAGCCTTAGAACAATGCTTATACCAATCCTACACAGAGTTAATGTTCATTCGACATAAGATTGTCTCACCCATGCTCTTATGTCTTGTGCAGTCCCCAGTTAAGGCTGCGAGGCTTGCCTACGGGTGTTGTAGAGCCTATCTTTCTTGAGTACGGGCGATTTAACCCTATTTGATAACGCTCTCTGACGGGAGAAAAAAAAGACCGCTTTAATCTGCACCCCGTTGGAACTCAGTCTTTGTGGGACTGACCCCCTTGACGGGGCGGGACACAGATTAAAGCGGTCTTGTTCATCGAGGTTCCACGCCCGACTACATGACGAGTATTTTATACATTATTTTAAAAAATGCAAGCGGTCAGGTATAATTAAATTGTTCCTCGTTCAGGGAATGCACTTGATTAGCCTCCAGTGAAGACCTCCCTCGGTCGGTAAAGCCACCCTTAAACCGGTGGCTTTATTTTTTCTACGACAATCTCGCAGCGAGGGTTTTCTTTGTCTAGGTGATGGTAGATATGCTTTTCCTTCACTTGACGATCATTCTTATAGGCTACGTCCTGTAGCAAGTCCAGTATCAAGGATTCGTCTAAGTCCGGTCTTCGACTGGCATACCAGATATGAATCGTCACGCATAAATCACCTTCCAGCAGGTCACCAGCGACTGCTTGCTGTTTAAACGCTGCTGAGTAGCTTAGTGCTTTTGACGATTTAATCAGTCGGGATACACCACCAAAACGCACAATCTTTCTACTGTTGCTTTTTGACGCAGGCTCACCAAATATTTTGAATGAAAGCACTTGCATTATGTTTTTCCTTGCGTTAGTATTAGGTTTCCTACTCGGAGGCTAGAATGAAAATCACTAATAAACATGGGTTGCCTGAACCCGTTGTCGCTCTCGTGTCAACAAGCTTTTATAGCAAAGGCAAAGCTGATTACTCTGTCACAGAGATCATATCACCCCCACGCATACAGCGGCTGCGTCAGAGGCATTACGCCGAACTTGAGTCAGATGTAAGCGACATGATTTGGGCTTTTTTTGGTTCGTTATCTCATCATTTCCTAGAGCAGCATAAAGTCAAAAACCACATTAACGAACAGCGTTTGTTTGTCGAGGTCGATGGCGTTACCCTGTCCGGTGCGATTGATTTGCAAAAAGAGACAGAGGGAACGGTTCATATCACTGACTATAAATTTACCTCTGCGTGGGCATTGCGAGCCGACAAGATTGAGTGGATTCAGCAGCAGAATATATACGCTTGGCTAGTCTATAAAACCACAGGAAAGAAAGTCCCCGTTTCACGCCTTTGCGAGATAACGGGAAAACAGGTTTCAGGCTTACGCATCTGCGCGTTTATCCGCGATTGGAATCGCAGACAGGCGATGACTGATCCTACCTATCCACAGGCAAGCGCACAGATGGTAGACATTCCTGTGTGGGATTTTGACAAGACCGAAGCCTATGTCAAAGAGCGCGTAGAACTTCACCGTGAGGCAAAGGTAGCTGCCGACTGGGAAATGGAGTTGCCCCCATGTACTGAGGATGACCGTTGGATTCGGGAGACGAAGTATGCCGTTCTTAAAGAGGGTCGCAAGACCGCTGTTCGGGTTTTGGATACGGATGCAGAGGCGGCTGCGTTCATCATGGAGATGCCTGAGAAAGACAGAAAGATTGTCTCCATCAGCGTCCGTAAAGGCGAGGCAGTCCGTTGCACAGGAAACTTCTGCGGGGTTGCCAAGTGGTGTACACAATTTAAAAAGGAGCAGGAAGATGCAGAAGAATGAAACCCTTGAGTTGAATTGGTCTCAACCATTGGCTAGAAACACCGACCCCGAAACCTCGCATGAGGCAGCGGCAGATGTGTCGTTTAGAGCGTCAGCGCACAGGCTTTTAGCCATGCAAGCCTTAGACCGCTATGGTGCGCTAACAGACTATGAATTGGCAGCGCGAACGGGCTTACAGCAAAACAGCATTGGCAAACGCCGTAAAGACTGCCAAGACGCAGGGATGGTTGAAAGACTTCTTGACGCAGACGGCAACAGCATTAAACGACCCGCACCATCAGGCAGCAAAGCTTTGGTGTGGACATTAACAGAGAAGGGCAGAAATTACTTGAGGGAATTAAATGCACAAGCCTGAACGACAACCCAACGAATCTTTTGCAGATTACAAGATACGCAGAAAGATGGCTCAGGACTTAGTCAAAGTGGCAAAGACCGGACAGATGACAAGTTTTCAAACAAAGTTAGTTGAAGAGTTTAAACGGAGAGGTGTGAAATGAAGACTTTAGAAGATGATGCCGCTATTGTTATTGCAGGGAGACAGGCTTTTACCGAAGCCGAAGCGGCAAAATTTTTGGGGGTTGCGAAGGGGACATTGCAAGTTTGGAGAAGCACTGGTCGGCAAAAAATCCCTTACTTAAAGCTTGGCAGTTTAGTTAAATACTTTCAATCCGATTTAGAAGAATGGATTGAAAGCCAAATGAGAACCAAATCATCTACTGGAGAAATTAAATGATGCCACCATTACCTAGTGATCTGCGTGAAATAGTTTTGTTTTACATACAAGATATTCAAGAAAGAATAAACAAAGTGGAAGAATTATTGTGTCTTAGCGAAGAGGAAGAAGAAAATGAAGACTAGGCAAGAGTTAATTTTAGATTTTATGTTGGCACTTGCGCCTACTTATTTAACGATACATGGTGAGGCGTGTGAGCGTTGGAACGAATCGTATGGCAGGACTGACGAGGGACGGTGCGATGATTGTCCGACAGC
>Ga0209550_10001636_pt1 | contig 21515 bp, 9 predicted proteins | sample LauGreSuBDMM15SN_2_FD_187567 | JGI IMG/M metagenome (GOLD analysis project Ga0209550, IMG submission 187567) | Freshwater lake microbial communities from Lake Michigan, USA - Su13.BD.MM15.SN (SPAdes) (version 5) | ecosystem: Environmental > Aquatic > Freshwater > Lake | place: Lake Michigan, USA... | reverse complement strand
GAAAATGGGAATTTACCAATTTTTAATTCGTATCCTTTTTCTCTCGCTTGTTTTTCAGTTAAACCAACAGAAGCGATTTCTGGCGTAGCATAAGTACAACCTGGCACATTACCGTAATCGATTGGATCTACATGTAAACCAGCAATTTTCTCCACGCAATTGATTCCTTCTGCAGAAGCAACGTGTGCTAAAGCTTGTCCTGGTGTTACATCGCCAATGGCATAGTAGCCTGGAATATTGGTTTGGTTGAATGCGTTTACTAAAATTTTGTCTTTGTCAACAGCAATACCTACTTCTTCTAAGCCAATATTTTCTATATTCGTTTTAATTCCAACGGCTGAAAGTAAAATATCTGCTTCAAGGATTTCTTCTCCTTTTGCAGTTTTTACAAACGCTTTTACGCCTGCTCCAGTGGTATCAATTCTTTCAACAGACGAGGAAGTCATTATTTTTACACCTGCTTTTTTCATTGAACGTTCCATTTGTTTAGAAATGTCTTCGTCTTCAACAGGCACAATATTGGGCATGAATTCTACAATCGTTACATCTGTTCCCATTGCATTATAAAAATGAGCAAACTCCACTCCGATTGCACCCGAACCAACAATTATCATCGATTTTGGTTGACTTGGAAGAGTCATTGCTAAGCGGTAACCGATTACTTTTTCACCATCTTGCGGAAGGTTCGGCAATTCTCTTGAACGCGCTCCCGTAGCAATAATGATATGATCGGCTGCATATTCTGTTACTTTATTATCTTTGTCTGTAACATCAATTTTCTTTCCTGGTTTTATTTTTCCAAAACCATCAATTACATCAATTTTATTTTTTTTCATCAAGAATTGAACACCTTTGCTCATGTCGCCAGCTACAGTTCTTGAACGTTTTACTACCGCTGAAAAATCTTTATCAAAATCAGAAATAGTTAATCCATAATCGCTTGCGTGTTTTAAGTAATCAAAAACTTGAGCTGATTTTAGCAATGCTTTTGTTGGAATACAACCCCAATTTAAACAAACACCACCAAGACTTTCTTTCTCGATTACCGCTACTTTAAAACCCAATTGAGATGCACGAATGGCAGTTACATATCCACCAGGACCACTTCCTAAAACTATAATATCGTATTTCATTTTTTTATGTTTTTAATTTTGATAAAATGGAATTGCTACAAAAAGTTTTACAGTACCCATTTTGAGTCAGCGAAATTAATGATTTATTTGATTTTTTGCAAGAATTTGATTTTGTTATATCAATTGATTTTTTCTTAAAAACTTGAGGCGGACCTGTCTGACTAAAAGATGGATGTAGAATCTGATTCAAAAAACTTAATTGGCTACCAAAAATTGAGAATAATACAGGTTTTTATAATAACCATTTTCTAAATATAGCAGTTGTTGGTGTGTGCCTTGTTCTACAATTTTTCCTTTGTCCATTACTATGATTTTGTCTGCATTGACGATGGTTGCCAAGCGATGCGCAATGACAATCGAAGTTCTTCCTTTGGTGATGGTTGCAGTAGCTTTTTGGATTAATTCTTCTGAATAACTATCTATGGAAGAAGTCGCTTCGTCTAAGATGAGAATACTCGGATTACTGACAGCTGCCCTTAAAAACGCTATGAGTTGTCGCTGACCCGAAGACAGCATAACGCCCCGTTCTTTCACATTGAAATCGTAGTTTTCTGGTAAACTCATGATAAATTCGTGCACACCAATGTTTTTCGCTGCAGCGACAACTTCTTCTCTGGTAATTGTTGGATTGTTGAGTGTTATATTGTTCAAGATAGTATCTGCAAAAAGAAAAACATCTTGCAGCACCACCGCAATTTGCAACCGAAGGGAATCTAAAGTGTAATTGTTGATGTTCTCGTTATCTATTAAAATTGCTCCACTATTGATTTCATAAAACCGATTTAGCAGATTGATGATGGTTGACTTCCCTGCTCCTGTTGCGCCAACAATCGCAATGGTTTCGCCTGGATTAACAATTAAATTGATTCCTTTTATTACTTCTTCTTTTTCAATGTAGCCGAAATGCACGTCTTTAAACGTAATATTTCCATCAAATTTCTTGGCAACTATTGTTCCTTTGTCTTGTATTTGATCGTTGGTTTCTAGGATTTCAAATACACGATTGGCGGCAATCATTCCCATTTGCATTTCATTGAACTTATCGGCAATTTGACGCAACGGAGTGAACAACATTCCGATGAACATGGTGTAGGAAAACAAATCGCCAAAGGTGGTGATACTGTCGTTATTGAGAATTTTATTGCCACCATACCAAACAACAAAACCTAAAGTGAGCGAGGTTATAATGTCGGCGATGGGGAAAAAAATGGAGTTATATAGGATGGTTTTTATCCAAGCTTTGTTGTGTTTCGCATTGATTTCACTGAACTTTTGGGCTTCGATTTCTTCTCTGTTAAAAAGTTGCACGATTTTCATTCCGGTAACGCGCTCTTGTACAAAAGTATTCATGTTGGCGATTTGCGTGCGCACTTCTTCAAAACCTATTTGCATTTTACGTTGAAAAATGCGGGTAATGAAAACAAGAATTGGCATGGCAATGATGACAATCCAAGTTAATTTCCAATTCATAAAAAACATAAAAACCAAAATTACGACCATCTTCATCAAATCGCTGCTGATCATAAAAAGCCCTTGGCTAAAAATCTTTGCAATGGATTCCATATCAGAAACCGTTCTGGTTACCAATTGTCCGACAGGCGCGTTGTCGTAGTATTTCATTCTAAAACGCAAAAGGTGTTCAAAGAGTTTTGTACGAATGTCTTTCACTATATCTTGTCCGACCCAATTGGCCAAATAAACAAAATAGAATTGTGAAAAAACTTCTAGCATTAGCACGATGCCCATCATAGAAACATACACTAAAAGTCCTTTCTCGTCTTTGGTTTCGATGTATTTATCAACGGTTTGTTTGAGCAAATAAGGCCTCAACGCCGCAAATATTGACAAAGAAACTGCCCAAAGAATGACTGCATTGAACCTTGCTTTGTAAGGTTTTGTGTAAGCCATTATTTTCTTGAATATTTTGGTGTCGAATGCTTTCATTTTGATTTTTGATTGAAGACTAACGATTTTTGATTTTTGATTTAGAAATTAGCACTTCGATTTTGTTTTATGTGGCAAATCTTGGAATTTTCATTTTGGGATTTAACTGATGTATTCGTACTCAATTTTTGTTAAATATAATCCACAAGCTGGTACTGAAAAACCAGCGTTTGCTCTTTTCTTGCTGATGATGATATTGTTGAAATCTTCTATTGAAATTTTGTGTAAACCAACATAAACCAAAGTACCGACTATTGCTCTCACCATGTTTCGGAGGAACCTGTCGGCTGCAATGGTAAAAACAAGTTCGTTATTTTGTTTTTTCCAATGTGCCTCATAAATTGTACAATTGTAAGTATTTACGTCTGTATTCGTTTTTGAAAAGCTTTCAAAATCAATGTGGTTGAATAAAATCTTTGCCGCTTCGTTCATCAAATCGATGTCGAGGTTTTTATGGTAATACCAACTTAAATTATCGGAAAATGCATCCTTAAAAGTATTGATATGGTATTGGTAAGTTCTTTTTTTTGCATCAAAACGCGCATGGGCATCGCTGTGCACCAAATGAAATTGAAAAACTACAATATCGCTAGGTAAAAACGAATTTAATTTATGAACGATTTGGTCGTTGTCAATCGTCTTATCGATGTCAAAATGGGCAAACATTGTTCTGGCATGAACGCCAGTGTCGGTTCGTCCGGCGCCAACTAAAACGATATTGGCATCTAAAACAGTGTTGATTGCAGTGGTTAAAGTTGACTGAACAGCCTTGGCATTGGGCTGGGATTGCCAACCGTGGTATTGTGTGCCGTTGTAAGAAAACTGAATGAAATAACGCATTAATAAGGTAAAAACTATTTTTGCAAATGTATTGATTTATTGTATTGTAGCCGTTGCTAATGTTTTAAAGTTTTGCTAAAAAGTTGTTTTGTTTTTGTGGAAACGAATGATTATTTTTACCGCAATGCCCTAGCCCCGATTGCAAGCAATATCCTTTTGTGGCGGGGTTCGCCGCAAAAGATATGCTGGAAAGCGGGAAATAGCTTCAAATAAAATAATGAAAAAAATACTTTTACTTTCGGATACGCACAGCCACATTGACGAGGTGATTTTGAAATATGTTCAACAAGCTGATGAAGTGTGGCACGCTGGCGATATTGGCGATTTGAAGGTGACCGATACCATCAAGAAAATGAAACCTTTGCGGGCGGTTTTTGGCAATATCGATGACGATAAAGCGCGGTTAGAATTTCCGTTGCACAACCGGTTTATGTGCGAAGATGTGGCAGTTTGGATTACGCATATTGGAGGTTATCCTGGCAAATACAATCCAAATATTAGGGAAGAATTGACTACCAATCCGCCAAAGTTATTTATTTGTGGACACTCTCATATTTTGAAAGTGATGATGGATAAAAAACATAACTTCTTACATATGAATCCTGGAGCTGCCGGAAAAAGCGGTTTCCACCAAGTGCGGACGATGTTGCGTTTTGTGATTGATGGTGAAAAAATTAGGGATTTAGAAGTTATAGAAATTGGAAATAAGTGAGGCGATCGGTTTTAATAATTACTATTTGATTGATTATTAGTAAGATTTAACAATAAATTGTTGTTAGCATAAAAAAAAGCTTTTTTTTGTTGTAAAATATAGATTGAACACTTACATTTGCCACCGCTTTAAAGATTTTTTAAATGCATGGAGAGTTGCCTGAGAGGCCGAAAGGACATGTTTGCTAAACATGCGTATGGGGAACTGTACCAAGGGTTCGAATCCCTTACTCTCCGCCATATGGAATACAAATGAATACAAAACCCACTAAATTCAAGGATTTAGTGGGTTTTTTCATTTTCAGGATAATCAAATTATTCATTAAATCTCAAAACTTTGGTGTCTTTCGAGGTGTCACTTAATTATTAAAATTTAAGTGACACCTCACACACAAAACCACCAGTACAACAAGGAGTTCAACAACATATTCAAAATATGTACATCTTGTTTCTAATTATTAGAAAGTTTAAATTTAATAATAACTAAAAGGTTACCACTTATGAACACTACTGTATCTGTTCTCTTTTATATAAAGAGATCAAAAGCCAACAACGACGGCATCTGCCCTATTTATGTTAGAGTAACAATACAAGCCAAACGATTTGAGTTTAGCAGCAACAAATTTATTAATCCCGAAAAATGGTCAAGTGAAGGAGCTAAAGCCAAGGGGTCTAATGAAGATGCGCGAACAATAAATAGTCATCTTGATTATTTGAAAAATCATGTTTTGGAAGCAGAAAAGAGATTATTCAAAAAAGACATTAAAATTACCTCTGAGAACTTAAAAAATGAATTGTTTGGCATTAGTGAAACAAAGCGAATGTTAATACCAATCTTCCGAGACCACAACAACAAAATCAAAGAACTGGTTGGCAAAGAATATGCACCAGGAACATTAGATCGTTATAAAACTTCATTAAGCCATACAATAGAATTCTTGCAATGGAAATATAAAGTTTCAGATATTGAGATAAATAAAATAGACCATGCTTTCGTTACGGATTACGAGTTTTTCTTGAGAACCGTTCGCAACTGCGCTAACAATACAGCTGTAAAGTACCTCAAGAACTTCAATAAAATCATTAAACTTTGTATGGCCAATGACTGGCTAAATAAAAACCCATTTGCGAACTATAAATCCAAAGTTAAAGAAGTCGAGCGCGTTTATTTAACCGAAGACGAAATTCAAAACATCATCAACAAAGATTTCAAAACAGAAAGATTATCGCTAGTACGCGATATCTTCCTATTCAGCTGCTTTACCGGTTTGGCTTATGTAGATGTCAAAAATTTAACAAAATCGCATATAAGCATTGGTATTGATGGCGAGAAATGGATATTCACTCATAGACAGAAGACCGAAAGTGCCTCCAAAATTCCAATCCTTCCAGTTACACAAATGATAATCAACAAATATGAAAATCATCCTCAAAGTTTAAATAATAATAAACTACTTCCTATTCTATCGAATCAAAAAATGAATGCCTATTTAAAAGAAATAGCTGGTGTTTGCGAAATACAAAAAGAACTAACCTTTCACATTGCCAGACACACTTTTGCAACTACGGTTACACTCACAAATGGAGTTCCAATTGAGTCCGTAAGCAAAATGCTAGGACATAAAAACCTCCGCACAACCCAACACTATGCTAAAGTCTTAGATAGAAAAGTAAGTGAGGATATGAAACTTTTAAAGGATAAGTTTGTATTCAAAGAAACAAACATAAAAAAATCGGGTGTTTTATAAACCTCCGATTTTTACTTTCAACCTGATTGTTGTTCCGTTATTAGGTTGACTTACAATTGCTAAATTAGCGCTAATGGTTTTAGTTCTTTCTTGCATATTATGTAAACCTATGCCTTGTTTAGCTGCGTTCAAATCGAACCCTACGCCATCGTCTTTAATTTCCAAAACCAAATTATTGGATTCCAGTAAAATTGTAACAGAACAAGTACTAGCATTTGCATGCTTTGAAATATTTAATAATGATTCTTGAACAATTCTAAAAATATTAATTTTTATTAAACTTTCGATGGAATCCCAGTTAATTTCCGGCGCAATAAGCAGAGTAAAAAAAGTAGTTTCAATCTCATTTTGTAAATTAATCAGATTAGAAAGTAAATTAATATAGTCAAACTTTGTTTCATTAATTTCAGTATGTAAATCATGAGAAATAGTTCTAATATCTTGTTCTATTTCTTGAAGCAAATCAACATAAACTAGCCTCTTTTCTTTTATTTCGGCATTATTATAATCATTAAGAATACCAAGCTGCATGCGAGCTCCATGTAGTTTATTCATCACGCTATCATGCAATTCTTTAGAGATGCGGTTTTGTTCTAGTTCTTTTGCTATACTTAGTTTTAACTGATACTCTTTTAGCAAATCAAAAATCTCTTCTTCTGCTTTTTGTTGTGCTTTTGTAAATTCAATCTCTCTTTTTTGACTTTTAATATACCGGTAAACAATTATTGATACTAATGCAAAAATCAAAAGCAATGAGCCAATAATTATATAAGTGTTCTTAGCACTCAACACCTTATTCTCATCTTCTACTACTGAAGTTTCATATTCTATTCTGGCATACTTATTTCTGTTGATTCGTTGAGCTTTTGATAAACTATCATTTATAAAAATATACCTTTTATCATACTTACTCGCATTTCGATAATCAATTTTAGAGAGCATTTTTAAGGCGGTTTTTATTTCCTCACCTACCCTTATTTTCTCCGCTAATTGTAAAGATTGTGTCAAATAATTTATTGATTTTGTAGTATCTTTTATAAGTGAATAATATTCGCCAAGATTAATTAGTTGATATATTATATTGTCTTTAGAATCATTTTTCTTTGAAATTGAAAGGGAATTTTTAAAGTATTTTTCAACTTCATTAAAATTTCCATTCTTCATTTTTGAATAACCTAAGTTACCAATTACATTTGCATAATAAATATTATTGATCGAAACTGTATTTGTTGACAACAATAAGCCTAAAAGTTGAATGGATTTTTTGTATTGCTTTTTTTTATCATAAATATTACAAATATTTACTACAGATGTAATTTCATAATTATTTATCAACTCTTCATTAAAATTTTCTTTCTTTTTTAATAAATCTTTTGCTAATAAAAAATATTTTAAAGAATTATCATATTCGTCTAGTTTCTCAAAATTACAACCCATTAAATTATAGGCGGAAAAAAGTATTTCAGCATCGTTGCTTCTTTTTAAATACTGTAAAGAACTAGATATTTGCGACTCACTTTCAATGTAATTACCTTCAAAAAAAAGTATGCTCGCTTTTTTAAATAACATTTTGGCTAATTGATCATTATCTTTCAAAATCCGATACAATTTTTCAGATTTTTGATAATAATAGTAAGCACTATCTTTTTGAGAAATTTCATAAGTATCTCCCATATAAAAGTAAACTTTTGCTAACGAAAAAGTATCTTTAGCTGCGATTGAGAAATTAAGAATCTGTTTGCAAACTTTAAATGATTGTTTGAATTGATTTTGATTATAGTATTCAGTTGAAATATCAAATAGAAAATGTCTGTTTACAGAATCATTTTTTATTTGTTCTGAAAATGAATTTATTGAATCTAAAAATCTAATTTTTTGTTCGGGTTTTTTACTTTTATAGTGCGCTTTTTGAAACAATTTCGAACTAATTTCCACAGCTTTTTTTTGTTCACAAGAAGCAACAAAAAAGATAAAACTTATCGATATAAAAATTTGAAACCTTTTCAAAGCTTTTTTTTTCAAAAATAAACAAAAAAAAACCATGCTCAGCATGGTCTCTTGTATTATCTCCGAGGAGGACTTATTATTATCGGATTTCCATCAGTCGCTGCTGAAAATTCTGCAGCACTGTTTGGTGGACTTACAGAGGGTTCATCTGCCGTGCAAGAATACAAAGAAATACATACGATACTCATTAAAAATAGTTTTGCTAAAAAATTGGTTTTCATAAAAAATCAGTTTAAAAATTAGAATTAGTTTCTCTGTCATGTCTTCTGGACACAACTATTCATTTGATTTTTCTGAAAAGAAGGGAGGTCTTTTGCAGCAGTGCTTTAATGCCTTTTCCCTGCATTAAAACACCCATTAAAGCTTTAATATTCCGTATTTGGAATGGTCAAATTTATAAAGACCAACCAATTAAAAACCATGTTTTTATGCGTGTTTAGTAACTCGCATACCTCCAAGAGTAACACGTCGTATTTTGAGAATAACTCAACAATTTTTAGGAGATACGAAGAATGATAGTATCAATGTTGGACTTATAGGTTCTTGAAAAAGGAAGTATAATTTCATTGTTTTGTAAATAACAACTGCTCTTACCTAGGTTTATCCTACTGACGTATTGGATATTTATAACGTAGCCGTGATGAATTCTAAAAAAATAAAAGGGGAGTAATTTTTCAAAATGCTTCAGGGTCTTATAAGCAGAAATCACTTTACCCGATTTCAAATAAAAATCAGTAGTATTATTGTCGGCTTTCAAATAAACAATATCGCTAGATCTAATAAAATTATAATCGCCATTGGATTTTATGGAAATAGTATCTTTATATAGTGCTTTATGTGTCTTTTGATAACGCATCAAGCATTTTCGCAATTCATTTGAATCAATAGGTGTTAATAAATAACCCGATACTCCCCGTTGATAAGCTTCATAAGCGGCTTTTTTAGCATCGCTTAATACGATAATAGTAGGCAGCTCGTCCAAAAACTCATGCAATTCACTTAATATCGAAAATGAAATAGCATCATACGCAGTATCATTACTGGTAATAGATAAGAATACAACATTGGGTTTTAATTCAAGAATTTTATTAATAGCATCTTTTCTAGTTTTGCAAATAGCAACACACAAAAAATCTTCATATTCTTTAATGTGTTCTAATGTAGATTCTAAATAATCGGACGAGTCAATAAGTATATATGAAAACTGCATTTTTTTTTTGCAATTTAGAAGGGGCTCAAAAATCAATTTTACGGTAAAACCGTAATTTTTAATATTTTTTGATTAGTTTTGATTCTCTTTAATACTTAAAAGCAAACATGGATAATTCAAAAAGAACTATTTTGATAGTAGATGACCACCCTATTAATGTAGATGGTTATCAAACGCTTTTAGCTAATATCGAATCCAACAAAAAAGCAGAATACCTTTTAGCTTTTGATTGCAAACAAGCTTACAATACAATTAACAACTATCGTCTTGAAGAGAAAACAATTGATTTTGCTTTTATCGATATAAGTCTTCCCCCTTATGAAGAAAAGAAAATATTTTCGGGTAGTGATATTGCATTACTGATCAGAAAAGTTTTTCCGCATTGTAAAATAGTAATCATATCCATGCATAACGAACCTTTATGGGTGAACCAAATTTATAAAGGAATTAACCCAGAGGGTTTCGTATCCAAAAGCGATTTAAACTACAAATCCTTTCCAGAAATATTTCAAAACATTGAAAAAAATGAAGTTTATTTCAGCAAATCAATAAAATGGTCTCAAAAAATCATGATTCAAAAGAACATCAATTGGGACGATAACGATAGTAAAATTCTTCAATTCATTGCACAAGGAATAAAAACAATTAATCTTCCTAATTTTATTCCACTATCGTTAAGTACGATTGAAAAAAGAAAAGCAAACATTAAAAAGCAATTGATACTCGATAATGGTACTGACAAAGATTTAGTTGATGTTGCCAAAAATTTAGGTTTTATATAATACATACTTTTCCTTTATTTAAATAGCCTCCAAAAAAATATTTTTTTGGAGGCTATTTGTTTTGGAGCTACTACATAAACTCCAAATATTTCGACTAAGAAATGTAAATTTCCATTAATCACTTTACGAAATACCAACGATTATGCTTCACAACTAGTATTTTTCCAAAAGATACCATACTACAAAACACCGTAAAAAAAACTCCAAAAAACCGTAAACCAGCATTTTACTACCTAGCTATTTTTGCAAATTATTTCTTACTATTTTATGCTAAACTATTTTCAATAATTGTAGTATTTAATATTTACTACTACCTAAAACTAGATAATTATATTATGAAATTTTCAATACCGCGACTGCTATTAATTACCACGATTTTGATTGGGTTTAACAATTTTACATTCTCTCAACAAAATAATTTGACTTTTAAAGATTGTTTATGGATTAAGGGGATTCAAAACAACAACAACACTATTGATAGCATCGAATTCCAAAGCGAAGACTGGTTAAAAAAACAGTTCAACTTTAATCCTATTGTTGATTTTTTAAAAGATACAATTCTTAAGAAATATAAAAATATCGTAAACAAAAAATCTTCTTTGTTTGTAGTATTTAGAAGTAAATCCAACGAAGAAATTCAATTAACGGCAATCGAACGAGGCACTTTTAAATCAACTTTAAGCAATAAAAAAATGATTGCCGACAACGAAATTATTTTGAACCAAGGCGATGCAAAAACAGGTGAAATTATAAGTTACCTTTTCAATAAAAATACATTCGTAGGCAAAAGAAAAGGCAATTTGATTTTCGACGATATGTTATACGAAGATAGTTCGTTTGAAAATCAGTTGTTAGAGTTAATTTATATTCCCGAAATCATAGACAATAAACAAAAAGGCATAGTAGAAAGCTATTTGTCAATTAAACATGGTATTTCTTTAGATGAAAAACAAAACTACTACAATGCGAAAGGAGACACCATTTGGAATGCTGAAGCAAATGATGGTTTTAACAAAAGAGTAACTGGTATAGGAAAAGAAGCATTTTTTGGTTTAAATCAAAAGCAATCTAAAAATGCTGTAGGTGATGGGTTAAGCATTGGTTTTGAAAAAATTTATCAAACCAATCTTGAAAACAACGTTGTTTTAAGCGAGAATGATTTTATCATTTGGGGAGACAATGATAAAAATTATGTTTTAGAACAAAACAATGACGAAGCAAAAAAAACAATGGCACGCATTTGGAAATTGAAAACTATAGCTGATGGTTTTGAAAATTTTACAACCCAAATAAAAATTGACAAAAAACTAATGCCAATTGAAACCAATTTTGATGAAACAGCAACCGATTTCATTTGGTTAGCAATTGATAATTCTGGCTCATCGATGTTTAATTTTGAGGCTGCGCAATTCATTAAAGCTACTATTAATAATGAAAATGAAATTGTTTTTGATCAGGTAATATTCAATACAAACATGGAATATTTGTTTACCATCTTAAAGGCCACAGAAAGCGAAATTACATCACTTATTAATTCAACGAACGGCACTTCAAGAACAATTCAAACTACAAATCAGCTCTCCAATCAATATACCATCTATCCTAATCCAGTCAATGCAAACGACAAATTTAATATTCAATTCCATTTTACTCAACCAAAAAAAGTTACCGTTCAGATAGACGATGTGAACGGTAAAGTGATTAGAAGTAAAGATTTAGGATCAATTGACAATTACATTTTCACCGAAAACTTAACTGTTTGTGGCTCCTATTTGATATTCGTCAATATTGATGGGCAATTAGAAACTAGCAAATTAATCGTCCAATAAAACCGCACAACAAATACCTTCTTCTCAAAATGGAAAACAGAAAACAATTTTTAGGAATAAATAAGAAATCAGTCATTATTTTTCACAGAATAATGCTGCTTGCCATATTACATAGTTCATTTGTTGCGCCTTGTCAATCAATGATTCAAAATGCTTATGGTGAACACCAAACTGATTATAGCAATTATTATAGAAGCCAATCAAATAATTCAATTCAAGAACCTAATTTGCATGCATCTGTCTTAAATGAAAAGCACTTTTCTGAAAAAAAGGAAACTAAAAGTGAAATTAAAAAAACGCTAAATACCACATTAGAAAATTTTTATATTGATTCAGACATCAAAGAAGGCACAATTGGTCTTTCAAATACCGTTCCTTTGGATGACCCAAAAGATAACTTATTCAAATTTTTCATAAAAGATTTACCGACACAAAGTATTAAAGCTTATTTAACTTATGATTTGTTTGGTGTCCAAGACTACAACGGGGTTGCTAGAAGCATCAACAACAGGCCTTCGACTGGCGGTTATGTGATAAAAAATCAATTGGGTTGGAGTACACAAAAAGAAGAAATCAATATCAATTGGCTGCAAAATGGAGAAAATAAAATAATGTTTAGCATACCACCCGGAGCGCAATACCAATATAAAGTAAAGAATGTAAAACTAGAATTTAACACAAAAGATGCAAACAAGATGCTTTCCACATTGGTTGTGAACAATCAAAATGTAAACTTCATCAAAGGCAATCAATTGTACATCAAAGGGTTTTTAAGAAATTTCAATGAGGATGTAAAAGTTTTTATAGACGAAAAACCATTGAATGTGATAGATGGTGAATACGAAGGTTTTCTAAAATTAACCGACCAAATAAAAGAGAAAAAGTATGTCATGCTCAAAGCCATTGATAGCAATGGGCTTTTAGGTCAAGAATTAATTGCTTTGGACAATTTAATTGAAGCAGATAGAATTTTCACACCCGAAGATAACTTCAAACCATCGGCGCACTTTGTAAGAGCAAAAACAAGTGTGGTTTTAAAATCCGAAGGAGCAATTTTAAAAATCAACGACAGTGCTTTAATAGAAGATAAAGAAATTAGTATTTCAAGACTACGGGCTATTGATATTGCGCCAATGTCATCTGGATTAGTCAATGTTACTAAAAATGGTTTAGCTTATCGGTTTTTACCAGACGGAACAAAATTTAAAAAGCCAGTTGATTTATCAATTGAATATGATGAGCAATTGATTCCAAAAGGACACAATGCCAACGAAATAAAAACTTTTTATTTCAACACAAATACCAAAGCTTGGACTTCAATTGAAAGGGATTCAATCAATAAAAACAACAAAACAATTATTTCTTCAACCAATCATTTTACGGACTACATCAACGGGATTATTCAGTCACCCGAAAGCCCAGAAACTGCTGGCTTTACTGCAACCATGATGAACGACATCAAAGCAGCTGACCCATCAGCAGAAATGACATTAATTAGTCCACCTGCAGTTTCTCAAAAAGGCGATGCCAATATAAGTTACCCTATTAAAATACCAGCAGGTCGAAAAGGAATACAACCACAATTGGCTGTTCAATACAGCAGCGATGGTGGAAACGGTTGGCTTGGGCAAGGTTGGAACATTAGTACACCAGCTATTAGCATTAATACAAAATGGGGAGTGCCAACATTTGACCCGCTAAATGAATCTGAGATATATAATTTGAATGGAGAACAATTGATGTATCCAAAAAGACTCAATTTAGATAATTTAAAAGTAGATTGGATGCCGAATAGACACTATGATGCTACTACTTTAAATCAAACTGTTGTTACTTCAGAATTAATTAGAACATCAAATGTTATTTTCACACCACGAAAACAAGGAAGTTTTCAAATAATCGAACGATTAGGATCTGATACCAAAACATATTACTGGAAAGTTACAAATACAGATGGAACGATAAGTTGGTATGGTGGAGATGAATTGGGATTAAAGGAAAACACAATTATTCGTCAAACTCAAAATCCAAATGCTAGCAACATAAACGCTCCAGCGCTTTTAGACGGTGCCAATATCGTACACTGGGGATTGTACAAAACTCAAGATGTTTATGGTAACAATGCTACTTATGAATACCAAAATGAATCTCCTAGTGATTTCTCAGGGTATAATGAAAATTTGAATGGTGGAAATATTTTTCGAATAAAAAAAATATATTACACAGGAACAAATAATACCAAGGGAAAGTACAATGTAGAATTCATAAATGAAACTACCCCGAGAACCGACATTTCAATAAATGCTCGTTTAGGGATGAAACAAATTGAACCATATAGGCTAAATTCAATTGTTATAAAAAATGTTGAAAACACTATCAGAAGCTATGATTTCAGTTATAAATATGGAGAATTCGATAAGTCTTTACTAGACTATATTTCTGAAAAAGACAGCTTGGGAAATGAATTTTATAAGCATACATTTGATTACTATAACGATGTTAAAGACAAAGAAGGAGCTCCATTAGTGCTTTTCAATAGTCCAACAACGGTTACTATTCCGTCGACCAATCCAAATTTTTCCCTTTTTTTTGACAATTTAATAGGTAGCTCTAAAATAAGTTCAAATGAAAGTGTAGAAGCTGGTTGGGAACTTAGACCCGCAGCAGGTGTAGAGTTTTTTTGGGTATCAAATAAACCAAATTCATTTTTAACAATTGGTGCTCCCTTTGGCAAATCTTATACCCGGTCCAAAGGGATGATTAGTATGACAGATATTGATGGTAATGGGCTTGAAGACATTGTCTTCAAAAGTAGCGACGGATTAAAATATTTACCAAACGAATATAATAGTGAAGGAGTTTTGGGGTTCGGAAGTATTAAAAACATTGAAGGCATTAAAAATTTCTCAAAAAATGAAGGAGAAACTGAAACTGTTCTTCTTGAAGCAATCGATTTAAAACTTTCTTCCTTATATGCTGGAACAAAAAGATTTAAATCAACTTCAGATTCTAAAATTTACTTTACCGATGGAAATGGAGATGGATTAATTGATATAGTAACTGACGATAAGGTTTTTTTTAATCGAATAGGAACAAATGGAAATCCAACCTTTTCAACTACAAGTGCTAACACACCAAATTTATTAATTACTGCAAATGCAAAAACTACTGATCCTATTCCAGAGCAATTTAAAGATCTTGAAGGTTATGATGTAGTCAAAGTTTGGGTAGCACCGAGAAATGGGACAATTAGTATAAATGATCAAATTAGTTTAAATGCAAATTCCACATCCACAACAGATTATTCAATAGAATCTTTCAGGCAAAATTTAAATAATGGTATTCCATTTAGGTTATTTACCAAAACTTTAAATGCTAGTTTAACAACGACAACTGTCAATATTTCAAACTATGGGGGCAATTCTCCTAGTTTAGGGTGTAATTGTAGTTTACCACTAAATGTGGTTAAAGGGCAAAAATTTTATTTTAGATTACACCACAAATCTTTGCAAAATGATAATCAACCATTGAATTCAAATCCAACTATAACCTATACAGATATAAGTGAATTAAAAGATGAGAATAACATTAGCTATTTACAAAATAAATACGATAATAGCTTTATTTTAAGTGCCAATCAAAATATTGATTTCCAAAAATCTGGTCAAGTGGTTGTATCCTGGGTAGATGTTAATGTAAATCACCCATCAGACGATGTAAATTATTATATTGTCAAAGAAACAAAAAAACATGGCTTTCTAACAAATATTGTAAGAGATACTATTTACAGAAAATTTTGTCCACTTGGAAGCAATTCTATTGTAAATCAAGATAGTGATGATAATGGTCCGTTTGCAAATAGTTTTGGAATAGATTTAAATGAAAAAAGTGGAAAGCCTGACGAGGTAAATTTAAGATTTGTAGTTAATGCAGATTCTAACTTAAAATGGAAAAGCTTAGAATGGAAACCTAAAGTTGTATTTACAGCAAATGTTCCAGAACCCTTAGACCCAAATCAACCTCAACAGCCAGAAACAACTCGTTATGCAATTGCAAAATATTCGATTTATAAAACAAATTTTTTAAGAAAATTATACAAAAATAATACTGCACCTAACAGCATAGTTAGTTATGGTATAAAACCTAATATAAATATTACACTACCAACAAGCCAAAATAATTATGCAAGATTTTTAATGGTTGTAAAAAAAGATGCTTTAGTAATTGGCAAAAGATTAGTTACTATTTTTAATGGCGAAGTTACTGTTGATAATAATCAACCGATAACAATTTATACAGGAAATTTAAACGATCCAAATTATATTCCTGTAAGTTATAGTGTTGGGTATTATATTCAATATAAACAAAATGACGATGTTTTTAATAGATATCTAAATGCCGTCAACAATGTAACCGCAAATATTGTTTATTTATTACCAAGTTTATCTAACACTTTTATAAACTATAGCAACGTTACTGTAAACAGTCAATTCAATGAATTTGAACATTTGGGACCATTAAATAAAGAATGGGGACAATTTATTTACAATGCTGCATTAGATTTAAACCCTAATATTCCCTCTGATACAATGGGTAAATTGTTAAGTGATGTTATAATCAATCCACCACAATCACAGTCTTACAGCGACATCACAGATAATTTAAGTGAATGTGAAGGAATAGCGGATGAAGCTGTAATGCAACAGTGTTTGGCTTTAAATTTAAATACTAGCATGAACATTCCAGGTGAAGATGTAGTAACCAGTCCTGGCAGTATTGGTGGTCAAGTCGGAATTATTACTAATAACCCATTATATGCTTATGTACCATCAGCCGCATTTAGGTCAACAATACCTTATAGAAATTACAAATCAACTGCTGAAAATCCAGATATTGTAACTGAAATCGAAAAATGGACTGGACTTTTTGATTCGCAGTATTCTTCGGCAACCGATATGAAATCTGGAATTTTTAAAGGTTCATCATGGGATAACATCTTTCCGGACGATGAGGGTAACCCAGTCACTGTTGCAGACACAAAAACAGGTATGTTTGCCATCACAAAATCCCATAAAACAAGTTCTAGGACATTTAATTTAGGTTGGGGATTGGACCTGAGCGTAAATAACCAAGGAGCTTACAATGTTGACACTTCTGATTTTATGGATTTAAATGGTGACCGATATCCAGACCTCATTAATTCAAATAAATACCAAACCACCACAATGACAGGTGGTCATAAACTTGAAAATACACACCAATATTCTGATTTAACAACAAACGATGCTAACAATGTTTCAATTACAACCTCTGGCTCAACAATTACTGGTTTAAGAAATACGATTAAGTCAGTCAACGCAGCAATTACTAATTATGGATTAGGTACAAAAGGCGGAGACGTTGGTCCTCCCGCCGTAATTCAAGGTCTGGGAGTAACTGCAGCTTTATCAGGGGACAATGAAGTTAACAACCACTGGGTCGACTTAAATGGCGACGGTTTACCAGATAAAGTAAGTAACGATTCTAGTCTATATTTATTTCAGTATAATATAGGAAATCCTTCCATATTTACACCATATTATCCATTTTCTTCCTTAACGCAGCCCAAAACTAAACCTAATCCCCTAGGGTTAAGTTTTAGTATTCCAATTAACTTTAACACGCTCTTTTCAAACGTACCACTGCCTGTTGATTTAGGAATTTCTGTCGGTATGAGTAGCTCTGGTTCTGGTACTTCAACCACTTTTCAAGATATAAATTGTGATGGACTTGTTGACTTGTTAAATGTTGATGGCTCTTCCAATGGAACTATAAATTTTAACAATGGAAATGGATTCGATCCAAATCCTGAAACATTAAGACATACTTCAGATACAATAGAATTAAATGAAGATAACACAAATACATCTGTTTCTATTTCTGGAAGTATTTCTTATTTTCACCCTTTGGCTTTACTTTTTGGTATACCGATTCCTTTTTTTGTTATCCCAATTTTATGGTTAAAAGCTGGTGCAACGGTTTCAGCTAATGCCAATCTGTCGATTTCAAATACCCAAAAAACTTTTAAAGATTTTAACGGCGACGGTTTTGTAGATTATATTGAAAGAGATGGCAATGATTTAAAAGTATATTATTCTAGAATTGGCAGAACAAATAAATTAAAAACAGTAACAAATCCTCTCAATGGAAGTTTTGTTATCGATTATAAGCCACAAGTTGTAACTTTTAATAACCCACATCCCAAATGGGCAATGAGCAATTTGACAATAGAAGATGGTTATAACAAAACTAACGATGGTGCAGATACCTACCAAAAAGAATTTGCATACGAAAATGCAAAATACGACCGTAGAGAAAGAGATTTCTACGGTTATGAAACGGTTAAAACAAAAGACATCAATCTTGGCGAGTCTGGCAATCCAGAAGTTTACAGAACAGCAGTGTCTAAATACCATAACCAAAGTTATTTCCTTAACGGGTTGTTGAAAGAAAGTTATACCATCAAAGGAGAAGATGACAATCAAAAATTCTCTAAAATAATAAACAAATATGAAATTCGAAAACTAGATTCAATTAACAATAACTTCATGACCAATACGATTCTTCCTGACAATTTTGATGTTGGAGGTGCAGAAGGAAGACGCTCTGCGGCAGTGGTTTTAAAATCTACTACCAATGAGTTATACGAATTAGCACCTACTCCGCTAATCACATCTAAAGTCGAAATGACTTACGACGAAAAAGGAAGAGTAGTAGAATATGTAAACAAAGGTAATCTAGCTACGACCTCAGACGATTATAAATCTGTGATTAAATACCACAATCTAACGGCTTTAAATATTTTAAATGTGCCAGCAAGCATAAAAGTTTTTCCGACTGCTAACAGTTCAGGTCCAGCAATCCGAGAACGAAGAACTGAAATTAATCCATCAAATGGTAGTATAATAAAAGTCAGTGCCAATAACAACGGCGACTGGTTACACACTGAAATGGAATACGATGCGTATGGTAACATAGTTTATAAAAGATATCCTTTAAATACTGCGGACCAATCAATGTATTATTATTATACGTACGACACAACTTATAATAAATATATCACTGAAATCAAAGATGCACATGACTATCACTCTTCTGCAACTTACAATTCCAATTTCGACAAAGTAGAAACAACCACAGATTTGACGGGTAACAAAATGATTTACCAGTACGATACTTTTGGTAGAAATACATTTATAACGGCCCCTAAAGAAATTTTAGCGGACAAACCCTATACACTGAAATTTGATTATTATCCTTTTTTTAATTTACTTCCAGAAAATAGTGGTGTTTCTTATTACCCTAATGATGCGTATAATTCTACTTTTGTTCCAGTTGCAGTTACTAGTCATTACGATCAACAACATCCAGAAAACGACATAGAAACATACACATTCATAGATGGATTAGCGCGACCGATACAAATTAAAAAAGACATTGTCTTAAATTTTGGCACACCACAACAATCTAATTATGCTGAGTCACTTTCAGTTTCTGGTATAACGAAGTATGATGAGTTGGGTAGAGCATCACAACAATTCTTGCCGTTTTGGGAGGTTAAAGACGATTACACTAAATTTAAACTTAATGAGTTTGACACCACCGACAAAACTATAACCCAATACGACGAATTAGACCGGCCAGTATCAATTACCGATCCAGAAGACCACACTACCAGCATTGAATACACCTTAGCTGCTAGCACAAACGGCGCAATTGCGATTAAAACTAAAACCGATGTAGATCAAAATGGCGAGCAACATGTCATTACAGAGAACTATAAAGATGTTGCTGGCAGAGTCATTGCAACTAACAATGTTGGTGGTCCAAACAATGCCATTTGGACAAAATATTTCTACAACTCCATTGGCGAATTGATGCAATATACCGACGATCAAAATTTATCTACTACCTATGAATACGATATGTTAGGAAGAAAAACTGTCATTAAACATCCAGACAACGGAGTAACATTCTTCAAATACGACAATGTCAATCTAGTTGAAGTACAAACCAATAATTTACTCAACCAAGGTACATCTATACGTTATGATTATGATATTAATAGAATTAAATCAATTACATTCCCACCTACACCAAACGGACTACCTAATATTGCCGATGTAGAAAACAAATACGGAAGTACTGGCAACCAAACAGGTCGATTAATTTATCAAAAAGATGCCGCCGGTACACACGAGTTTAATTATGGCAATATGGGCGAATTAACAGATGATTATCGCACGGTAGTCGGTCCAAATATCCCAACCCGCGTTTTCAAAACTCATTTTGAGTACGACAGTTGGAACCGCTTGCAAAACATGGTTTATCCTGATGGCGAAAAAGTAAATTACAACTATGATTTAGGAGGTAATTTAACCAAAATGACAGGGGAACTTGCAAATGAACCGTATAGTTACATCCAGCAGATTGATTATGATTATTTTGAACAACGTACCTATTTGCGCTATGGCAATCAAACAGAAACTTTTTACAACTATTCACCTACATTACGAAGATTAAACAATTTAAACGTAAAAACTGCAGACAGCCATGATCTTTACAACAACCAATATAAATATGATTATGTCGGCAATGTAACACAACTTAATAATTCAGCAGGAATTACAGAAAATAACATGGCGGGTACATATTCACACGATTTTGGTTATGACAACCTAAACCGACTAAATTCGGCTAAAGGCAATTTTGAGGGAAGTATGGCGCAAATAGATTTAGGGAATGATGCTAATAGCCATTATAATCTAAAAATGAGCTACAACACCACACATGGCATTCAACAAAAAGCCCAAAACCATGACAAAAATGGCAACTCATTTGCTGAAAACACTTTCAGTAATAAATATGAATACAATAAAGGGACACATCAAGTAGCTGCTATAAATGATGGATTAACCAACGACTTTACACATTTTAGATACGATGCCAACGGAAACATCATTCTAAAAAAAACCAACAACACGGTACGCGATTTCCGTTGGGACGAATCCAATCGTTTAAGAGTCGTATCAGAAGAACACGCTTTGCAGCACTACATTTACGATGCCAATGGCGAACGCGTGCTAAAAGCCAATTCAGATCATGAGGAAACTTACCAAAACGGCACACTGCTCAACGCACCAGGCACAGTAAGCATTAACGGCTACACCAGTTACCCAAGTGCGTTTATAGTCATTACCTCCGATGGCGTTTACAGCAAACATTACTATGCCGGAACGCAACGCATTGTGAGCCGCTTGGGCGAACAAGAT
>Ga0209550_10001635_pt1 | contig 21553 bp, 24 predicted proteins | sample LauGreSuBDMM15SN_2_FD_187567 | JGI IMG/M metagenome (GOLD analysis project Ga0209550, IMG submission 187567) | Freshwater lake microbial communities from Lake Michigan, USA - Su13.BD.MM15.SN (SPAdes) (version 5) | ecosystem: Environmental > Aquatic > Freshwater > Lake | place: Lake Michigan... | reverse complement strand
GTTCTACCGTTTCTACCCAAAAACACAAACTTTGAGAATTTAGAACAAACACGTGAAAACTTCAAAACGCGTGAAAAAATCACGCAAAACACTCAAAAACACAAACTTTGAGAATTTAGAACAAACGCATAAAAACTTCAAAACGCGTGAAAAATCACGCAAAACACTCAAAAACACAAACTTTGAGAATTCAGTGCAAACGCGTAGAAACTTCAAAAGGCGTGAAAAATCACGCAAAACACTCAAAAACGCAAACTTTGAGAATTTAGAACAAACGCATAAAAACTTCAAAACGCGTGAAAAAACATGCAAAGCGTGCAAAACGCTCAAAAACGCAAACTTTGAGAATTCAGAACAAACGTGTAAAAACTTCAAAACGCGTGAAAAAACATGCAAAGCGTGCAAAACGCTCAAAAACGCAAACTTTGAAAATTCAGAACAAACGTGTAAAAACTTCAAAACGCGTGAAAAATCACGCAAAACACTCAAAAACACAAACTTTGAGAATTCAGAGCAAACGCGTGAAAACTTCAAAACGCGTGAAAAAATCACGCAAAACACTCAAAAACACAAACTTTGAGAATTCAGAGCAAACGCGTTAAAACATCTAAAGGGGTAGTATTTTTGTACACACACACACATGTGTTTAAGTTCGTCAAGTTTGCAAAATTGGTTTGATCAAAACTCTAACGACTCTTTTTACCGACAACAAATTCCACCACCATCTGACATTGAAGTCGCGCTATGTATCTATTCAGAAATGTGGGAGACTCTTGATCATTCTCGAAGATATTGTTTAAATCCGCTCATATTGGCAGTTGAGATACTCGAAAGAGCAGGTGTTGGGAAATATCCGAACGTCAAACGTTTTAGCGGTTCAAAAGGAAAGATCTACACTGAAACAATAGACCTTATGTGGAATCAAGCGCAAAGAATGAAAAACACTCAAAAACGCGTACTTGGAGAAAAAATGATATAAAGTCGATTCAAAGCTTTTTTAGAGCATCATCAGAAGTCGAGGTTCATTCGTTTATACAAAACTTTAAAATGAAGACCGATGATGCGATAAAGATTTCATTAGACGCATTAGCGATTTATCCAAAAGCAAAACTATCAATGATGAAAGAAAAGATCGGACGTGAGTGCATTTGTCGCTTTCTCCATAATCTACTCATCGCACATTTTAACAACAAGATTCCTGAAAATATGATTCCAGTTGTGTCGGCTTTGACCTCTAATGTTTTCGCGAATGATCGCGCCATTATGATGCAGTTAAAAGACGTCGAAAGAGTCTTGTCAATGATGGATGTGGATCCCATTTCAGACAATCGGAGATTGATCGAGATGTATGTCAACTATCAAGATAATCAAAAGGAGATTGCCGAGAATGAAAAGCAGAGTAGAGAACGTAGAGAGATGGTCGAAAAGGTGAAACTCGAAGAGGACGAAAGGAGAAAACTCGAGTCAAAGTCTGTTTGTGTTGATATGCTTCAAAAGATGTGTGAAATCATCAAGCAAAATAATAATACATGGTGTCCATACGGATGTGGCGATCAACAATGTCTTATACTCGGAGACTACACGGGAGATTTGCTTGATCCGAGTGTTTCGAACGAAAAGATAATTGAAAAACTACTACAAGTTCTCAAAGTCAGAGATGACTACTTGCGCATATTGTCGTAAAGTGCGTGAAATGGGCAAATACGGTCAAAAATGATATTCTACACAAATACAAAGATGGACAACGTGTTGTTTTTTACGAGCTTCTTGTTCATATTCGTCGCAATATATGCTACTAAGAAGGGTCTTCGATTTTACTCGTATGCTTGGTTTTTGTTGTGCTTTACGTCAATTCTTGTTCATGCTTGTGGCACAGGTCACTTCCTCGATCAAGTGGCAATTTACACCGTAGTCGCGATAGGTCTATATCACTTTATTTATTCAGGGTTTCAAATCATTCCTATCCTATGTTTTGCCGCGTGCATAATCGGATACTACATCATATCGATACACCACGCATGGATTCACTTGCTGAGTATGATTGGACATACGGTCATCATGTACAATTGAAAACACCCCGTCAAGATTGGGTTTAATTTTTTCACGTCGTATGACAAAATGAAGGCCATCACACAATATTCTTGTAGATACATCACACCCGACCGTCTCGTATACGCCATCGTCAGTAAGAAGGGCATCGATACGCCCCTACACCGAGCCGCCATCATGTCGACCGATTTCCGCGGCAGCGGCCCTACTCCTGCGCGAGTTCTTGTCGCCGTGAGTGACCCGATCGTAGCACATGTGGCGTGTCGAGACGTAGAACATGAACTCATTGAGACCACCTCGAAAGACTTTGCTTACATCGCCGAGCTCATGAAGATGCCTAGCGTCGTGATATTGGATGCAGTCCGAGAAGAGGACTTTATATTTTACGAGCTACATTACGTGTCTCCCAATAGGTAAGTCATCAACGCGTCGACCTTTTTCTTCCCAACACCCTCCACGCTCATCAACGTCTTTCTCGCTTGTGGGTCGCGTTGAAGGGCCGTCATCAAAGCCGGTAATGTTCCGGCACCGAACGTGTTCATGATCATAGCCGCATTGTTGAGCGACACGCCGGGGATTTGCGAGAGTTGGAGCTCGGCCACCGACCTCGGATCCTTGGCGTTGTCACCACGTTTCTTAAAACAGGCCTTGTATGCCACTCCCGCCACAGGCGCTCCCCGAAAGAAGGCCTCGCCCTTTTGACAGACCTTTTCATACATACTACGCACAAGAGCGCATGTGTCGGCGACGTCACGACTGAAGAACACAGGTACACCATCACGTATCATCGTGTTTATGATCGCAGATCGCACTCCACCGTCTGCACAACCACTCCACTCAAAGTCGCTCCCAACCTCACAAATGTAGACAAACCGGCCTAGCCCCAACACCGATACCGCCCGACACTTTTGCTCCGTGTAACGCCCATCTTTAATCGACGCCGCCAAGTCGGCCAACGACTTGCGCTCAATCGCCAACACGATCCGATCTTCTTGTTCAACATCGCGAGAAACTACGGCAAAATCCCCGATGTCCAATTGCTTTTGCTCTGCGTCGGCAAACACACCTAGAGAAAGCGCACCACGCTCGCGACAGTCGACACATAAACTAAACGTCATCTTTGGAATTACACTTACACTCAGCATTGATATCTTTAAGCCAATTACTTTTTCAGGTCGAAAAGCATATGTGCATGGCCGCGATGTTGTCGCGCGAACCCGCTTTCAACGCGGCCTGGGTGATGACCATCGGTGCATTCGTATTCATCGCCAATTTAGCCACTTGGTATATGTTTAGGTAGTCCCAAACGCCGTCGGACGCGATCACGATGTTTTTCACAGAGGCCGTATCAACTTCGCAAACGTATGGCACGGCCGACATGTATTTCTTGAGCTCCACATCACCAAAACCTCGCGACAAGTTGAGAACACCAAATAGGCGTAGGTCACCTCCATAATGAAACACGAGACCTTCTTTTTCCCGGATCATATCCGCCTCGTTCGCGGCCGAATGCTTTTCGGATACAAAACGATAATTGGCTTTCGCGTCGGTATCGATGGTCATAGCCATGCTATCGCCAATGTTGGCGAACCAACATTTATCATCGACGATCAAACAAATCACGCAAGTGCTCCCCATATCTTTGAATGTATGCATGGAACAAACCATATCATCGAGCTTCTCGAAACTCTGAATGATTGCGTCGCGTATGTTGGCATGCGAGTCAATCTCTTTTTCGAGGATGGTCGGTAGGTGATAGTGACAGAAGCGCGCCACTTCGTGCCCTCCGTGTCCGTCGAAGACACCGAACAAAGGATATTGTTTCTCGGTGATCTTGGTGCTCAATGTGTAATCCTCCATATACTCTCGGCGCCCTTTTGTGGAATACACTTGATGTATCGTTTCTCGTTGCATTTGAATATACTGTTGAAAAAAATGACATAAGGAAGACACACTATGCTCTTCGCACGTAGGACTAAAATGGCGAGCGAGCAAGCAGAATTGCCCTACAACCTTGCAAACGTGTTGGCCGACGAGGCCGATGTGAACCGTATTATTTCCGAATATAGCGACACCGTCCGTGTTCGCGATATCAACGTTTACCGCAAAGCATTCGTGCATCGCTCGTATTGTACGCGAAAGAACGAGAACTTTGTCAATGGCAACATTCAGTGCCCGTCGGGCTGCTTGCCATTGCAAGAAGAGTCCAACGAGAGGCTCGAGTTCTTGGGCGACGCCGTGGTCAATCTCGTGGTGGGTCGCTACTTGTTCAATCGGTACCCGGACGAGAACGAGGGCTTCATGACCCGCATCCGTACCAAGTTGGTTAACGGAACGATGCTCGCTCACTTTGGGGATTTGATCGGATTGCACAAGTACATGATCATCTCGAAGCAAATCGAAGACAACGAAGGCCGCAATAACAAAAAGGTGCTAGAGGACGGTTTCGAGGCGTTCGTGGGCGCCATGATCAAGGACACGGGCGAGTATGACGCCGTGGAGGACTGGATTGTGAACCTCATCGAGAGCAACATCGATTTTGCGGATCTCATTAGCAGCAACAACAACTACAAGGACATGCTCATCAAACATTTTCAACACTCTTACAACAGTAGTCCTAAATTCTTCGAAATGTCGGTGGATACGACATCCACGGGCGGGAAAAAATACACGATTTGCGTCAAGCGGGTGAGCGGTGAGCTGCTCGGTATAGGAACAGGGCCGTCTAAGAAGCAAGCCGAGAACGAGGCGTCGCGTGTGGTATTAGTTTCTCTTGGTTTGGTCCCTGGTTGAATAATATATGGTTGTATATCATGGACAAAACCAGTCAACGATCTTTTCGCTCGCACAAGACGCCGGGCGACGTCGTGGCATATTTGAACAAGAATTTTTGTTTTGAACTTGACTTGACCATGGACGAAGTCTGCGACGACGAGCTCATGTCCATTGTATTGTTCGATCTCATGAACATTCCGTTGAAAAGTGCGCTATCCAACTTTTTGAGTGAGCGCGCCCGGCGTCAAGTCGTGACTAAGGACCAATAATGGCACTCGCATCCTGTATATTGACAGTGAATTTCATCGCAATCACGTTTTGTAGCGACACGTTGATCACGTCTCCCATCGAGACCGTTTGAGTCCGCCAATCTATCGTTTGGTTGTAATCCTGTAGGGCTTTAAGCACATCCTTGTCTTCGATCAATTTTCCGGCTTTTTGGTCAAGCTCGCCCGGCGTCAAGATATAGAAGGAATTGTGATAGCCACTTTCGTTTGCCTGACCGAGTTCAAGGACGTCGTGTCCCTCGTGTCGGTTGATAAAGTCGATTAACCTGCTGCTCGCGGAATCTCGAGCGTCTCCGAGCTTGATGCCGCGCACGCTCACGTGGTCGCCCACGAAAAACTCGTTCTTGTCAAAGTACTTGTCCAATACCACTTTGAGATACATGGGGTTGAACGGCTCATACTCGAGTTTAAAGACTCGGTAATCGTCCGTGCTATTATTGAACAACGTGCCGTTTGGTTTGACTAGAGAAATGCTCATTTGTTGCAAGCTCGCCAACCTATTCGGATAAAACGTCTTTTTTTCGTCTTGCATCGGCTTCAACACCATGTAACCCCTTCCATTCGGCATCTTGTACGTCTTGTCAAAGATGAGCTTGCAAAAGCAGTTGCGAACCTCATTGTTTGTACCGTCGTATGCGTTGTTGATCTCGTCGATGCGCATGATGATATACGGGTATGCAAAGCTAAACTCGTGTTGAAATTGCGTCTTTGGGAAGAATTTGCTCGTGCGGGGCTCGATGATTTCGGCGGGCAACACCACAAAACTCACTTTGATGCTTTCAATGTCGCGAGGTGTGTTGCTGATTGCGTTTTCTTTGTGCGCGGAAAAGTCGACTACGTATTGATATCGGTGACTCTGCGTCTTCCAATCTCTGTCCGCACCATTGATGGAAATGTACATGTCGGCGAGACGGATCTTGGGTGCAGGGATGACGAATTCATCGGCTCGGGAAGGTTTGGGCAAAATGGGTCCGGACCGTGGTTCTTTCGATATGAGTGACGTGTAGAGGTCCTTGGGATTGTGCTCGTGGTGCGGCTTGTTCACCGTGACCTGTTGTCGGGCTTGGATTCGTTGGTCGATGTCTCGATTGGCCTCCATCTCCTTGAGCTTCTTTTGAAAGTCTTGTTCCGAGATCGCCGACTCGTTGATTTGTTTGCCTAGCTCGGGCGTTGGGACAGTTGTCTTTTGCTCGTCGTTCCTAAGTTGAACCATGCTCTCGAACTCACGCGACAAGTCCGTGCCACGCTTACTGACGTTTTCCATCGTGGGGAGTGCGTCGGAAACGACCGGAGCTCGATGACCATACACTTGTTGCTCACGCTCTAGCACTTGTGGATTGGGCTTTGTGGATGCTTTCATTCTGAGTATATTTGCCTTGACAATGTTCATCGTGTGATTATTCAACTCTTTGAGCGAGCGTCCATTCAACTCGGGCTTCTCCGACACCGATACCATTTCGGTGTAAAACGTTTCTTTGAGACGTTGCTCGTCCATGAGTTGATCAATGTTGAGCGAGTACGCTTTGTTCATGTATTCCTTAAACACACCGATGCATTGCAAGAGGTTGGTCACCGTCAGAAACCCATCTTTGTTCGCCATCTGTATTCCTGACACTTCCGCCGCCAAGCTTTAGGTCGCTTTCCACCTAAAGGTTTGTCAAATACACACCTCAAAAGCAAATGTGGTTCGCACTCTTCCTCCTCTCACACGTTGCCGCCCTCACTCGGCGTATCGACTTCAACTATATGATTGACGAGAGCGTCTCGGCCCCCAACCCCGCACTCCCATCTACCGGCATCCCGGCTGGTACAGTCTTGACCTACGAATTCGAGGAAATTCCAACGGGCTTCTCAGGACGGTCAACCGTCCTTTGGCACGAGATGCGGCTCTACATGAAAGCGTCGAGGAAAATCCAATCCGTTCGCGTCAACGTGTCCATCTTCTTGCGTGATACGTCCCATGTATCGGAAGCACAAGGAACTATGCGCATCGAGCCTGACTCGGACGCAATAGTGACCCTTGGTCCATCGACTCTTTTGTTCTCGGGCTCTGTTGGAAGTTGGATCCGATCCGCTCGTGTCAAGGTCGCTTTCTTGGACGACGTCCCTTGTGTCAATGTGAGTGGACGGGCGCGCATCGAAGGTAAGAGTCGCGAGGTGGTGAGCGTTGAGGTTTTGGATTACTATTTGAGTGAAAAACACTTAAGAACAATGCTCGATGGCACTGAAACTGTATGAATCACGTTGATTTAGTGTTTGATAGTCACGGCCGCGTGTCAAAAAACGAATACAACGGTCTACAAATCGCGCTTCCACAGGAAGCCGGTATGACGTTGGTGTGCGCGCAAGTTCAGTCGGCTCATGTGCCGCTCTCTCGACCGCTCGTGAACGAAAAAACGTCGTTGTTGGTTTTGTACGACTACATGCGGGTGCGATACGACCTACATATTTCACCAGGGGACTACCAAAGTTCGCCCGGTCACATTTGCGAAGAGATGAATCGCTCGCTCGACACGGTGACTGGCCAAAAAATATCGTTCTCTTACGACCCTATGGGAAACAAGGTACGTGCCATGTCCAACAAGCAGTTTGCGCTCGGGTGGGACGACTCGTCCGCGTTGGCACGTCTTCTTGGATTCTCACCGATCTACAAAGACGCGACTGTGGATTTTACGTGTGGGAACTTTGTCGCATCGGCTGAGCACCCTATCCATCTCGAAGGCGGTCGCTATGTAAAGTTGATAGTACCACAAATCTCTTTGGCAGCATTGTGTATTGTCAAAAGTGGGAGTACACACTGTCCGGTTGTTCCTGTGTGTGTCGCGGATGGGGATTCGGTCCTTTCATCGGACCAATTGACAGTGACGTTCCTCGACGAGGACAATGACACGTACGACTTTCACGGTCAGGATCACGTGGTGGTATTGCGCTTGCTTTTCAGAGAGCCGTGAGTCATGAATTTATTTTCTCGTCAGACTCAAAATGATTGCGTTTGTGACCGAGTTCATAGGAACGTTCGTCTTCCTCGCCTCCATTCTCATTGCGAGTGCATACTACCCCGCCGTGTTTGTTCCACTTATTTCCGTCATCGCATTGCTTGCCATGATGTATTTTGGCATCAACGCCTCGGGTGCCCATTTCAATCCCGCCATTTCAACCATGATGCTCGTCAAGGGCGACCTCACTGTCGAGAAATACATCGGCTACGTGGTGGCTCAGATCCTCGGTGGCTTGGTGGCATTGTTGTGGTATCATCAAATGATCAAGGCCAACCCTGTTGGTGAGGTCGCATCCATCGAACCGTGGCTAAAAAAATGAGATATAAAGTTATTGCGACGATAAGTCATAAGTACCATGAGTCATTTTACCATCACTCATCGCAACCTTCATTTCGGAACTTTCTCGGATATCAAGAATCGCGCGATCGTGTTTTCCTTCCCGTCTCGCGACCATGCCGAGGCAGTTCGTCGGGTGATCACGAGACAGGGCATGTGTTTGAGCATGAACCACGCAAGACAACAAATGTTCGAGGCACGTTATGGAGACAAAGACATGTTGCGGCGTCCCGTGCCAATCGGTGAATTGTGTATCGAGACGCAAAACGACGCGTTTGTAGCTACTGCGAATGTCAACAGGGTGTGTTTGTTTCACGTGGATCTCGTCACCACCACCGACTCACTAAGACTCTTTGGAGAGTTTGACGATGATGAATGCCACAGACAAGAACCGTATAATGTATGTCGTCGCATGTTGATCGAATCGTTGTAATTGAGTACTTTGCGAATTTTTACATGGTAAGATCAATCAATCGATGGACAATATCATTTGGTAGACCGAATACATTAATGAAAAGCCCTGCTTCTTCAAATATTGATTTTTGAATCACTTTGTGAAATATCTTGTGCGTCAAATCCTTCACTGTTGTGTTGAGTAGCTTGTCTCCATCGATCAACTCAACAATGCTTCGACCGTCGATGTCAAAGAAACTACGGACGATTTGGTCGTGTGTTTGTTGAACGAGTAAACCATTGTGATGAAGCATTTCATCTCGAGACCACCATTCGTTTTCTTGATCAATATCGTCGAATAGACTCGTGCATTGGCCACTCACAAATGACACGTACACAATCGTCTTTTTTTCCGTTTCAACCAACTCGGGTTCAACGATACATTGTCCATGCCAACAATAGTTGTAATTCTCCAATACATATTGAACGATACCTGTTTCATCGTCGTATGATGCAATTGCATCGAGATCGCCTCGGGTCACTATATCGTGAATCATTTAAAGATCTTTATTATCGATAGATTTTTCAAATTTTTTGCCGATAATCTACGCCTATGTTAACAGACGAGGCGCAACCGATATCAAACACACGCTCTCCTGGCTCCTTGTTGCAAAAATGCATCTAAGGATTTCGCATGATTCTATCACATAAAAATAATGTATTGGAGACAGGGCTTGTATCGAAACGTTTCGAAGAAACAATTTTATAGCACGAAATGGCAACAGAAGAATAGCATAACGAATCAAAATTTTAGGCATGTCTTGCTTGAAAAAGGTGTCTCGCAAAAGATCGTCGACATAATCGATTCAAATTTGAAGAATTCCTTCATGAGTCTAAAGGTGTCGCCATACATTCTTAGCCGCATCGATTGGGACAACTTTGAGAATTGTCCCGTGAGGAAGCAATTCATACAATTTGAGAAAGTGGATAAATCCGTCGAAACACAACTAGATAGCTTGAACGAAAATAATGACACTCCGATCGACGGTATTGTCCACAGGTATCCCAACAAGATCCTCTTTCTTGCTTTAAGCCAATGCCCAGTATATTGCACGTTTTGCACGAGGAGCTACTATGTTGGCCCGGACACGGATCTCGTAAGCAAAACTCAATTTCAAGAGCAATACAAAAGATGGAATAACGGATTCGAATACATAAGGTGTCACGATGAAGTGAAAGACGTCCTGATCAGCGGGGGTGATACGTACATGTTGTCTCCTCAAAACCTATTGTTCCTCGGTCAAAATATTTTAGACATCGAACATGTAAAGCGTCTTCGACTCGCCACAAAGGGACTCGCAGTGATGCCGATGAAGATCATCGACGACAAAGAGTACACCAAAGCATTGATTCACTTGAGCAATTCAGCCCATCAAAAGGGAAAGCACTTTTCAATTCAAACGCACTTCAATCATCCCCTTGAAATCACGAGCATCACAAGTGAGGCGATGCTCACCTTGATGCAAAATCATGTGACAGTAAGAAATCAGTCGGTTTTTCTCAAAGGTGTGAACAACGATACAAAAACTATGAAGGAGCTCATCATTCGTCTCTCAGACATTGGTATTATACCATACTACGTGTACATGTGTGACTTGGTACCCAATTCGGAAATTTACCGAACCACCATCCAAAATATGTTGGATGTGGAAAAAGAAATAAAGGGGCTCAACTCGGGATACATGACCCCTCAATTCATTATCGATTTACCCAATGGCGGCGGAAAACGCGGTATTTCAACTTTTGAGACCTATCAAAATGGTAAAGCACATTACAAGAGTTTCATTCGAAAGGATGGGATGACTGACTTTTATTACTTGGATCCGTGATTCTTTCTGTCTCGTAAGTCAATGTGCATGATTTTTGCGTGATGAGAGAGGACAAGGGTAGTTGCTCGAAATCAAGAATCTTTGTGATGTACGGATTTTCACACAAATCAAGGAGATCATGAACGTCGGCCAATTTCTTGACGAGTTTCTTTGTTGCGCTTTGTGTCGCCTCTCGGTTATAAAGGGATATCGATACTTCGTACACTCCGTCGATTTCAGTTTGATTTTCAAAAACCTTTTGGATCCTAAGAATGCGTTCATTAATCTTTTCTATTTGCATTGTATTCTTCTCAATTGGAATAAAAATGTATCGATTCACAACAAGAACAACGTACTTTTTGTCACAGTATGGTCGACACATCGCTTCATCGATTATACAACGAGTTATTTCACAATATTTTTCAAAGCTTTCCTTGACCATCGTGTATACTGCTTCGTTGATCAAATCGTACATGGTAGGGTATGGATTGATATCGATCAAGTAGTATCGACCATCCATTTGACGAATGTCACATCTGTAGTATCCATCAAATCGGAATGAATCTATTATTTTCTTGTGAAACACATCCAAATGCGGATCAATAACTTGCTTGTGATCAAGAACAAAATCGGAATTGTACTTGTAATCGTACGTCTTGTATTTTATGGGAGAGGATTCGTCAAATAAATTCTCGATATTTAGGTCCGGAAAACTTTGGTATCCAATCCTAGGATTTCCAACGCAAAAAGTGTTGAATTCGTTTCCGGGAATGTATTCTTCAAGCAATGCTCCATTGCTATACATATGGAACATAGTCTGCACCGAATTTGCCAACTCCTCCCACGAGTGGCAAAGACTCTTGTCGGTGATGCCGATGCTATCTGTAGATCTTTGATTTTTCACAAAGATTGGGTAGGACAATGTTGATTCGATGAAACCCTTTTCGGCCACGAACGTCGTATAATCATACGCAAAATAATGTTTGGGTGTTGGAATGCAATTGTTGATACATATTTGCTTCATGCATTCTCTCGAAATGTTTGCATGAAATGATGATGTCCCCGTATGCGGCATACCATTCGATTCCATGTAGTCAATAAGCTTGATAAATTGTGATCCCGTGTCGAATAGCATGAAAAAACAATCGATCCTTTCTTCGATGTAAATCTTATTGATTTCTTGGCACACCGAATTAAACGATTTCTCCTTGAAATCAACCGTATATTTGCAATATGGAATACGAAGGACGTCCAAGATCAAATCTAATTTCTTGGCATTCGAGTGTATCACATTGTCTGTATTCAAAGGATTGTTGTAGCTAATCAAAGTTTCGAGGGATCCCTCTACGATGCATATTTTGACCATTTGTACATTAAAAAAATAAAATCAATGACCCATATCAAACACATGCTCGTTCAACGCCACCTCGACTAATCCCGAAGACCACATCTCGTGATCCCTTGCGTCCAACAACGAAACAATGGATCCTTCTAGCGATCCTTTGACTTTGACACGCGCAATGCAAGTCACCCGCGTGAACTCGTAGCTTATCCAATTGACCGGTGTGTCCTTGATCCAGGCGTTACATCCACCTAGTATGACGTCTTTGCCTATGACATTACATCCGCCTCGGTCATAGGCAACTACGCGTAAATCGTCGCTCACAAGCCCGGAAAACGTGATTTTCAATCGCGATACAGGTGCTATATGAACACATTCGGTCTCTATTGCACCTTCGCATTCGTTTTTTACTTCAAATATTGTGTCCAAAGCGCTAAAATTGCAATTTACGGGAAGATTGGCCTTAGGCAGCGCATCCGCATAAATGCTCAAGTCTTTGTATTCACATGATTGTCTCGGGTAATCACTCGGAGAATAACCAAAAGCGATGTCCAAGAGCTCTTTTCCCTCCACGTTGGACGCGGTATCCACAAAACCGTCTCCAATGTCGATATATATGTGCAGTCTTCCCATGTCGAGAGTAGTTGCGACACGAAACGTTTCGGGCAACAATGTCTTGTCGACAAACGTCTTAATGACTAGGTGGCGATCAAGGTCAATCATAAAAGGCACGCCAAAGGCCCGGAAGAGAGTCGATTTTCCCGAATCTTGTGGCGCATAGATTGTTGTCACGAGGGTGGCGCGTCGTAGCGCGTGAGGAAGGGCGACGACATGGGGCGTAGAGCACACGCCCTCAGCGACAAGCTTGACCTTTAGCAATTCAAGATCGTAAACTAGCTCTCGTGTTGTGATAGTGGTGACTTTGTTGTCATCAAAATCCACGTCAAAGGACAAGTCGGGGCCACTAGCTTGCGGATTTCGATAATGCGCGCGATTTGCACCATGAAGGGTGACCTCGCAACACGGCGCGACTGTCACTTTGCACCCGTGAAATGGTCCGGTATGCTCTGGCCGGTACAAGGGTACGCCGCTAATGGACCCATACAATTTCGGCGTCACCGCTTCAATCTCAAAACATCTCGCGCTTTCATCTATACACGTGAAAAGTGACGCAAGTCGCATGCTCGCGGGATATCCGTTGTTGATGGTGTACCGCTGTATGTGGGGTGTGTCGTTCGTAAACTTGTTGACCTCCCCACGACAATTGTTTGCTGAATAAAGTTCGACGATGGTATCGGATCCCAATATTATCTCCTTGATTGGGTAGTCGCCGACACTCAAGTTGTATGACGCCGTGCCAGTGGTTTGTCTTTTCGCGTCCGATGACACGATGTTGGGCCCCACCAATTCCACACTTGCCAAATTATTCAAGTTGAAACGCATAGACACGTGCGAGTGTGTATTGTCAAACACACGAGGCTTGTCGCCATATCCGATCAAGGTGACGCGACTAAACGGTCCGACCTCGACCGATGATACGCCCGGCGCCACATCCACATCGAGGGACAATCCGGCTCCTCTCCACATATAGATACTCTCTGTGTGACGTCCGGGTCCCAATGTGAAGCACAAACCTTGCATGTCGTTACCGTCAGCAAACGTGGCAGTGCCAATGCCCTTAAAGTCAGGAATATTTTGGTTTATTATTGTCTTGTCGGATGACAAAACAATAACTTCTCGCACATCGGATCTCACGCCTGTTACTCTACATCCTCCAGTAATGTTTGTCATCGGCATTTGTGCGAGTGCTAAGACATCGCTACAAGACGAAACGATCTCGAAGACTTGGATGTTGCGACATGACGCACAAATGGCGGCAATTATAGATGCAAAGGCAATACACCTCGCATCGAGGTCGCCGGGAATATGAGAGGCGTTGGGCAACTGCCACTTTACCTGGTCGACGTCGTTGCCACACTCGGCTAGACCCCGAAGAATTTCGGAGATGGTTGTTGCGAGACAGTCGTTAGAGTCGTAGTTGATAAGCCCCGGATCTTGTGAATCGTGTGAGGTCTGTTTCGATGCAATGATCATTTGTTGTGACTCACAAAAAAATGTATAAAAAGAACGTGACATGTGATACATATCATGAAGTGTGACACCGTTTTGCAAACCGGGGAGCGCAGGGGACAAAAGTGCAATCGCCAAGCTACGGCAAGACACGTCGGTGGATTCAAGTGCGGCATGCATGCCAGGGGCATAGAAAACGAGATCCCGTTTGATACGGCGATCCACTTTGGACGCAACGGCATCACTCTGTCTCGTGCATTGGTCGACGACTACACCGAACTCGAGCCCGATCCTTTTGGTGACCATGTGCTCGCCCAACTCGATGGATACATCAATTTCAAAATGGGCGCGCCGTTGTTGAGAGAGCCCTTGTCGATGGTGTCGTTTCATCCGTACCAATCCGATCAGCCTTTGACTCACGAGTTTATTGCCAAGAACGTAGCAGAAACCGCGCAATACTGTCTATCAAATCCCGACTTGTTTGAGCTCGGTGGACCCGGCTTGGATCAAGTGCGTCTTCTTGGCCTTTCATACGACAATCACACCGGTTTATATCGTGCTCAAATGGCATGATGAATATGGATTGTACTCAATGAAAATGGTCTAAAGCTTTTTTTACATGACAGACCAAAAGACAATGAAACTATTCCGTGCCTTGTTCAAGAAGCCCGCACCTGCACATCCCAATTGCAACCTACTCACCGCCAAGTCCCCCAAGGAGAATGACCCCCCAAAGACTCTCTTCCATCTATGGGACCATCAGCGCGCCATGGTGAAGCGGTGTCGTGAAATCGAGTCGAGTGTCGACATCCAACTGACTGTGAAGCCAAGCAACCTCGATCGCTACAAGGTCCGTCCTGAGGAGGCCGTGACCAAGTCGTGCGTGGGCATCATGTGCGACCCTCCCGGTTCCGGCAAGACGTTCGTCGCACTAGCAATGTTGGCCTTGGACAAGACACCGACCCTCAACATGTTGGTCGTACCCCCAAACCTCCACCATCAGTGGGTGGATGCCATCAAGACCTATTTCGAGCCCGGTTCGTTCAAGTGGATCACAATCACCGAGTACGCCGACACTGTGCAATTGTGGAAGAGCAACTCAGCCTTCAAGGACGTTCGACTCGTCATCACTAGCACCATGTTTGTGGAGCCGGTTGCTAGCGCTCTTAGCTCTCTCGCCAAGGATATGAAGCGACAGACCATCATCGATCGCGTCATCGTGGATGAAGTCGACACCGCGACCACACTCTTTCACACCATCCCTTCGTGCAATCGCGTTTGGTTCATGTCGGCTTCGTTTGACCCCGTGAAGCATCGTGTAATCGGTCCCTTTGACTTCGAGAACCTTCCACAAGAGGAAGTGATGCGTTTGATCTGCCGTTGTGATCCGGGTTTCATTCAGTGTAGTCAAAACATCGAAGAACCTGTGGCACGCGTGATCACCGTGCCTGATGGCGACATTATGTTGTTCCGTGGGGGTGTTTTGGAGGCTGCTGACATTACGTACTTGAACGCGCTCAACTTTAAAAAGGTCAAGACGCGCAACACGGCGTTGGTGAGTGCGGATGAGGCGGGATCCACGATCGAGTACGCCCGTGCGTTGTTGGCCGCCTTGGAGCGTGAATTCGCCGTGTTGTGCGAGATCGACGAGTCCAAGATGTACGGCTACAAGGCCAAGTACGACCAAATGAAGTTGCGCATGGACACGCTCCGACGCAACATTGAGACGTGGTGTGCGAGTGGGGGCATTGCCGGCAAGACAAAATTGGACAAGGTACGTGATTTGTGCGCGAGCATCAGTGAGGCATCGGACACCAAGTGGATCTTTTTCAGTGACGACGATGCCATCTTTGACCACATCCTGCCCATTTTTCGTGATGCCGGTATCAAGTACGCGACAATGGATGAGGGAACGATTGCCAAGACCGAAGCGGCCATCCAACGCTACAAGACCAATCCCGACACTCGGGCACTGTTCATCAACTCGATGCGCGATGGTTGCGGTCTGAATCTCGAAAACACCACTCATATCGTGTTTTTGCACTACACCAATCCACACATGGCGGAGCAGGTCATTGGCCGCGCACAACGTCCTGGTCGCACATGCCGTCTCGAGGTGATTTGCCTATATCACGAGAACGAGGCTCCCGCGGTGATATAAGCGTGCAAGCAGGAAAATCCTAGCCTTATTTTTGCTTTGATTCAAAAAAAGAAGAGAAACTCACACACAATATGCGTCGATAACGCCATTGACAGCGCTAGTAAAGCGCATGCATGCGCGCTCGACGCCAAATTGCACATCGAGCCATCCTGTTTGAAAGGTCAGTGTGTTGGTACGTGCGCACTCGGAGGGGTCGATGAAGCCCGCACCCCCCGTGCCGACGCCGATTTGTGGAGTGGGTGTGTCGAGTGTTTTGAAGTATGCATGCACGTGACCGGACAAGACAAATGAAAAGCGTGAAATCACGTCTTTGAGTTGATCTCGAATCATTTTCTCTTGCTGTTGACGACAATCCCCAAAGATGGGTCGATGGATGGCCAAGACCGTCCACTTGGCATCAGGACGCAACGCTCCCTTACGCAACCATGCGCCTTGTGTACTTCGCGCATCGAGTCGGTGCTCGCTCGACACTATGATCATACGCACGCGCATATTGTCCAAGTCTCGAGCATACCAAAAGGGTGGACAGCCCTTTGGGTTAGAATCGTCGCGCACATCGGCGAAATGACGGGCGTATAAGCGTGCGCGCTCGTCGCCCGAGTCTTGGCCGGCACTCGCGAACCTCTGGCGCTCGTCTTTAGAGCCGGTGCATATCGCAGTGGCGTCGTTCGAGTCCACCGGTCCGTCATAGACGTACTCATGGTTGCCGAGAACGGGCAGGAACACTTGTCGCTTATCTGTGGGGATCAGGCGCAGAAAGGCGTCATACATAGACTGATTGTTGTATGCATAGGTCAAATCACCGAGTGCAACGAACGCATCGTATTCACCGGATGCTATGCATCCACCACATCCCTTCTTGATATCGCCAACTGCGCGAAGACGGAACGCTGATACTCCAATCGGGAGCAATGCAAAAAACAAAACAAGAGCCATACTCGTATACAGTAGACTTGTATTTTTTATCGGTCATGTGAACGTATGAACGATAAACCGATCCATCGTCACGCGCGTCTGCTTCAATGCGCCTGTCGCGAGCTGGTCCACGCGGTCGTTATACACGGACGCCCAATCCTTTTTGCCGGTGTGCGCCTTGACGTGACGCATATCGACACGCCGTCGTGTAGCACATTCGTCGATGGCCTTGACCAAATCGAGATTCGCGACGACGCCCCCATCCGCCTTTTTCCATCCTTTTCGCTTCCATCCAGACATCCACTTGCTCACTGTGTTGAGCAACAACATGCTATCGGTATACACGACTAGAGTGCGACTGAAGCCCGGATCCAGGCCGTCCGCTTGCTCAAATGCCCGAAGTAGCGCCGAGTATTCGGCACGGTTGTTGGTCGCGGTTCCGGCTGTCAACACCTCGGCAGAATCTAAATCAGGGTGTTCGGGCCACACGACAGCGAATGCGGCACGTGCGCCCTTTTTACCGTTGGCCGTACATGCGCCGTCGGTGAAGCACACGAGAGCGTCACTAGGGGGAGGTGGTGGGGTGTCTCTGGCGGCCATGTTCATATTGATATGTACTATGCCATCATTTTTATATCAAATCGGTCATTTTAGGTGTCTCTGACGATATAAGCAAAGGTGTATCGGATTTGATCCCATTGAGATACAAAAAGGTGTGTAGTTGGCTAATGATACAACTACGTGCTGCTTCGTTCGCTCCGATGTTGAGGGGTGTCTTGTAACGCCACTTGATGTGCATCACAACGTTGTTGGAATCGACGGCATCGTATATGACAAACACTGAATCTTTTCGGATTTTGAGGCTTTTCGTTTCAATGACGCGCACAATCTCATGTCGTACAATATCCAATAAATTTAGAGAGACTTTGCCGAAATTGATTCGGATGACTAGCTTGTCCACCCACCGATGCATCGTGTTGATGTTGGTGACCGTTGCGCCTCGCATTTCCATAGTGGGGATGGAAAACAACATACCCGTGTCTTTTTCGAGCACGGTGTGCATCAACGTGATCTTTTTCACCAACACCCATTCACCTTGATACATAATGTTGTCGCCCACATCGTACCTATTTTCTCCAAAAAGGTACACCGAATTCTCAAACGCCAACTTGAGCGTTTCCCCAAACACGAATGCAAAAGACAACACAATCGTAGAAAACACGGAGAAGCCCTCCAACACGTTGACGCCCCATACCCAAAAGTGCAACGGGATTGCGCCAACATGCAAACAAAACCCCACAACCATCTCGAGTGTTCCAAACATGGATCTGGTATCTTGCAATGACGCCGCTGTGTGATGTCGTGCCTTGACCGCGGCCGTCACGACATCGACAAATTCATCGCGTAATATCACTCCGTCTCCGTTTCTATCAAACACAGTAAGTGCAGCATCGGGGTCGGGAAACACTTGAGCCAACAAGCTGCGTGTAAGAGGCTCTCGATTGTTATGGGTCAATATCGTAAATGCCGCCGTTGCGAGCTCAGAGATTTGGTGGGTATTGAGAATTGGGAACCGGGACTCGTGCAACATGGGAAGGACGTGTACAAGATGAGAAGGACGCGAGGGTGATGCATGGGGAATTGTGACTGCCCAACGACTGTTGCTCGGTCTCGCCAAATCCAACACGACTTGTATGATTCGGTCCCTGTCGAGGATAGATGCGATCTTTGAATGATATGCTCGATTGTACACGCGAAGGCATAATATCGTGGCGCTCATTGTCACAAAAACACGTATGGAGCAAACAACGAATGCGCATGCGTGTATGCGCGTGAGAATGCTGTCATCTGACAGTGACAACATATAACGGATCGGGAGAATGACGATCACCGTGAGGAGCCAATGAACGGTGTTCACGAGAGACACGTGATTTGACAAGAAGATTTTTCCATCTCGGAACACTACCCATCCGACCGCACGAACCATTCCACTCGCAATCACACAGGTGGAAATGTGTGCGGGTATGGCCCAACACACGAGATGAAGGTATTGACTAGTCGTTGGTGAAATTGCTTCTTTGGAATCGAGAAGGAGTGAAACTCCGACGAGTGGTGTGAAAATGAAGAGGGCAGTGAGCAAGGGGATTTGCATATTCAATTGAAGCAAGAAAAAATGAGTGATAAAAATGACATGAAAATGACATAAAGACATCAATCTAGTCTACTATACAAATGTCGAGCACCCTCAAATCTCACGAAATCAAGGACCTTGAGGAGTTTCAAGACTCTGAAGAGATCGATAACAACATCAATGACAGCAATGGAGACGGTATTGAGAACAAAGACGGTAATGGAGACGACATCGAGAACAAAGACGACATCGAGAACAAAGACGGCAATGGAGACGACGAAGATGATGACGAAGATGAATTTGACAAGGACGTGACACTTCGCGCCAAGTGGTCAATCGATCTGACTGGAGCTCGCAACATGGACGAAGTCGTAACCTTGCTGGAAAAATTCATCGAGTACGTTAAAGCAATGAAGGCGGAAGGCTATGAGCTCCGTGCGCCAATCGATGACGATTGGGGCTTTATGGTGACAAAAAGTAAAAAGACGTAGTAGGACGGCACGGCCAATGCACATTCTTACGGCGTGTATAAGATGTAACGATGACGATGTGTTTGGTCGTCGTCCTTGATGTCGATACAAACTCGACGAAAATGAACGCGGTTGCCGCGTTCGATGCTATTGATGAGAAAGACCATGCAAAATACTCCGCATTCTGTGTTTTTGTATTGGCGACGGTGTTTATTGTATTGTTTACAAAAGTGTCGCTCAGTTTGAGGGCGAACATGTTCGTGAACGTACGCCTGCATTTGGGCCATTAGAACGCGAAACTCTTTTTTGGGCGGCACGGCAACCGAATCGTAGAAATAGATGCCGTACGCACGCCTCGAGGGGTCCAATGAACCGTACATGGCCACCCAATGAGACCCTCCTTGGTCGTGCCTATCGAGATTGAACACGATACCAAAGTGCTTCTTTCCCCCATAGACGAGGCGCTCGACGAGTGCCGGGACGTCACATATGCGTGTGCTGACGCACACTTCGCCGATGCGTTCTGCAAAATTGATCGGAAACACCCCCACGAATTCAAAGTCGGTATATGCTCGCTCGTATTGTTTCATAACCATGACAATGTCGTCGGTGCTGAGCCATTCGCGGTCATTTTCATTCCACTCGTCGGGTTTTGCGGGGCGGAACGATTCTTGGACGTGTTTCGCAAAACGCGAGTCACGGACGAGGCAGTGCTCGGCGCCCTTGCACTCTTTTGGCAACTTGGCCCGGAGTTCATGCACCATATTTTTAAAATCTTGGTTGGTCGAGATGCGACGGTGTGCGGGGGCAACGCGGTTGTGCTCTTCGACCACTCGTCGCGCTTCATCCGGTTTGAGACAACTGCCCGTCTTTTGCCAATGATCGATACGGTCAGGCGCACAAAATCCATTGGGGGCCATTCTATACTCTGACTACAAAAAATGTAGTTTGCGTTCTTTATATGAATTTTGAGTATCGAGACAAAGGCGTCTAAATAACTCACTTAAAAAAATGACTTGTTAGTTTGGAAAGTAAAATAACTACACATCTCTCGTCTTCTGCAAAGATGTCGACAACATTTCAACGATTTCTCAAACAATATCGTGCGGAAAAGGGTCGCAATTTCACACACACGGGAATGGGAGAAACTGCCGGCAGCTACTTGGTGCCGTCCGAGGCGACCGACCGCTTTCATGCGGTGTACGTCGCTGCGATCGAGGCGGGAGAAGCCGTTTGCATCACCGAGAGGCACAAGGCGACTGGACCGATCGTCGTTGACCTGGACTTTCGTTATGAGGCGTCCAAAGTTGTGGCGCGTCGGCACACGCACGAGCACCTACACCGTCTTGCTCAGATCTACGCGGGTCACATCGCGGCCATCATGTGCTTAGAGGAGCCGTTTGTGGTCTATGCGTTTGAAAAGGCCGAGCCGGTCGTGGCTGGGCGTGTGCTCAAGGACGGCGTTCACCTGATTGTCCCCGACGTGGTGACCCGCCCCTCGGCACAACAACTCTTGCGTCAACGGGTTGTGGCCGACCCCGAGATGGCCAAGCTGTACTCGGAAATCGGGTCGACTAATCCACTCAAGGACGCGGTCGACGAGGCCGTCATCTCCAAGAACAACTGGATGATGTATGGAAGCCGAAAGCCTGGAGCTCCACACGCATACGAGGTGACGCAATGCTTCCGATTCGGTGCCGACGGCGAATTCATCGAGTCGATCGCATGGGAGATGCAACTCATGGATGCAGTGGAGT